>OBEQ012788052.1_pt1 | contig 24987 bp, 22 predicted proteins | sample 1670901 | NCBI WGS metagenome assembly OBEQ01 (sample SAMEA104232315, study PRJEB22302) | groundwater metagenome | biome: forest; feature: aquifer; material: groundwater | place: USA | collected 2011-08-07 | depth 5.4 m | reverse complement strand
TTAATTTCCAACTCAGCTGCTGATCGGGATTGAACCGATGACCTCGTCCTTACCAAGGACGCGCTCTGCCAACTGAGCTACAGCAGCACTTGCCTTCATTAAGCTTTTAACACTGATGGCAAGTACAGTGCCGATTTCTAATTTCAATTTAATGATAATCGGCCAGCACTGACTTTCATTAAAAAAATAAATGAGGGTCAGTACAGTCCTGATTACCAATATAAATTAATGAGGATCAGGACAGCACTTGCCTTCATTAAGTTTTTAATACTGACGGCAAGTACAGTGTCGATTTTTAATTTCAAATTAATAATGAAATCAGCACAAAAAAATTTCAAACATACATACATATAAGAAAATACAACGATTTTTAGTTACGTCTTCCTTAAATATTTTGCTAACTAATTTTCTAGAATCCAATCCAGGCAGGCATCTGATTACAACCCTAACACTTATAAATCAAACGGTATACATCAAATAAAAAGACAGACCTTCCCTGCAAAGATAAGGGGGAGATTATAGCTAATGAATCCTTTAAGTCAAGTGCTTTATATAACGGCACTTATCCAAAAAAATGGAGCGGGTGGCGGGAATCGAACCCGCGTATCTAGCTTGGAAGGCTAGGACTTTGCCATTAAGCTACACCCGCTAAGTTATTATTTTGAAAGGAGTTGTGTTAAATCTAGGGGGCACATAATTATCTACCCCAGCTCAAGCGCTGGGCTTATGAGAGACAACGAAATTATGAAATATAGAATGAGGGCAACGGTATCACAGATCAGCAAAAGAAACAATCCTGAAGCAAAATTTGAATTCACCTTAAGGATTTGAAAAACAATCGGCAAAATAATACCCAAAATACCCGAAATCGTCATCACTGCAATAATGGAACAACCTAATGCGATTCCCTCCACCGGACTTTTTTTCCACAAAAGCGCGATCAAAGAAGCGACCAGGAAAGCAATGCTACCGATGGTAAGGCCCATGGCAATTTCCTTGCTCAAAACTTGAAATAATTTCGTCATAACAAGTTTTCCTTCGCGCAAGCCTCGATTCGCAATGGCAGCCGACTGGGTTCCGACACTCCCAGCAAGTCCGAGGATAATAGGAACAAATAAAATAAGAGCAATGATAGATTCCACCTTGCCAATAAAAATGCCTAAAATGTAAGAGCAGACAAGACCGCTCGCAACACTGATCAGAAGCCACGGTGTCCTCTTTAAAACAATTTCTCGAACACTTTTTCCTTCCACTTCCTCACGGCTAAAGTTGGCAAACCGATAAAAATTGAGTCCGGCGGTTGGGCTCAAATATTTTTGTACCCGCTCACCCGGAATGACACCCACTAAATGTCCCAAAACATCCGTCACCGGAATTGCAAAAAAGGAATGAGTGCGAAAAACGTTAAGAATCTCTTCTAAAGAAGCCTTCTCGAAAACGTGGACGATCGATGATTTCATGAGACGGCCAATAGGCATAACGGGATCTTCCATTAAAAGATCCCGGGTTCTAAGAACGCCTACCAATTTATTGCCTTCGTCCACGACATAAAGGTAAATGAATTTACTCCGAAAATCATTTTTATGTTCACGCAATAAAGCAACGGCCTCCCCAACAGTTTGAGAACTCGAAACCGCCAGATAGTCCTTGCTCAGAAGAGACTCGAGCCCTGTCTTCTTGCCTGCCATGGTCATCATAAAAGCCTCGGCCTAACTTGGATTTCGAGATGGAACAAACATCCCGTAAATCAAATAGCTGGCGGTTAGGGCAACCGCCAAAGGAGGATTGAGATTAATGGTAAAACCTGGGGCGGAAATACTGAATGCCTGAATGAGCGTGACGGGAGAAATTGCGTAGCAAGCTAACGTAAAAAGGGAACGATACGGAAACTTTTCTTTTCGAAAAAGGTTAAATACAAGTGCGATTAATGAATAAAAAAGAGCAACTAATAATTTCCAAACAAAAAACATCGGTGCTAAAAATAACAGCAGGATAGGAATTACCATAGCGATCAATCGATTGGCCAACTGACGCATTAAAGGTTTTGTAATTTGAATGGGTCTTTGAGCCTGTCTGACTTGTTCCATGGCTTTTTTCAAATCAATAACACGCGGAGCTTGATTTGAATAAGGATTTTGGCCGATCATATACTCTTTACCGATCAATAGGATGGCATGATGTTTATCAGCCAGAAGCTCCTCTAAAGTTTTTGTCGTATCAATCAAATAAACCGCTCCTAAAACTGGATGCTTTACAAGATAAGGCTCCGTTACTTTAGCCTTTAGGCCGGATTCAGTTAAGGTCATCTCGGGCGTCACTTGAACCAACCAATCAGAAAAACTTTTCGTAATCGGTAACAATAAAAATTGGCAGAGAAAGAAAGCAAGAAGGCAAAAAAGAAAAGTTAGATAGAGCAGATAGCTAAACCCCTGACCTGCTCCGGATCGGAGAACATTTCGGTAGAGACGTACACTAAACAAAGCCAAGATTGGAGAAAGAAGAAACGCTAACATTGCAACCTCTGTTTGACATTAGTATCGTCATAAACAAACTCGACTTTACTATTCATCATTGCCGCAAAAGTATTTTGAGAAACGAGAAACACTGTTTTCTCCAATGATCAAAGTAACAAACAACTTTTCCGAAGAAACCGGAGTAAGTTTTCCTTCTCAAAACATTTTGACTGGGAACAAAATACCCAACAACAAACAAGAACCGTTCCCAAGGAGACTGAATCGATTGTAATACTTCTTTAACAGAGAAACCAGGCTTAGGCGTTAACAACGATTCAAAAAACTTTTCAAAAAACGCCGCAGATTTTGCTGAAAGTCCCCCGTTAGGCTTGTTTTCAAAAAAACATTCCCCAACCATTTTAAAGAAAGCGGAAAGCCACTTTTCCGCAGAAGGACCAAGAGCAGCTATTTTCTCAGATAAAATATCATGGCTCACTTGATACTTTTGTATCACAAGGGCCAGGTCCAGAAGCTGAACCAAATAAACGACATTGATTTCGATATCATTTAAAATTTGAAGCGATAAATATAAAATTTGATCAACGGCGGAAAGCATAAAAACATTTTCACCCAATCGCTTAAATGGTTTGGCTCTTTGCCAAGCTCCTTCACAATCCCAAGACAAAAACTCATCGTCCACGAAAAATTTCGGACACCACTGTAAATCCACATCTGTATTCGCTTTTACAAAATTCCCTCGCCCTATTACCTTCATCATTGCCTTTGCTTGCCAACGGTTTTTCGGTTCGCTCAGTACAAAACCGTCTCCCAAAAGAAGGTTCCGAGCTTTCCCAAGGTCGCTTTCCTTAATCAAGAGATCCATATCCGCCATGTAGCGAAAGGGAGTCTTTTGATATACGAGGCAAGTCAAAGCGATTCCTTTCAGCGGAATAAAGGAAATGCTATTTTTTTCGAAGAGATGCTTCACTTTTTTAAATTCTGCCATCTTCGTACGATTTTCCCATTCCGAGCGCATCAGAAAACTGTGCAACCACATTTGATCTTTCTTCGACAAATGGGTGAGATAACCTTCCTTTTTGAAAACATGGATCAAAAACGGAAGGATCCGCCCGGCCTGAGCTGTCCGAATCATCCAATCCCAGTTGGGGCTTAAAAGAAAGAGCTCTTCCCACCTCGCTTGCGAAACGGCGGTCCCGTTAACAAAAGCCTTCAAACAATCCAAAATAAACGATTTTTCTTTCTCAAATTGCATCGTATTGTTTGCCCTTTTACTTCCTACTTCTTTACTTCTTACTTCTTTTGTTCTGAATCACTGGCCTCTTCCAAGCAAGATAATTCTGATTGTTTTGAGAAAAATAATGAGGTCAAGCGCCGGTGAAACGTTTTTTAAATAGTAGAGGTTGTAGCAAAATTTTCGCTCGTAATCTTGTTCTGAGGTCGTATATTTGAATTTCACCTGTGCCCACCCGGTCAGCCCAGGCCTTACGGTAAACACGACGTTATAAAAAGGAATCCATTTTTGACATTCCTCAGCGAAAAACGGAATCTCAGGTCTAGGCCCGACTAAACTCATATCTCCTTTCAGAACATTAAACATCTGAGGCAACTCGTCAACCCGATACTTCCTGAGCCACTGACCAATGCGAGTGATTCTATTTCCGCCGTCTTGACCATAAGTCATCGTTCTAAATTTAAACAATTGAAAAGGAGCTCCATTTTCTCCGATTCTCGTCTGAACAAAGAAAACTTTTCTCACACCCTGAAAACTGAGCAATGCAGTAGTCATTAAGAAAACCGGAGAAAAGATTAACAAAAAGAAAACTGAAAACAAGATGTCAACCATTCGTTTGACTTTGAGATAATTCCGTCTTTTGACTTGATTCACAAACCCTAAAAGGTAGTGATCGTTGACCACTTGGTACGGAATCGTCCCCTCCAGCTTTTCAAAAAGATGCACTGCACTTGCAACTTGTACGTTTTGTTTCAACACAGCGTATAGAAATTCTGATTCCGGCAACTTTTCACCTGACTCCACCGCTAAAATCACAAGTAGAACATTCTTTTCGTTGATTAAAATGGGTAAGCTAGACACATCACCAAGAACAGGAAGGCCGAGCAAATCTCCTCGTGGAATGCTGCCGTCCGGATGAACAAAGCCGACAATCTCGACTCTTGAATGTGGAGTTCTTTTAATCACTTCAGCGATTTCACAACCCAACGGCCCTGTTCCAATAATCAAGGCTCTCGTATCGAGGATTCGGGTTTCAAAAAGAGCGTCATACAGCATGCGAATACAAAAAACGAGAAAACCCAAAGCACCGATTGAGATAACAAAAATAGGACGGGCAATTAAAAAGGTCCGGTCTAAGTAGGAAACGCTGGCGAGAATTAATCCTCCTAGAAAAACACTATAAAGGATGTCGACGAACGTTTGGCCTGCTTTGAAATATTTGTACGGGTCATACAAATCAAAAATGTAAAAGCACGTTACGAAAACGACGGTAGACAGAAATGTAATTGGACTCGCGAAATATTTAAGGCTCCACAGGAAGTATTCGTAACCCCAAGTGCCGCCGTGAACATAGACGGTCAAAAAAAAGGCGGCCAGAACCGCAGCTGTATCTAGAAAAAGCAAAAGTAAGCTTCGCCTTGAGATTTTTCGAATCATCAATCGGCCTTTTTGTTTCGGCGGCCTCTCATTGACAACTTTCTGATCTAACTCGTCCAAATAAGGTTCAGCCACAAAATAACTCCGTAAGTTCTTGGGTTAACTTTCTCTGACTAAATCTGATATTTTTTAAATCGAAACTTTTTTGAGCAATTTCCTGTTTTTCATTTAAAGAAAGCTGTCTTGTTAAATGAATGGTTCGAATGAAACCCTCGACATCACCATGTTCAATCTGCTGGCCGATTCCCGTTTCCTGAATCAGTTCTCCAATCGGACTTTCAGCCGGCCCAATGAAAATAAAAGGCCGGCCGACAGCTAAAATTCCATATATTTTACTGGGATGTACAACTCCCGTATAAGAATTTCCCATCACCACAACATGAAAATCAGCCGCCGAAAGAGAATTTTTGAGTTGATCTCTTTCCTGATAAGGCAAGCGTGTCACATTCGAAAGGCCATTCTTTCTCTTAAAATCAAGAACTTCCGCGAGGCGCACACCTCCACCAACAAACAAGAATTGAATCGAAGGATCGTTCTTTAAAACGAGCGCGGCTTGGAGAATGGTGTCCAAAGGATGACAAATGCTGAAATTCCCTGAATACATGACTACAAATTTTCCATTGAGATGATGTTGGGCTCTGAAACTATTTTTTTCATGCGAAATATTTTCCATTATCTTTTCAGGAGCCCACGGCGGTATTATCTTAACTCTTTCGGGTGAAGCTCCTTTTGAAAGAACATTGTCCTTCATAAAGCGGTCTAAAACTACGATTTTGTCGCTTCGTTTTAAAGTTCCTCTTAACATTCTTTCCGCCAGCCTAGCGCGAAACCCTCCACGCCGAATCCATCCTGCCTGAACAGCCTGGTCGGGATTGATGTCCATCACCCAATAAATAAATTGGTGATGCCGCCATTTTGCGAAAAGCGAAGCGACCCAACCTACCAGCGGCGGCGTAGTCATCGCAACGACTTGATCAAAGTCGGATAACCACAAAAGATGCCAGGCAAACGAAAGGTTCAGTAAGAAGGCATCCAAAATTCGTAGACTTTTGTCATTCCGGCTAAAAGGAAAGGACCAAACTCTGATCATTTTGATTCCGTGATCAATTTCCTTTGCTTTGTAAAGTTGATTGGGAGTTGTATAACTACGTCTCCCCGTTAAAACGGTAACGTCGTGACCGATCTCAACCAAATGAATGGCGAAATCTGTCAAATACTGTGCTGTCGCAGCAACGTCCGGAAAAAAGGTTTGATTAACGAGCAGGATTTTCATTTTTTGTAAGAAAATAATTTCCAATAACCAAAACGCCTGTTTGAGTTTTGAGATAACAATCTAACGCTTCTTTCGGTGTGCAGACGATCGGATCATTCTCGTTGAACGAAGTATTGAGTAAAACGGGAACGCCGGTTATTTTGCCAAATTCCTTGAGCAATTTCCAGAACCGGGGATTTTCTTTTTCTGAAACGGTTTGAACCCGAGCACTGCCATCCGCATGGGTCACCGCAGGAATGATGGATCTCTTATTGATTTTCACTGGGAAAACCTCAAGCATAAAAGGAGAGGGAACGCCGTTTAGCTCAAAATATTCGTGGGCATCTTCTTCTGGAACTGCCGGAGCAAACGGACGGAAGTTTTCCCGTCGCTTGATGCGTTCATTCAAGATATCCTTCATCTCTTGTCGCCTTGGATCTGCCAAAAGGCTCCGATTTCCCAAAGCTCTGGGGCCAAATTCCATTCTTCCTTGAAACCAACCAACAATTTGCCCACGACACAGGGCTTGAACTGTCCTTTGAATCAAATCGTCTTCGGAAAACCACTGATAGGAAAGATTCCTTTCACGCATAGCTTGCTCAATTTCTTCATCATGAGCGTTGCTTCCAAAAAAAACATGATTCATTACAAACGTTCTTGGCTGATTCAAAATGGAATGATAGACAAAAGCAGCAGCTCCCAGAGCTGTCCCAGCATCTCCTGCAGCCGGTTGAATATAAACGTTCTTAAAAGGAGTATGGACCTTAATCTTTCCATTCGCCACACTGTTAAAGGCAACGCCTCCCGCTAAGCAGAGATTGTTTTCCTTGGTTTTCCGATAAAGATGATTAAGAACGTGAAAATAAATTTCTTCTAACACGGCTTGAAGCGACGCCGCTAGATTTTGATGCTGTTCATTCATCTCTTCTTGAGGACGGCGACGATTTCCAAAAAGAGCGAACCATTTTTCTGAATACAAAATATCTTGCTCAGGTGCTCCACCTTCCCAACGAATCTTGGCTCGTCCTTTGTGATGAACAAAATAACTGAGATCGAGTTCAAACCGGCCGTCTTCTTTGAGACGAACCATGCGGCGAAATAAATCAAGGTAGACGGGTTTTCCGTAAGCAGCGAGCCCCATTACCTTGTATTCGTCTCCAAAATTCAGGAAACCGAGAAACTGCGTCCCGGCAGTATAAAGGAAGCCGGCTGAGTGGGGAAAATAAACGCGGCCTAGGACGTGAAGTTGGTTTCCTTGGCCAAATCCCCACATGGCCGAAGAAAAATCACCCATTCCATCTAATGAAAGAAACGCCGCTCGATCAAACCCGGAAAGAAAAAAACTGCTTGCTGCGTGAGCTTTATGATGTTCGACATGCACAAATTTTGTTTTCAGGGATGGCGCCGAAACTCCAAGCGCTTCGATGAAATCTTCTTTAAAGCAGGAAGATTTCTGAAACGCTTTGAGGCGGTCCAATAAAAGTTCAGGGCGGGGACTATATTTTAAAATAAAAAAGATCTTCTGTAGGAGATTTGCTTTTGGATTTCTCGATATCGCTACTACATCAATGTCAGAAGGAGAGGTTTTTGTTTCTTGGAGGCAGTGCTGGAGAGCAAGTCTTGGAAAGCCAGAAGAATGTTTAACTCTGTTATATCGCTCTTCCTCTCCTGCCCAAAACAGAACGCCCCCTTTACACAATACTATGGAAGCATCAGGGTGATAGGCATTAATGCCGAGTACAATCAAGGAATTGATCCTGTTAGATTCAAAGTTCTATTTCAATTGACCCGTCGGGGGTCTTCTCCATGGAGACGGGTCATCCTGAAACCCAAAGGGCTGAAGGATCTTGAGATCCTTCGCTTCGCTCAGGATGACAATTGCATCATTGGCTCAAAAGCTTCCTGTTTGATCCTGCTTTTTTCAAATTCCAATAACCTCATGAGAAGCATGACAAAAATAAAAAAAGGAAACGCAAGAATCCCTCCAGCAGAATAAATCCAACTCTCGAAAAAAGAGATTAAAAAGCTACAAAAAATGCTTGCATAAAGGGCCCCCATCAGCGGGCGGAACTCGCTCTCGAGTTCCAATATTTTACGAAAACTCTTAAAAAGGAAAATCACCATGGCAAGGTAAAAGATAGCAGGTGGAATCCAACCCAGTTGGAGGGCAAGCCCAAGAAAGGAATTGTGCACATGCCCTCCAGCATGAACTTGAAACACATAACGAAAGCGCTCAAACAGGAACTCTTCTACTCCAAAACCATATCCACGCCAAGGATGTTCTCGGATTAATTCAAGTGCAGCTTGCCAGGCTTCTACTCTCCCTCCCAAGAGCGCGAGATTATCGACCCGGACTAAGCTGGCCGGCAGAAAAAGGTTGAAGAGTTCCACATAGACGACCATCAGCATAATCGCAAAAATAGCACCCACAACAATAAGAGTACGATGCCTTCGCATCGTGAGGTAAAAGTAAATGCTTGATCCAATCACGCTACAAATAAAAGCGTCTCGAGAAAAAGAATAAAAAAAAGAAAATACGACGGCCACGAGAAGAAACAAGCTGACTAAACTCCTCTTATCATGAAAGTTCCAGAGAACAATAGGAAGAATCATAGCACTGAATATACCAATCGCGTTTGGGCTAATTGTAACCCCATTAAAACGTTCGAAATTCATAAATTCTCCTTCACGGATGTCAAAGCAGCTTTCTGGACGAATAAATAAAAATCCGATATTAACACCGTAAAATAAGATCCAGATCCAAACTAGCACCTGAATATAATTGCGAACCTCAAACGAGTTTCGGCAAGAAACCCATAGTACCCAGAAAATGGCAAAATACATGAGTGCATTTGCAGCAGCGCGTGATAAAGTAAGATTTGGATAAAGAGAATAACAGCTGGAGATAACGGCGAATGTAAGGATCAAAAGAGCGATTAAATCTTGACGCTTTAGCGCTTTGGATTTTACTTTAGGATAAAAAAGAAGACCTGCCGTAACAATAAGACCAAAACAATAAAACCGAAATTTATTAAGGCTTCCTCCGATGGGGAAAAGTTGAGTCCCATAAAATAAAAGGACTGTTTGGGTCAACATCAGCAGTATCTTCATGATTTACACGCTGAAATTAATGCCTGAGCATAGGCATACATTAGACGTTGACTCCACTTAACCGTAAGTCCACATTTTCTTGGTTTGTGAAATTCAAAAGACGTTCATATTCCATTAACAATGATTTCGTTACGATGCTCCACTCAAATTGACTCTGACACAGTTTTTTCCCATTTTCTGCCATTTGCCCTCTAAGCTTATCGTTGGAAACCAGTTTGTCAATCGCGCTTTCTATTCCATTTATTGTAGGAGAACAGACAATACCGCCCTCCGCACGAGAAATGCAAGATGCGATGTTAACCCGGTCACTAATCACAACAGGACATCCGGCTGCCATTGCTTCGACCACAGAAATTCCAAAATTTTCCTGAAGGCTCGGCAACACAAAAACGTCAGCCGCGGAAAGCGCTTCTTGTTTAGCTCTTCCCAAAAGCATTCCTGTAAACAAAACCTTATCCGCTAAACCCAAATCGTTTACCAATCGCTTCAATTGACGAACGTATTTTGCTTCGCCGGAACCAGCCATCACCAATCGGAGATTTGGTCTTCTTGATATTATTTCACGAAATGCGTGAATCACAACTTCCGGCTGCTTTTTATAATGCATCCGGCTAAGAAATAAAACAATTAAGCTATCCCCTAATTCTGGATACCGTTTTCTAAAACCCTCGGAAATATCCAATTTTGCGGGGCCCCGCAAAATTGGGATGGTAACACTTAAACTTACTCCTAAGGGACAAACAAAAGAACGCGCTGCCTTGAATAACGGCAGTGAATTTTCTCTTTCTTGCTCCGACGTAAAATGAATAGCCGCGGCTTTAGAAATAATTCTCTGAAAACAAAACAAATAAAGTTTTTTAATCCAAGATTTTTGAGCAATAGACCACGGATCAAGCATTCCACAGGGTCTCAAAATATAAGGTTTTCCCAGTTTAATACACGCGTCTGCGGCAGCCAAAACCGGAAAACTCCAGACCGTATGAATATGGACAATATCCGCATCACTAATATGAGAATACAAACCTTCTTTTAACTTCGAAGACCACCGCCATTTGGGAAAATCACAAGAATATAAATGGATGTTGACCTTTTCCAATTCTGGCAGTTCAGGTTGACCATAATCGGTAGCAGCAATGACAACCGCATAACCCATTTCTGATTGCGCTTTCGCCATGCCGAGCACTGCGAAAACAGGGCCGCCTGAGGTAAGAGCAAGGTCAGGGATAATATGCAGAATTTTCAACTGTTCACTCCTTGACACAAGAGAGAATTGAAACCGTACAACTGGGCTCGTCGGAAACAGAAGCTTGATCAAACACTTTAAGGTAAGGACTCACAAACGAAGTCAATTCATCAAGTTTCATTCTCAATCCCGTATCGATGGGCGCTGGATGATAAGGACAAATTTCGGGAACGGAAACAAAAGCAAATCCGCCTTTTTTTAAAACTCGCACGGCTTCCGTTAAAACCCTAGCTGGATTAGTAACATGCTCAAGAACATTGAGTAAGAAAACGATGTCGTAACGCTCATCGGGCTCAGGAATTTGATGGCAATCGCTAAAAATGGTCTTGGCCAAAGGTAACACGGAAGAAAGACGGGCAAGCAAATGTGGAAAAAAACTAACGAAGCGGCTTAAAATTTCAAGCGGAACTGAATAAAGAATATCCTTCTTGCGATTGACAAGGCCCCGGTCCAGAACCACAATTCGATTTTTTTTAAGAAGAAGAGGCCGGTAAAGGTCATAGGCTACGTAGGACTGAACTTTTAAACGGTCATAATGTGTTCCGCCGCCAATATCCAAAATTTGAGCTCTGCTTGTTCCCGAGAGGCGTTCGACGATCCATTGGCACTCAGCGTGAGTCATATATATGAAGGAACAACTTGTTGATTAGATTCAAATTGACATAGATTTAGGAACCCATCGGCACAATGTTGAGGCGTAAATTGCTCGATGTGTGTATAACAATGTTCACGCATTCGAACTAAGTGATCGGGTTTCGTCATCAGTTCCACAATCTTCTCCTCGTAATCTTTGACTTCAGTACATAAGAAACCTGTTTTGCCCTCAACAATCAGATCATCGGCACAACCGACTTTCTTGCTGCAAAGGACCGGAAGACCACAGGTGAGTGCTTCATTCACGACAAGACCCCACGGTTCTGAGTGAGATGGTAAAACTAAAACGTCAGAACCGAGATAATAGTAGGAAAGCTCTTCCTGCTGCTTAAAGCCGACAAAGACCACATGACTTAAGCCCAATTGCCGCACCAACTGCTCGTATTCACTTCGACAAGGTCCGTCTCCTACGATCACAAAACCCACCTGAAATCCTCTCTTCTGAATTTGATGGAGCGCCTTAAAAACCGCGGGCAAACCTTTTTCAGGTGCAAGACGGCCAACAAACAAGATATTAAAGTCAGGTAAACCAAAGCGCTTCCTAAACTGCTCTGGCCCACCCGTGGTCCTAAAGTCGTCGTGCGTGGACCGGAAAAGTTCAGTATCGATCGCATTCGGAGCAATCCAAATTTTTTTTTCACTCACATCAAAACCCTGGATAAAATCGAAACTTTTCCTACCGGGCACGACGAAACCATCCGATGAGTCAATAAAGTATTTTCGATAACAATCGATCGGGAAAGCCCTTATTCCCACACTCTCATGGTGACTTTCACACCAAAGAACAAAGCGCTTTCGATATTTTTTAGCATAACGAAGGGCAGACAACGAACTTGGATGATGATAGCCGCCACAAATAATAAGATCGGGATCCTCTCTCCTTAAAGCACTTTTAATTCCAGGATTAAAAAGAAGAGGAAACCGCTTCGGCAAAGGAATTTTTAGTCCCCCCAGCACACGATAGTCAAAACGAATCTTCTCACGTTCAACTTTCCACAACCGTCCGGGTACGGTATCCGCCAAAAAAAACACCTTGAACTGGATCGTTGGACACTTTGCTATTTCATTGAAAACTGGAATCCGATAAGGAGAAATAACTTCTGTGATTAATATAACTTTTTTAATTGTTGGCTCCCCCCTTTTCTCATTTTTACCACTAACAAACTGCCAAACCTTAAGCGGTTTGTAAAGAAACGAGTGATTGAATCAGGTAAAATCCTCATCACCATATTTTTCAAGAAACTGTAAGGAAGGAGGAGTAAATCCGTTTTTTGCCCAAAAACCAAAAAATTATTTACTTCAAATAAGCCTTGGCACATTTCAAGCCATTCTTTCGGTTTGTAGTACCTCGCAATAGCCCCATCAGATGCACTCTGAAGAACTTTGTTGAGGGAACGATAACGAAACAAATCCCCTCCTAAAATGCCCCGCACAAAACCTGTTTCAACATAATATTTCCAAAACGAGCGGTGGTACACCATCAAAACTGCTTCACCACCGGGAGATAAAACACGGTACATTTCACGAAGTACATTCATCGTATTTGCAGAATGATGGACCACGCCCCAGCTCCAAATATAATCGAATGACTCATCTGGAAATGACATATTCTCTGCATCCATTTTGAAAATATCTGTCTTGAGGCCAAGTAACTCAAATCTCCTCCTAGTCATTTGGCATGCTATTTCGGTCAAGTCAATCCCTGTAAACGATTTCGAGTGAGGAGCGATCAATTGGGCATGAGATCCATGACCAACACCGATTTCCAGAACTCGCCGACGCCTTAACGAATCAAAGTCAATTAACGAATCGAAAGGTCGCTTCTGCCAAGGCATGAAATGCCTGACCGTTTCGAAAAATCGATCGTCAATTTCTCTGAAATATTCCAAAGAACCAGGCTCAGCTGTAATTTTTCTTCTCCAATCATAACGCATGGGAGAACTTTCCCACCACATTCGGTTGAGATCCTGCCATCTTTGTGAGAGGGTAAGAGTGTCAGGCAGCTGGATTGGAGACTCCGACTCAACCTTATAATCCGGCTTCGTCATTGAGGGATTTATTTGATAGTAGTCGTTCAGTCCCCTCGTCATCGCGAGGGCACGCCGGTTGGTTGAGCAGCGGACGGCCGCTTGGTTCTCCGGTGCCGGACGGTTGGTCCGGCGAAGTACCCGAAGCAATCTCGGAGATCACTTCGTCCTGGCGGCTACGCCGCCTGTCCTCGCGATGACGGACTAAACGGTTACCTTTGATGAAAGAAGATTCCAAATCTTGGTAAAGAGATAAAACTTGATTCAACATGAAAGATTGGTCAAAGCGCTTGCTCACTTCTTCATAAGCATTGGAAGCAAGCTCTCTTGCCCATTTAGGACGCCCTAAGAGTTCGCAAATGGCTTTTGACAGTGCTTGGGGATTTTGAGACGGAATTAACAAGCCAGTTTTTTTATGACTCACAATTTCAGGCACACCGCCCACCGATGAAGCAATGACAGGTTTGCCTGCCGCCATCGCTTCCAAAAGAGCTAAGGGATGACCTTCCCACCATGAAGGCAATACGACGAGGTCCAAGCCTCGGAGCATTCGTTCGACATCATGGCAAAAACCCAAAAAGAAACAAACCTTCTCCAAGCCCAATTTCTGAATCAAACGTTGATAACGGAGAAGTGACGGTTGTCCTAGACGATGGTCGCCTCCGATCAGAAAAAACCTGGTCCTAGGAAATTGATTCCGTACCAGAGGAATCGCTTCAATTAAAGTTTCCTGTCCCTTCGACGGCTCAAGGCGCCCAATCAGGCCGATCGCTGTCTCATCGACTCCAAGCGCCCATTCTTGACGAACAGATTCACGGCCATTTCGGGAAGCAAAACGTCCGATATCGATCCCATTGTAGATCAGGTGTACTTGATCTCGCCTGTATCCTCGTCCCCGAACCATTGCATTGCAACGATACTTGGATACGGCGATAAATCGGGCCACAAAATGGGAAGTCAAGCGATCCAACCAACGTTGGTACCAAGCAATGAGCAGATTCGGATGATAATAATCTGTAGGATCGTGCTGATGACAGATGATTGGAACACGCGCTAAGAAACAAGCGATGCGGCAAAGAATTTCAGGATTTAAACTCGTGTGCGTGTGAACAAGATCAATTTGCCTTTTCTTTAGTAGACGAGCAAGTCGAAAGGACTGATGAACATAAAAAGAGCGGGTCAGACCCAGAATATGAATTGGAATGCCCTCTTGCATCAAAGATTCCGTCAACGGTCCAAGAGAGGGCGTCAGCAATTCAACTTCGTAACCTTCTTTCAAAGCCGCCCGAAGCAACGTGGCACAAATATTATTGCCGCCGCTGATCTTTCCATCGATAACGACATAGAGAATTTTCATTTAACCCTCACGGATGTTGCGTTGAACATCGAAGAATGGTGTTTCGCCAAATGCTAGCGTCCCAGCTTATTTCCGAACCATCACAAGTAAAGGATTTGTATCCCAAAGGCTGCAACAATTTCCTAGTATCTTCTAATTCAGATTGATTGTGAAAGCAAATCAGAATGACAGGAAGGTGTTCCTGAATCGTTTTATGAGCACCTAATAGGACCTTAGCGCCATGCCCTTCTACATCAATTTTGATGAACTGAGGAGGCCGAATTTGTCCTTGTTCCACTAACTTATCCAGCATAACGGCAGACACTTTTATTATTGCAGCATGGTTTTCAGAAACCTCATTCAAACGAGCAATGCGAGATTCGCCAGTTCCTCCGCCATTTTCAAGAATCAAATGAATAAAACCTTCAGAGTCGCTTGCCGCAGCGTTGAACAATTTCATCCAGTGAAGTGAGTTCATCTTTATGTGAAGCTCGCAACGTTTAAAAGCTATGGGGTCGGGCTCAAATCCATAAACATGACCGTTAGGACCTACGGCAATCGCCATCCCAACCGCATAAATACCGAAATGAGCGCCCACGTCCCAGCAGGTAACCCCGGGAAAGCTCCCATATTGACGAATGGCTGCTTCAACGTCAAGTTCAGTATGACCACGCCATAACGATGAATTGGGGAAAAAAGTCCAGCGCGCTCCTTTCGCCAGCCCTTTCCGCACAGTCACAGGAAAATATTGAATCGGTGTTTGAGTAATCAGTTTTCTAATAAATAATTTGAGGCTTTTCATAAAATCAACTTTTCCGTAAAATAACTAATTGATCCCAGTGGATAGAAATATCAAAACGATCGTTCGGAAAATTGTCTTCGGCAACTTTTACCAAAGTTGATTTCGCAGGGAAATTCTTTTCAACACCGAAATTCCTGAAATCGTCAATAACGATGGCGTTTATTTTCTCCCGATAAGATGAGAGAGTTTTTAATTCTTCTACCGCTGGCCCTGGAAAATCGCCATATGATGTCATTGGACCACAGACATGACCGTCCAAATAAACGAAAACATTTTGCGTTCCATTAAGTTCTAAAAGCTTGGGTAAAACCTTTAATGCATCGCCTTTGATCACAGTTACATTTTTTCTTGGTTCCAAAAAATAAATCGCTTTTTGAGCAAGCGTTTGGTTTAATTCGATTGTATAAACTTTATCGAAAATCCGCGAACATCGGTCCGCAGTAACCCCAAAATAAGTACCGGCTTCGATCAATATCTTGGACTTCGATTTCTGTTTTAAAGACTGAATCATCCGGAACTTAGTATAACTATGCGGATTTTTAAAATCAAACCGAACCGCATCCACGAGATCCAAGATATGTCCGAGCCATCCCTTAACTTTTGTAATCATGCGCGATCGGTGATTGTCATTCTGAGGCCGAAGGCCGTCCCACAGGGACTGCACCGCTGCCCTGTGGGCAGCACCCGTGGTGCTGAAGAATCTACGAATCGCAGATCCTTCGCTTTGCTCAGGATGACACTTTGTATCAGATCGCTTTACTTCGCTTGGAATGATATTTCTGTTAGTTGCTCGAAGTGTCATTTTGGATTTTTGCAAACAGCGATCAAATCAGATGCGCGCTCAATTTTCTCCTTTGTGATCGTGAGGTCTTCAAGCAACATCTCCTCAAACGGTGTTGTTTGCAAAGCTTGATTTACGAAGCGGCGCAGGCCCAATCCAGGAATGCGACCTCTTAAACCCGTAACGTCAAACAACCGAGTCAGCCAGTAATGAAGTTCAGATTCTTTACGGCGTTCGCCAAAAATTTCCACTTGATCAAAATACTGATGCAAAAGAGTTTCAAAATCTGCCCGTGAAAATTCAATTGTGTGATATGGATTGTTTGGGCGATGATTTATTTTCGATACTTGGGGTGTCGAAACGATGTAAAATCCATCGGGACGAAGAATCCGAACCATCTCCTTCAAGTAAGCTGGAATGTTTGGCAAATGCTCAATCGTTTCAAATGAACAGATGACATCAAATTGAGCGTTTAGAAATCCTGTTTCCATCACATTGGCAATTTGGAAGTTTAATCGATCTGATTCGAAACGAGCGCGCCCATAAGCAATCGCTTCTGGATTAATATCAATTCCAACGATAGACGAAGCTACTTGAGCAAGATGATTGGTTCCATAACCCACGCCACAGGCTGCGTCCAAAACCTGCTTTCCTTTGCAGTAAGAAAGGGCGAACTCATAACGTTTTAAGTGTATGGATAAAATCCCAGGCGGTTCTCGATCGGGGTCAATACGTTCTGTCGCTCCCTCAATATCAAGCGGATTACGAATTAAATCTTTCATTCCCCTTTTACTCCCAAGAGAACAAGATCGGCTCCCAAAAGATCATCGAACCAACTTGGCCGCTCGCAAATGAATTGGCCCGTCGACGGGCCAATTAACTTTCTCACGAGATTCGTTGAGCGATAAATCCTCAAATACCTTTGAAAGTCGCTCAAAAAAGCAGAACCGATGACTTTAGGATTTTTGAGCTTGAGCATCCGCGCAATCTTAAAAAATTCACGTGGGTGAAAAGCGCCTTCATAACCTAGTTGCCATTTGTTTCGCCACTGAAGATAAGTTTTTAACAACTCATGCGGGAAAAAGAAAAGATTCGGAGTACTGACTACAATCACTCCTCCGGAACGAACCAATTTCAGATGAGCTTCGATCATTTGGAAACGCTCCGGATATTTGAAATGTTCCACAGTTCCAAAAGACATGGCAACATCATATTGACCATGCAAATCAGGATTTAATTTGAGGGCATCCTCGAGCAAAAATTTTGCGGTCAAACTATTTTCTTCAAAAAGTTTTCTAGAAATATTCAAAGCGTGATTGCTATAATCCAACAACGTAACCTCGGCTCCTAAACGAGCGAAAATGAAACTATAAATTCCGGGGCCGGAACCGACTTCAATGGCTTTGAGTCCTCGTAAATCTCCAATATGTTTAGAAATATAATTTCGAATCTGAGCGCTTCTGACACTTGAAGATTCCCGATCGACCCACTCCCAGAAATTGCGATCTAACTCTTCCCGGCTTGATCTGCTCCAGAGCTGATTCCATAATTGCGGATTACTTGTCTCTGGTATAGAACTAATCATATAGATTGCTGTCTCCGATATTGATAGAATTGACTCTCATATACTCTCACATATATGAAACGTGGCGCGCATTTAAAACTTTTTTTGATCAATCTAGGGATTGCGTCGTTTGCCATCGTATTTACTTGCCTCGCCTCAGAATTTTCGATCAGACTTGTCAAAGGAAAATGGACGGATACCCACCACGTCCTTTTATCCAAGCTTCATTTAATGAGCTCAAGCTATCCCGTTGCCTACGATCGATTTCTTGGCTGGATTCCTAAAGCTCATAGTTCTGCCGGAAATGAACTATGGCTCAACAAAAAAGTCACCATCATGAACAATCAACTTCGGTCCAACGGGAACAACGGCTCTTTTGCTAAAAAACCTCTCATCGTCGCCGTCGGAGATTCATTTACATTTGGTGATGAGGTATCAGACAACGAAACTTGGCCGGCCATCCTTGAACGCTTGTCCAGTGATAAAGTCCTAAATGGCGGCGTATTCGGATATGGTCTTGATCAGATTGTACTTCGGGCCGAAGCGTTGTCAAAAGTTTACTCACCAGATTTACTGATTGTCAGTTTCATTCCGGAAGACATCGACCGATGTGAGTTCTCAGTGAGAAATGGCGCGGCAAAGCCCTATTTCATTATTGAAAACGGGAAATTGGTTCTGAAAAATAGCGTCACGCCCACCGTCAAGCAGCTTCCCATTCACTTTGATCGCTTCAGAAAAATCTTTGGATATAGTTACCTTGTCCATTCGATTATGATCAGATTAAACCCTGAATACTGGCTCTTGGGATCTGAATCTCGAAACGTTAGAATTCATCATCAAGGATTTGAAATAACCCGATTATTATTAGAGCGTCTTTCAGATTTTGCTGCCGAGAGAAACATCAGAACTTTGATCCTCATCCAAGACGGCCGCTACACGACTCCTGAAAATGCATTGAAAATATCTTCGCTACTTGCCATTGCAAAAATGGACCATTTGGAGGTGATCAATTTCCTTCCAACGCTTCAGAAAATGAAAAAAGAAGACCCAGGAAAATTCAGACAACTGTTTTTGAAATTTCATATGTCTCCGAAGGGAAGCGAATGGGTGGCTCGTGAAATTTACGCTTTATTAACCAAGAAAAGTTGATTGGTTTCGCCCTTCTTTTCCCAAAGAGCAAGCAAGGCACTTACAAGGTTTTGAAAGTACGATTCTAAACCAAACGCTTGCGCCCGTCTTCGAGCATTTTCCCCCATCCATTGTCTCAATTCTGGATTTTTATAAAGAATAAGCAATTTCTCAGATAAAGCTTCAACATCACGAATTGGAATCACAAAACCATCAACCCCTTCTCGAACGACATCGTGCCCTGCCGTATTTTCGGAAACGATCACAGGAAGACCGCAAGCCATTGCTTCAATCACGACTTGGCCCAAGGCATCATAAACACCCGGAAGAACAAAAACGTTTCCGCTTCGATAGAAATTTGGCAGCAAGTTGGGTTCAATGTAGTTTTCAAGACGAAACAAATGACTGTACTTCTCAAGAGGTTTTCCACTTCCCAACACCTTTCCTGCCAAAACAAGCTCGGATTTCGGTAGCGACAATCGCTTAAAAGATTCCAACAAATATTTGATGCCTTTTCTTTGTCCGATGGCACCTACGAAGAGGACTCTGAAACGATCATCCTCATCTTGCTGGGTACTAGGACAAAACCGATTTAAGTCCACGCCAAGATGAACAACGGAAATTTTTTCAGGATCTATACCAGCACGCACATAGGAATCCTTTGAAAAAGAAGACGGAACAATGTGATCATCCGCTAAATGATCTTCCTCTTCGACACGCTTTAAGTAAGGTTCATAAGGGGGCCAATAGGGGATGGTATCAGCGAAGTCCGGGTGCAACTCAATTTCCTCTTGTAAAAGCTTCCTTGCGGTTTCGTGATGAATATCGTGATGATCTAAAACAGTAAGCTTCTCAAGACATTTGCTTTGTTTAAGACAATGTAACGCACTTCCACTAAATCCATAAAAAATATCAAAATGCTGTACAAAACGTTGTAACTCTTTTGCTACGTATCGGTCAAAGAGATCGTTTTTGAATGTTAACACTGAATCTTCTAGCAAACCTCCTGAAAGCTTACGCCAGAGATGATGACCGATTTCCAACCACGGAAGAGAATGGACCATTTCTAAAGGAAGTTTCGAATCATATCTTCGCTCTTTGATAGCGGTAAACCACGGCTGCTTGGCAAAAACTTTTTCGGTGATTTTACAGATTAGAGCTTCAGGCTGATAATAAAGAGTTGAATAAAATCGGACCAACATTTCACCGAAGTGCAAAGCGCGCGCTACCTTGTAGACATACTGAACTCCCGAATGAGAAAGTAAAATGCGCGGCTTATTCATCTTGAATCACTATTGCTTGTTTCCCATTCAAAATTTCTTCGTAAGCACTCAAGGTTTCACGGGCCGTTTTGTTCCAACTGAACTCTCCTGCTCGCACAAGTCCTCTTTGCCGCATTTGGTTCCAAAGACTCTGGTCGGTTAAAATTCGAATCATACCTTGACTGAATCCCAGCGCGTCTTTGGGATCAAGCAACATTCCCGCATCACCTACAATTTCAGGAATGCAGGTTTTACTGGAAGCGATGACAGGTACACCACAAGCCATTGCTTCAACAATCTGGAATCCAAATCCTTCATAGGAAGAGGGATCGACATAAAGCTTAGCTCCCTGATAAACTTGGATTAACGAATCCCCCGTTAAAAATGGGAGGTAAATAATGTCTTTAGAATCATTCTGTATTTTTGCTCCGCCACCAGCCAAAATGAGTTTTAATCCTTTGGGAAGTCTTCCTTTGGCCGCGTTAAAACTTTTAATCACCGTCTCAGTATTTTCCCGTAAATCTCCAGTAGCAAAATGCAATACATAACCTTCAGGAGCACCCATTCGTTTTCGAATTTCTAAAAAACATCTCTCATCTACGAGCGGCTTAAAAAAGTTGCCACGCCCCGGATAATTGACTTGAATCTTTCGCGGCTCAACCTGGAAACGCTCAACCAAATCTTTCTTAGTATGATGGGAACTGACTAAAACGCGCTTGGCCTGCTTTAAACTTCGAGGAAACATAGAAATTGAAAGCCATTCAGAAATCCAATTATAAATTTTTGATTTTCCGTTACCGTTAACGGTTAAACCGTAACGATAGTGAGGAATTTCAAAGAGAAACAGGATCAGCGGAATATCGAGCAAAATCGGAAAACGATCCGAAGTATTGTGGAACAAATCCAGCTTAAATTTTCGGGCAAAATAGGGAAGCTGAAACTGCTCCCAAAAGAAATGATTCCAGATTGAAACTGGAATAAAATGCCAGTTTTGCTTTCCGTAGAAAGATGGAACATAATGAGTTTTATTCAAGAAAACAAAATATTCGTGAGGCGAATCTAATTCAGACAGAGCCTGGATAATATTTTTCTGGTAATTGGAAACGCCCTTCCCGCTTGGTGAAATAGCGGTCGCGTCAATGCCAATACGAGCCATGCTTGAGTCAACCTGCTATGAACCTAAAGTAACAATTTTTCAGAGAACAAGCTCTCATTCTCTCTGACCCACTCTGTTAATCTTGTGACCCCTTCTTCGATTGAAACCTTGGGCGACCACCCAAGAAGGGTCTTTGCTTTTCGGATATCAGAAAAATAAACTTTTTGATCCCCGGGGCGCCAATCCCCATATTGAAGCTCGCTTTTTTTCCCCGTCAGTTTCCTTAGTAACTCAAGCAATTCTATCAGAGATAATGTATTTTTTATCCCTCCACCTAAATTAAAAACCTGGTGGAAAACATCTTTTGTAACAAAAGCGTCGAACGCTTCCAAGAGATCTGAAACAAACAGAACGTCACGAGCTTGTTTCCCGTCACCATACAAAACGATCGGCCTTACCGTATGTGTTGCCACAGCAAACCATGCTAACCATCCCTGATCTTCAACTCCAAATTGCCTGGGTCCATAAATACACGAGAGACGAAAAATACCAATTTTAATACCATAACGTCGCGCATAATCTTGCATGTAAAGGTCGGCTGAAAGTTTGGAGCATCCATATGGCGAATGACCACAAAGGTCAACACCAAACGTTTCATTGATGCCATGTGAAAAAGACGGATGACCAAATTCGTACCTTGTTAATTTTTCCTTAATAGGAATACGATTAACGTTGTCGCCATAAACTTTATTGGTAGAACAGAAAATAACAATTGGGGGCTTGGATTGTTGACGAACCGCTTCCAGAACATTCAATGTTCCTTGTGCGTTGATTAAGAAATCTGTCAAAGGATCTTTACAAGAAGTTGTAACTGCTGTTTGAGCAGCTGTGTGAATCACCAAATCTGTACCAGTCAAAAACTTCTTAAGGATCTCTCTGTCCAATATATCAGCTCTTATCCATGATATATTTTGAAATTGTTGTAAATAGTCATAATTTCGCGTTGAAGTTTCTTCAAAACATCCTAACAATTTCGACCGAGAAAAATTATCATATGCAATTACTTCCTCACCACGACGTGCATAGAATTCAACGGCATGGCTTCCGATAAAACCTGCACCCCCTGTAATAAACACTTTCATTATAACGACTCGCTGATTCTAACTATTTTTAAAAGCTGGTTTAACTCGATGAAAGAATATAAACAACCGAGAAGGAAAAAATGAAATGAAGAAATGCCGCATCAATCTAAAATTAAAAATGCACTTGTAACTATATCTGATGGCTCGCAGTGCAGCTTTTCTAAACTTCTCTAATTCACTCAATAAATAATAACAATCTGCAGAATAAATAAGGAAATGCTGATAAGCGGTATGATCGTTTTTCGAAAGGCCTTCTTTTTCTAAAAAGGCCATATTTTTTTTAAAAATATGTAAGTACGCATGCAAAACTGCCGGATCGGCATGACCTCCGGCGCCTCGATATCGATATCGGACAATCGGATCCCATCCCAGAAAACCAATTCGGCCGCTCTTCGCGATCCGCAAGCATAAATCTAAATCTTCCCTTAATACCGCTTTTGGATCGAAATAGCCCACTTGATCTAAACATTCCTTTCGAACAACTAAAGTGGAAGTAAAGAGCACTGCTCTGACGGATAAACCGTTATAATCCTCTCCGCGTCTTTGAGTCTGATCATAAAGTTTCCGAAGCTTTGAGGTTTCTTCAGGAAGAAAGCCGCCAGAAGGATCCATCATTTCGACGAGGCCGTGAACCAAAGCAATCTCAGGATTTCGGTCTAAAAAAACGACTTGTTGTTCTAATTTTTGAGGAAGCCAAACATCGTCTGAATCTAAAAACGCAACATATCTTCCACGTGCTATTTCTATCCCAGCATTCCTTGCTGTACACCGATCTGTATGAGTTCTGAATAGGCAATTAACACGCTTGTCTTGTTGATATTGCTCGAGAACCTCTGCGGTGTTATCTGTCGATCCGTCATCCACGACAATGATTTGAAAATCCTGATAAGTTTGGTTCAAAACGCTCTGGATCGCCATCTTAAGATAATGGCTGCGATTAAAAGTAGGAATTACAACACTAACGGTTGGCATATGAATGGGGCATGAAGAAGAAATCATGGTCCGCTCCTTTTATCCGAGAAACCTCGTAATCCAAAGAGCCCAAGAGCTCAAACGCCGCTGGTTGATTCTGAGTAGTTATCTCACATAGGATAATAGGATGATGACGCTCAATCGTCTGACGCGCTCCTTTTAAAACTTCTAACTCATGTCCTTGCACGTCGATCTTAATTAAATGAAGAGAGTCGCCATGAAAAACTGAATCCAGCGTAACGCTTGAAATTTGGCTGAAGGCTTTCCAATTGCCCGGATTCCAAACTTGGGCCACTCCACTCGTACCCCCTAGATGCTTGGGAAGATACAAATTAATTAATCCTGTGTCATTCGAAAGTGCCAGCTCGTTGAGTGCTACATTCTGAAATCTATTCAACATAATGTTGTGTTCAAGTTGTTCAAAACACTCACGCATGGGTTCAAAAGCAATGACTGAACCCGTCGGACCCACGTGATTGGCCATCACGCACGTAAAAAGACCTATATAGGCACCGACATCAACAAACGTTCCGCCCACTGGTACTAATGTTTTAAGTTGATTGAAAATAGATTGCTCAACCAAACCAACATAATAAAGCCGCTGAAGCCAGTCGGAGAGGTCGAGCTCAAGAAAAATACCTGGATGAACTTCCCGTTTGAATTTCCCGCTGGCCTTTATTTTTGCTAAACGCAAACCGATAAAGTTATGAAATTTTCTTGGAAGTCTCCCCGCACAGGCAGCCCCAAAATTTAAAAAAGAATTGGAATTTAAGAACATTCGGTTGAACTTGTCATTTAGCAGTTGCCCGTCAAAATTCGTCTCAGCGTATTTGTAATCATCTGCACCTCTTCATCATCCAGATATGGACTCAAGGGTAATGATAGAATCTCTTTTGAAAGTTTCTCACTGACAGAAAGATCTTGCCCAGACTCTAAATGTTGATAAGGTTTCTGGTGATGAATGGGAATGGGATAATGAATTCCGGCTTCAATGCCCATCTCACGAAGCTTACTCAACACCTGATCTCGCCGGCCTGAGTTGACTCGAATCGCCAATAAATGATACGCGTGCTTGGTTGTGAAATTTGCCTGATCGATAAACTGAATCTGGTCGCTTAAGTCTCTTAATTGATCACGATAAAGCTGAACCAAAAAATTGCGCCGCTCGTTCCATCCATCTAGAAAAGGAAGTTTCACTTTTAAGATGGCTGCTTGAAGCGTATCCAGTCTTGAATTAAAACCGATTTGATCGTGGATATATTTTTCGCAAGATCCCCAATTTCGTAAGGAGCGAACTTCTTTGGCAAGCGAGCGATCATTAGTTGCAATCGCTCCGCCATCGCCATAACATCCGAGATTTTTGGAAGGATAAAAACTAAAAGCGGCGGCATCGCCGAGTGTTCCGCATTTCTTATTTTTGTATATAGCACCATGCGCTTGGGCTGCATCTTCAATGACTTTCAATTGATGTCTTT
>OBEQ010321584.1_pt1 | contig 24992 bp, 21 predicted proteins | sample 1670901 | NCBI WGS metagenome assembly OBEQ01 (sample SAMEA104232315, study PRJEB22302) | groundwater metagenome | biome: forest; feature: aquifer; material: groundwater | place: USA | collected 2011-08-07 | depth 5.4 m | reverse complement strand
AGAAAGTTTTGCGAATGTAGTGCCAACAACTGAAGGTGGAAGCCATCTTACAGGTTTTAGGATTGCCTTAACCCGGGCAATCAATGATTATGCCAGGAAAATTGAAGCTTTGAAAGAGAAGGATGAAAACTTAACCGGAGAAGATGTTAAAGAAGGTTTAACTGCTGTTATATCAATCAAAATGGATTCAGATCAAATCCAGTTCGAATCTCAAACTAAAGAAAAATTGGGTAATGCTGAAGCTCAACCAATTGTAGCTCAAGTTGTCAAAGAAGGATTGGATATGTTCTTTGAAGAAAATCCTCAGGACGCCAAAGCTATTTTGGAAAAAGTAATGCTGGCTGCCAGGGCCAGAGCCGCAGCCAGGGCTGCTAAAGATGCTGTTATTAGAAAAGGTGCCTTGGAGGGAATGACGCTGCCTGGTAAACTGGCTGATTGTCAGGAAAGAGACCCTGCTGGAGCTGAATTATATATTGTGGAAGGTGATTCGGCCGGGGGTTCGGCCAAGCAAGGCCGGGACCGGAAATTCCAGGCCATTTTACCCTTAAAGGGAAAAATCTTAAATACAGAAAGAGCCCGCTTAGATAAAGTGCTGGAGTTTGAAGAGATTAAAGCTCTGGTGATTGCTCTTGGTACAGGTATTGGAGATACCATCAATTATGATAAAGTCCGCTATCATAGAATTATTATGATGACAGATGCTGATGGTGATGGGGGACATATTTTAACTTTGCTCCTGACCTTCTTTTTTAGATACATGCCTGAAATAATCACCAGAGGCTATATGTATATCGCTCAACCCCCTTTGTATAAAGTACAAAAGGGTAAAGAAATTCATTATGCCTATACTGATGAAGAAAAAGAAGGTATTTTAAAAACTATCCGAGGTGGAAAAACTGATAATGTAGTAATTGACACTGAAGCAGTAGAAACACCGGCAGAAGACGGTCAGCCCAAGAAAACTCCGGGAATAATCATTCAAAGATATAAAGGTCTGGGAGAAATGAATCCTGATCAGCTTTGGGAAACCACTATGAATCCGGAAAACAGGGTTCTAAAAAAAGTAACAAATGAGGATGCTGCTGCAGCAGATGAAGTGTTCACCATGTTAATGGGTGATGAAGTCCCACCACGCAAAAGATTTATCCAAACCCACGCGAAATTAGCTACTCTTGATATATAATAAAAGTAGAACCATTGATATAAAGTAGATATAAATTCCTAATTCTTGCCCGCCAATAAATTGAGGGCTAACTATCCAAGCTTGAAACCATAAAAGGGCAGCTCCTATAACTAATTTTATTAACTTTCTATTTAAATGAATAACTGAAGGTAAACTTATGATTGTGGCAAACACTAAACCATTGGCATATCTGCCGATGTTTGCATACATACTATAATCATCAGGAATAAGTACCAGTAACAATAATAAATTCATTAATAAGGCTGTAACTGAGGCAGTTAAATACCCTCTTTTAAAAAAATGTGCAAGAATAATCCCCAGGATGAGTGAAGGTAACAAAACAAGCGTTATATGATTACTCCATGGCCAAAAATGAAACAGGATAAGAGGAAAAAATAAAAGATGTGGCGAAGGATCTGGACCAAAACGAAATCTTAAAAACAGTAGATATAAAAAATAAGGAAATAAAATTGACAAACAAAAAGCAATGCCTTTTTTCCAGTCTTGATTTATTTGTATCTGCTTATCGAGCTTTGAAATAGCAAATATTAATGCTGCTCCAAAACTAATGGAGAATAAAGCCGTTGCTTCTCTGGTGAAAATTGCCAAAATAAAAAAAATTGATGAGGTAATTAATTTTTTTGTCCTCTTAGGGTCAAAAAAATATACTCCTGTCATTGTTAGAAAATACGCTAGCAATTCGTTTAAATCATGTCCTAATGAAACAAATACTCCTGGATAAAATGCATAAATCAAACTAATATAGGGCGAAATATTAAATCTTTTAAGGTAACTGCTTAAAAGATAAACGGTTCCTATTAGGGATACTACGTTAATAAATAACAAACTGTAAGCAATTAACTGCGGTCTACCAAAAGAAAAAACTCTCGCAACTAGAGGATACAAAATTCTCGCATATCGGTAAGGTGGGTCATCAATATAATGATAGGCTTTAGACGGATCTAATGCTATGTAGTAAAAAAACTGCCCATCATATCCATACCCAATTTGAGAATATCTTTTTTGTGAATTTATAATTGGACTGACTTGGCTTTTTTCTACAAAAGATCTTCCAATATATATAAGATCGTAAATGTTTTTATTTACAGAAAGTACTATTGATATCCAATAAAATATTACGCTGGCTGTAATAACTGCTGGAATTGTAGCAGAATGTTTTTTAAAAAATTTCACCTTAATTTTAATATACCAAAAAAAGCTGGCAAGAAACGGGTGAAAATCATATAATTAATCCTCATGACCAAGGTTCATGTTCATTTTTTGGGAATAGGAGGATCTGGAGCATCTGCTGCCGCTGCTATTGCAGAAGCTCAGGGGTATGAGATAACTGGTTGTGACCTTAAACCAAATAATGAATTTACCACCGAATTTAAACCTACCCAACTCTTAACAGACCATGACCCCAAACATTTGAATTCTCACTCATCAAGTGGGACTGTAGATATTTTAGCAGTTACCCCAGCCATTTATTCTCTTGATCCGGATAATAGCGAGTTGCTTAAGGCGAGTAAACGAGGAATCGAAATCATGACCTGGCAGCAATTCTTAGGAAAATATTTAACCAAAGATAAGTTTGTTATTGCGGTTTGTGGAACACACGGTAAAACCACCACTACGGCCATTATTTCCAAGCTTTTGGAAGATGCTGGCCTTGATCCCACAGTAATTTTAGGAGCCATCACACCATGGTGGAATACAAACTACAGAATAGGGAAGAGTCAATATTTTGTGGCTGAAGCCGATGAATTTAATGATAACTTTTTACCAACCCATCCAGATATATCTGTCGTGACCAACATAGAAATGGACCATCCAGAATATTTTAAAGACTTTGAAAGTTACAAGGAAAGTTTTAAAAAGTTCTTGCTGCAAACTAGAAAAACCATTGTTGCCAACCTCTCAGATCCTGGAGTAAAACAAACTTTAAATGTCCACCCCGGGGGTGTCAATACAATTATTGATTACTCAAAATATCTTATAGATTTTTCTTTAAAGATTCCTGGAGAATTTAATAAATGGAATGCTTCCGCAGCGTTTCAGGTGGGGCTACTTTTGGGAATTGACCCAGAAACTATCCAAAGAAGTTTATCAAGCTATACTGGAGTCAGTAGAAGATTTGAATATCTGGGAGATATTAAAGGTGCTAAAATTTATACTGATTTTGGCCACCATCCAACAGAAATTAAAGCCACTATGGAAGCAGCTAGACAAAAATTTCCCAAACAATATATCTGGCTAATTTTTCAACCGCATATGTTTTCCCGTACCAAAGCCTTATTTAGTGATTTTACCGAAACCTTAAAAAGCCTGGCCACGGTAAAAACTGTTAACCAGATTTTACTGACGGATATTTATCCATCTAGGGAAAAAGATACTGGTTTGGTAAAAAGCCTAGAATTAGTTGATGCAATTGATGAAAGCAATGTTGATTATGTCTCTTCGGAAAAAGAGTTAAAAGAAATTATCCGATCAGAAATCGGACAGGGAGATATACTCTTTTTTATGGGCGCTGGGGATATAGATAAAATTGCCAAAGAATTAGTTACTAAATAACTGTTGTTTTCATAAAATCTAAAGAGTTATTTTTTTAATTTTATCACTTAAATTGGTACCAAAAAATCTCGAAGCAATTCGAAAAACATGTTCTGGTGCATCTGTCACCAAAACCTCCAGTGTTGGACTTTGAGAATCGGATAATAATTTTTTCTCCGTCAATATTTTTTTTAACTCTTCTGTTGTAGGACCGGCTGAATCAACCAGTGTTACCCCTTTGCCAACAGTTTCGGCAATAGTTTCCAGCAAAAGAGGATAATGTGTACACCCTAAGATTAAGGTATCTATACTAGATTTGACTATTTCCTCCAAATAATCTTCAGCTACCAGTTTTGTGGCTTCATGTTGATCCAGCCCTTCTTCTGCCAAAGGAACAAACAGTGGACATCCCACTGAAAAAACTTTTACGGAATGATCAATTTTTTCAATCTCCTGTTCATAGGCCTTACTTCTAATCGTGCCTTGTGTTCCGATAACTCCAATCCTTTTGTTCTTTGTCACCCCAACCGCGTTCCTTGCAGCTGGCCTCACCACTCCAATTACCGGTACACTGGAAAATTTTTCTATTGCATCAAGTGCAACTGCAGAAATAGTATTACAGGCAACCACCAAACACTTAACTTTTTTTTGAAGAAGAAATTCGGCCAGCTCCTTGGCAAATTGAATAATAACTTCTTTACTTCTGGTACCATAGGGCACCCTGGCAGTATCACCCAAATAGATAATACTTTCTTTGGGAAGCTGTTTAACAATTTCCCTGGCAACAGTTAGCCCGCCGATACCTGAATCAAATACACCAATAGGATTACTATTCATAGGAATTTGTGGCCAGAAACAGTTATAATACCACAGTATGGATTTATATAAAAACAAAAAAGTATTAATCTTTGGACTAGGGCTTAACCAAGGTGGTGTTGGTAGCGCCAAATTTTTTGCCAAACAAGGAGCAAAGGTCAGGGTGACTGATCTAAAATCAAAGGCTGTTCTTAAACCTTCACTTAATGAACTTAAAGATTTTCCAAAAATTGAATATACATTAGGTAAACATAAAAACGAGGATATTGATTGGGCAGATTTAATTATAAAAAATCCAGCTGTAAACCGAGATAGTAAATATTTAAATTACGCCCGCCAAAAGAAAAAGTCAATTGAAACTGACTTGGGCATCTTTTTTAAGTTGGTTAACAAATCCCAGATCATTGGTGTGACTGGAACCAAAGGTAAATCTACTACTGCCTCTTTAATATATGAAGGATTAAAGGGTGGTGGTAAGAAGGTTATATTGGCAGGAAATATAGGCAGAAGTGTTTTAGATGCTTTGCCTTTTATCAAAGATGATACTTTAATAGTTTTAGAAATTTCTTCTTTTCAACTAGAGGGATTAATTCCGTACCGCATATCACCAAAATATGCAGTTATTACAAATATTTATCCAGATCATCTTAATTATTATCCTGGTATGTATGAATATATTGCAGCAAAAAGATTAATCACTCAGTTTCAAACTAAGACAGATTTTTTATTCCTAAATAAAGACGAATTAACTTTAAATAACTCAAAATTTTTAAAACTCCTGTCTACCAATGTTATTTTTTATAGCAAAGACAATCTACCAATGGATTTTAGACCTACCTTAGCAGGAAAACATAACTTGGCAAATTATGCAGCCAGTTTAGCTGTTTGCCAAAAGTTTTTAATTCCAGAAGGTCAAGCCTTAACAGCCATGAAAAAATTTAAAGGGGCCCAGTTTAGATTAGAAATTATTAAAAAGTGGCAAGGTATCAAAATCTTAAACGATACCACAGCCACCAGCCCTAGTGCTGGCATGCAAGCTTTACAAACTTTCCCAAATTCTATAATTATTGCCGGAGGAATGAATAAAAATATGCCTTACCAAGATTATGTAAAAAGTCTGGAAAATAATGCCAAAGAAATATTTTTTTTAGCAGGGGACTCTACTGATCTAATTATTTCATTACTAAAAAAAAGCAGCAGCAAGGTCAAATTTCATGGTCCATACCATGACTTAAAAAAATTGTTAAAGGATGTTAAAAAGATAGTTGCCAAAGACGATGTAATTTTATTTTCACCAGCTGCTACTTCATACAATTTATTTCAAAATGAATTTGACAGAGGCAGAAAATTTAATGAAGCTGTAGAAAAAATATTCACATGAACATTCTAAAATATATCAAAAGAATTTTATATTTTCCTGTAGCCCATTATTTTAGTTTTTTTGCCAAAATCAGACTAAGTCTATGGAAACCGACAATTGTAGTTATTACGGGATCAAATGGTAAAACCACGCTTTTACACTTAATAGAATCCCAACTGGGAAACAAAGCCAAGCATTCACACCATGCCAATAGTAGTTTTGGCATTCCTTTTAATATTTTAGGCCTGGATAGAAAAGAGCTGACTTTAGGGGAATGGCCTAGTCTTTTTTTACTCGCTCCTGCTAGAGCTTTTAAATCTCCACCTAAGGAAAATTTATACATAGTTGAAGCAGATTGTGACCGTCCAAATGAGGGAAAGTTTTTAAGCTCTTTACTTAAACCAGAAGTGATTATTTGGCTGACTGTTTCAAAAACTCACAGTTTGAATTTTAATAATCTGGAGACTATTGCTAATGAGTTTGGTTACTTTCTTGAGGTTTCATCAAAACTGGCAATTTTAAACGGTGATAATAATTTAATAACTAAACAAATACCAAGAACCCAAGCTAAACTTGGAAAAATATATAAACAAAATCACTTAAAGGCCTATCAAATCTTTCGCAGTAGCACAGAATTTAAAATAGATAATAATGAGTACTTATTTAAATTTTTATTACCGGAAGATACTTTTTATTCCATAACTGCTTGTAAATTGCTTTTGAATTATTTAAATCTGGCTTTTGATAGCTCGTTTAAAAATTTCACTCTGCCGCCTGGACGGAGTTCAATCTTTAAAGGAATTAAAAATACTACCATTATAGATAGTAGCTATAATGCTACCCCTGCTTCAATGAGTGCCAGCTTAAATATGTACAAAATTTATCCAGCCAATAAAAAATGGGTAATTTTAAGTGATATGATTGAGCTAGGAGAAGAAGAAGAGATCGAACATCAAAAACTGGCCAAATTGATTGTCGATACCAAGTTGGATAAAGTGATTTTAATGGGCCCAAGAATTGTTAAATACACTTTACCAAAGCTTTTAGAAATTGAGCCAAAAATAGCTGTTGAAATTTATCTGACCCCAATTGAGGTTTTAAATTATCTTAAAAAAAATATTACTGGGGGAGAGGTCTTATTTTTTAAAGGAGCAAGGTTTTTGGAAGGGATTATAGAACATTTATTAAAAGATAAAAAGGATGTTAGCAAACTTTGCCGCAGGGAAAAAGTTTGGGTGGAAAGGAGAAAAAAATGGGGACTGTAAAAAATTTAAAGTTAAGAGTACACAGTGAAAAGTTAGTGCTACTACACGGATGGACCTATTCATCAGATGGTAGTGATCCGCTTAGAAAATGGCAACCTTTTATAGAACTCCTGGAATCACAAGGAATTAGGTGTGAACTTCCTCGTATACCCGGAATAACCAAAGATATTAATGAGTTCTGGACCCTGGATGAATATGCTGATTGGTTAAAAAAAATGCTCAGTAAGGATAATAAAATAATACTGGTTGGTCATTCAAATGGTGGACGCATTGCTTTTAAGTTTACACAAAAATATCCTGAGAAAGTCACTAAATTAATTTTGATAGATAGTGCAGGGATCTATCACAATGAATTACCACTTCGTTTTAAAAGATTTTTATTTAGGAATATCGCTAAAATAGGCAGGAAATTTACTGAGTCTGAGGGTTTGCGAAAACTAATATACATAGTTGCCAGAGAAGGGGATTACAGTAATGCTACTCCCAGTCAACGACAAACAATGTTAAATTTAATAAATTCTGATTTGACTGAAATTCTAAAAGAAGTTAAAGCTCCTACATTAATTATCTGGGGAGAAAAAGATAAAGTTACTCCTTTATCAGACGGGCAATTAATCCACAGTCTAATTAAAAATTCAAAGTTATCTATTATTGGTAACGCCAGACATTCGCCTCAATTTACTAATCCAAAGGAGGTGGCAAAACTTATCAATGACTTTATTTAATTCACTGGGGTCTAATTATAATTGGAAATTTGTGCTCAGAACACTTTTTAGTAGAGGCAGCACAAATAGCAAAAATGAGTTAACAAAATTTTTAGAGAATAAATATCAAGGTCAAGTAACATTAGTCTATAAAGGCAGACATGCTTTAGAACTGGGGTTAGAAAATTTAAATTTGCCTATGGGGAGTTTTGTCGCAATAGTTGGTTTTACCTGTTTTGCAGTTTATGAGGCAATAAAAAATGCCAAGCTAGATATAGAGTATTTAGATGTTGAAAAAGATACCCTAAATTTTTCTGCAGAAACTTTACAAAAAGCTTTAAAGAAAAATCCTCAGATTAAAGTAGTCATCATTCAAAATACACTTGGCTATCCTTGTGAAATAGAAAAAATCAGTGACATTTGTAAAGAGAAAAAATTAATTCTGGTGGAAGATTTGGCACACTCGATTGGCACAATTTATGAGAATGGTCAGGAAGCAGGGACTTTTGGAGATATGACAATATTATCATTTAGTCAAGATAAAATGATTGACGGAATTTCTGGCGGAGCTTTAATTACTAAGAAACAAACTTTGAGCCTCCACCCCAAGGGTGTCCGCACAAAAAAACAGGTTATAGATAAGCTGTATCCATTATTCACTTATTTGATTAGAACCACTTACTCTTCAGGGGTGGGGAAAATTCTGCATTTTATTCTTAAAAAATTAAATCTTTTGTCAGGGCCGATGGATGGAGGAGAAAAGATTTATCATCTTCCCGCTTGGTATTGCAGTTTAATAAAAGCCCAATTTGAGAAACTGGCAGAAAATTTAAATCATCGGAAAAAAATTGCTGCCATTTATGCCACCCAAATTAACACACAGATTATTTCTTCAAAAGTATCTGCAGCTATTGACCTTTCTGCTAACTTGCGTTTTCCGATCTTTGTAAAAAATAGAGAAAGACTGATAAAATATCTGGCCAGAAATCAAGTCTTTATTTCAGATATCTGGTATGACGGCCCAATTGCTCCTAAAAGATATCTTGCTCAAACAGATTATTCTGGGCAGTGTCCAAATGCCGAAACAACATCTGCTCAAATTTTAAACCTGCCAACCCATATTAATATTACTGAAATTGATGCTCAGAATTTATCTAATTTAATTAACCAATGGCTCAAATCAAGGTAGAAGAAATTATAGAGAAGCAAGTTTGGGAGAAATTTATTCTCTCGTTTTCTAATGCAAATTTTTTGCAAAGTTATAACTGGGGACAATTTCATCAAACTTTAGGAAAAACCATCCAAAGAGTTGGTTTCTATGATAACAGTAAACTTAAAGGGGTAATGCTAGCAATAGTCGAAAATGCCAAAAGAGCAACTTATTTAACAGTGCCTGGTGGACCATTAATAGACTGGACTAATCAAAATCTGGTGGCTGCTTTTAGAGAAATTATTGAGAAAATTGCCAAGGAATATGATTGTAGTTTTGTCAGAGTTAGACCACAGATTTTGGAAACTGAGATAAATGACAGTCTTTTTTCTAAAATGGGATTTAAAAGCGCACCAATGCATTTACATGCAGAACTAACTAGACAGTTGGATTTAACTAAACCAGAGGAACAACTTTTATCAGAGATGAGAAAAACAACTCGTTATGAAGTCAAACAAGCACAAAAACTGGGCATTAGAATTATTAACAGCAAAAATCCGGACGATATTGATGAGTTTTATAAACTGCAGAAAGAAACTGCCAAAAGACAGGGGTTTGTAGAATTTGATAAAAGGTTTCTTAAAGAGCAATTCAAAGTTTTTGTAAAAGATGGACAGGCAGTTTTGTATACTGCTTTCTTGGACAATAAAAAGTTAGCCCAAGCCTTTATTATTTTTTATGGGGAAGAGGCTGATTACCATTATGGTGCTAGTACGCTGGATGGTAGAAAGTATCCTGGGGCCTATCTTCTACAGTGGGCAGCAATCCGGGAAGCGAAGAAAAGAAAAATGAAAAGATATAATCTTTGGGGAGTGGCACCGGAGGGAGAAATAAATCATCGATTTCATGGAGTGTCAATTTTTAAAAGAGGCTTTGGAGGGGAGGATTTTGAATACCTACATGCCAGAGACTTAATCATTAATTCCTTATCCTATAAAATAAATTGGCTAATAGAAATGGCCAGAAAAAAGGGTCGTAGAGTTTAATTCGTTATTGTTTAGGAATACTAAAAAAGGTATACTTATTTGGTGGCCAAGCGGCCATTTTTAAAGCCCCACTTATGGCAAATAACATTGGTAAAATACAACTTGCTCCGATTGTTGAGGAAATGCAGAAGTCATACCTTGACTATGCCATGTCGGTAATTGTTTCCCGGGCCCTACCTGATGTCCGTGACGGCTTAAAGCCGGTCCAAAGAAGAATCGTCTTTGCCATGCATCAACAAGGTTTGCACCACACTTCCCGCTATCAGAAATCAGCCGCTGTAGTGGGTGAGGTGATGAAAAATCTACACCCTCACGGAGATGCTCCAATTTATGAAGCGATGGTCAGAATGGCCCAGAATTTTTCGATGAGATATATGTTAATTGATGGACAGGGAAATTTTGGTTCAATTGATGGGGATTCACCGGCAGCAATGCGTTATACAGAAGCAAGGCTTTCTGCTATTGCCGATGAGTTGCTTCGGGATATTAACAAAAATACCGTTGAATTTATTGACAATTACTCGGGGACAGTACAAGAGCCAATCTTGTTACCTTCAGTCATACCAAATCTGTTACTAAACGGTGCTTCTGGTATTGCTGTTGGTATGGCCACTCAAATTCCCCCTCATAATTTAGGAGAGGTCTGCGATGCGCTAATCTATATGATTGAACACCCTGAGAAATCAAAAAATCAGAAGTTAGAAGTGAGAGATGAGAATCAAGACATCTCACTTCAAGATCCCACCTCCCACATCTCACCTCCCACCTCTGATTCTTTCTCTTCCACTGCCACTGTTGAAGATTTAATCCAGTATATAAAGGGTCCTGATTTTCCAACCGGCGCATCAATTTATGACCAAACGGAAATATTGGCAGCATATGCCACTGGTAAAGGGAGAGTCGTGATGAGGGCAAAAGCTGAAATTGATGAAACTGCCAGTGGCAAAATGCAAATTATTGTCTCTGAACTTCCATATCAAGTTAACAAAGCCACTTTAATTGCTCGGATTGCCGAAATGGTTAAAGATAAAAAACTGGAAGGAATTGCTGATTTACGGGATGAGTCTGACAGAAAACAAATGGTCAGGATTGTATTTGATTTAAAACGAGACGCCAAACCCCAGTCACTATTGAATAATCTTTATAAACATACTGCCATGCAATCGGTCTTTAATGTTAATCTGGTGGCCTTGTCCGATGGAGTTCCTCATCTGCTGACTTTAAAACGCATCCTGGAGGAATTTATCTATCACAGACAGACAGTTGTAAAGAAACGCTCCGAATTTGAATTGAGTGAGGCTAAAGCCCGGGAACATATTCTGGAAGGACTAAAAATAGCCGTTGATAATATTGATGCAGTGATTGAAACTATCAAAAAAAGCCGGGACTCCGATGATGCCAAAAAGAATTTAATAGCCAAATTTAAGTTAACGGAAATTCAAGCCGTGGCTATTTTGGATATGCAGCTTCGAAGGTTGGCTGCGCTGGAACGCCAAAAAATTGAGGATGAGTTAAAAATGGTGCGCGAAACTATTGCTTACTTGGAAGATTTATTAGCCCATCCGGAAAAAATTCTAAAAGTTATTAAGGATGAACTGATAAAAATTAAAGAAAAATATGGAGATGATAGAAGAACTCGGGTTTACAAGCAAAAAATAGGGGATTTTTCTGAGGAAGATTTAGTTCAAAATGAAACCACCATCGCCACCATTACTGAGGGAGGTTATATTAAAAGACAGTCGCCTCATTCTTTCAGAACCCAACAGCGGGGTGGAAAAGGCGTAATCGGTATTTCCACCAAAGAGACCGATGCTGTTTCCCATATCTTCTATACTCAAACTCATGATAATATCTTGTTTTTTACAGACAAAGGCCGAGTCTTCCAAATCAAAGTCTGGGAAATTCCTGAAACACAAAGGGCTGCCAAGGGTCAGGCTGTTGTCAACTTAATCAATACTCAGCAGGGAGAGAAAATTACTGCGGTTTTAACTACTCGTCTCAAAAATGAAACAGCCAAGTTTTTCTTTATGTGTACCAAAAAAGGCACTGTTAAAAAAACAGCTATTGCAGAATATACCAATATCCGAAAAAATGGTCTGGTGGCTATCAAACTGGATGCGCAAGATGAACTGGGTTGGGTGAAACCTACCTCTGGTCAAGATGATTTGATTATGGTTTCCCGGGATGGTAAATCAATCAGGTTTGCTGAAACTCAGGTCAAACCAACCCATCGAGATACCTCCGGTGTCAGAGGAATTAAATTGGGAAAATCAGATGAGGTAGTATCTTTAAATAATATTGAAAATAATGAAAATGAGCTGTTGGTAATTATGGAAAATGGATTGGGTAAAAAAACCAAATACTCCGCTTGGAATAAGCAGAAAAGAGGAGGCCAAGGAGTAAAGGTTGCTCAAATAACCACCAAAACAGGACCAGTGGTAACTGCAGAGGCTATTGATAAGAAAATGGATACTTTGGTTTTAACCTCAACCAAAGGGCAATTAATAAAAATGAGCTTGAAGCAAGTGCCAACGCTTCAAAGACAAACTCAAGGTGTGATTTTGATGAGAGTAAGACCTGGTGAAAAGGTGGCAGCAGCCACTGTTGTATCATCAGGGGAGAAAGCAGAATAATCTTTAAGTCTTATGTCCAGAACCAAACTTATTTCTAATATTACGATAGTTTATTTTATCAGCGGATTTGTCTTCACCATTATCTTTGCGATTTATTATCGCTGGTCACTGCTATCCTTTTTATCCCCAGGCTTTTACTCGGTCATCCTTACTTGGCCTTATCAAGCAATCGGATTTGTGCGTGATTTCTGGACCTTTGGCCTGGCGGGAAAACCAATATAAACTGGTTTATTTACTCTCCAGGAATTTCTGGACCAAGTCATTAACAAAATTGGACACGCGGGAAATTATAAAACCGGATAAAAGAAAATCCATAAAAGGACTGCCACTACCTTGTCCTAACAAGCTAATAAAAACATTGACCTGATAAGCAAAGCATAAAAATATGGCGCTTAATAGAGACAACAACGATAAATAAGGATGCAAACTCTTCACGGTGCCGAATAAATATTCAATAATCGATTCATTAAGAGTGGCAAAGGCAAATACAATTGCCAGTGGAGGTAAACTAGGATGATCCAATTGCATCCGCCTTTCTAGACATGAATATAAACTTGTATAGATTAACTAATGCTTCAACTATGGTTAAAGAGGTATCCACTCTTTGTCTTTGAGGAATAGATTCTGCCTCTGATGGGGAAGATGAAACCATCCTTAAATCATTAATTTGCTGGTCTTTTTCTTGCACCACTGCCTGTAGATTAAATACCTGTTGATTAACAGATGATAGGGAAGCTTGAAGATTTTTAACTTGATCTTGAAGTACTGAAATTTCAGCGCTGCGATCAGTTGATGGTGAAGTGGGAGGACCCTTTATAATTTCCGAGCGCCAGCTTGACCAAGTATCTCCAGGGCAAGCGGTAGATTGTCCGGGTAGTTCTTTATGACCGGCAATTGCCTCCCAGGAATTTACATTAGATAAATCAGGGTAATTATTAATGAAAAAATCACACAGGGCATGAGTAGAATCTAGTTGCTCGTTAGAAGGACTTCGGCCAGAGGTAAAATTTCCCACCAGACAAATCCCAATTACTTGTTCGTTCATATTGGCCACATTAGCTCTGGCTGTTGAAATATCCCCAACGTAAAAAACATCGCCATTTTTAGCAACCACAAAATGATAGCCAATTCCACCCCAGCCATTATTACTGATATGATAATTGGCTATTTCTTCAACAGATTGATTATCAGGGGAAGCGCTATGGTGTATTGCCAAATAATTTACTTGAGATAACGGTCTAATCCAGCTCCAATTAAATGAATCTCCAGGCAGGCTGTCTCGACTATCTTTAAATTTATCGCCCAGGGAGGGGATTACCAAATCTATTCTGGCCATCTATTTTGTGGGCAGGATTTTGCAGTCTAATATTGAAATATTATACTCGGTAAACGAGTTGTGGTCAATCACTTGACAGCAGAGTTTTTTTATTAGACTATTAATTTAGCTTAAAAAAGGAAGGGAGGTGAGTAGTTTGCAAATTCTATTAGCTTTAGTTTTAAACGCTTTGGCTCTTTTAGCCACCACTTACATTGTGCCAGGATTTAAAGTGGATAATTTCACCACTGCGCTTTTAGCTGCTGTAGTGTTAGGAGTAGTTAATACCTTTATCAAACCGGTCTTATCATTTGTCACAGCTCCATTAACGGTTTTAACCTTGGGGCTGTTTACCTTTGTGGTTGATGCGGTGGTGTTATTTATAGTTTCATACTTTGTACCAGGACTAATGATTGGCGGCTGGATATCAGCTATCCTTGGGGCAATTGTTTTATCAGTAGTGGCCACTATTTTATCAGCGCTTTTAAAAGACCTGGGTAAATACGGAAAAAAATAATTACTTATTGTTTTATTGCTTGATGTGCCATGAAACGGAGAGTGTGGGGAGTGGCTTTTATTGGTAATGCTTTAATTTTGACGTATTTTTCAACTATTCTCTGGATAGAACGGGGGGTAAGTCTCATGTACTCACCGGAATTTAATGGATTAATTTTCCCTTGAAACCTGATAAATAGCGGCTTGAAGTCATCTGTTCTTTGTGATAAATATTTATCCACCCAAAAAGACACAAATTCTCCTCGATTTAGCAAGACCAACTCTGACACCCTAAACCCTGTGGAAAAAAGAGTTTCCAAAATAGCTCGATCTCTAATACCGCTCTTTTTACTGGTGGCCGGCGCGTTAAGAAGTTGTTTTAAGTCAGAGTCATCCAAAGACTTTAGCGGTAAGCGTTCTTGTTTGGTAAGTGGCACTTTTTCAGCAGATAAGGCTGCAATATTTTGTCTGGCCAAATACCGCAAAAAGCCTCTGATTGCAATCATAAAATAATTTTGGGTAACTGCCTTGAGAGATTTTTTGGTTTGTGGGTCAATCCAGCTAGACAAATACCGGCGGTATTTCCTAACTAACTCTACGTTAATCTCTATCGGTGTAATATCACCACAAAAATTCAAAAATCTTTTTAAATAGTGATCATAATTTCTAATTGTCAGTTGGGAAAACTTGCGCTCAACTTCCAGATATTCCAGAAAATCAGCGAGAAGACTAGACAGCCTCATATTGCCATTTTACAGTACTGCCAAACCTACAATCCCTAATATAGTTAATATCGACCCGATGATGGCTAAAGTAAATGTTAGCTCAGACGTACCTGGTCCTTTTCCAGTTCTATCAACATATTGATCAAGGTTTTTAGGAGTGGCTGAACGAGTAGCTACATACGCCTGTCCCTGGGGTAGACCGGTCGGAGCAACAGAGGTATTAGAACAAGACCCAGTGCCAATAATATAGCTACCATTTACCACTGCTGATAAAGTATCAGCCACAGTTCCTCTTTCCACCACATTGGAATCGGTAGTTTTGGCTTTATTATTGGGATCAAAATCAAAAGTAATAGCATTAGATCCAGTTGATGCTGAATCTAAAACTGTCAGATTGACTGTGGCAAAAGTGCCAGTACCGGAAAAGGGGGAGGAAACAGAAGCAAGTCCGGAAATAGTGATCCTGCCCTTGACAGAATCAATATTTGAACTCGGGTAGTCAGCATAGATAGTACCGTTTAAAATTGAACTGGCGCTGAAACGAGTGGGATCAAAAAATAAAATTACATCAGTTCCATCTGTTTGAGCACCTTGGGTATCAAGCGTGATAGTCAGGGCAAAACCACAGCCTTTGTTAAAAGTACCAGTGGAGGGGGAAAGAGATAGGGTAGAGGCCAGGACGGCTGAGGGAAATATAACCATTGTAATCATGGTAAGAACAGTAATTGTTATACTTGTTAAAAATTTCATCTAACCATTACCTCCAAATTCCCAACTTCTTCTAGTAATTGTTTACCGTCTACACTACCCACAATATTAGAACCAGTGGTCGATCCTGGGTGATAGTCAATAGTGATTTGGCTCTTGCCTGGTTTAACTGCTTTCATTAAGACTGTAGCAAAAACTCCCTGTCCAGAATAAGTCTGATTAGAAGAGGCAATACCAGAAACTCTCACCACACCAGCCGCTTGATCAACACTAGCTACTGGATAATCAAAGTAAAGGGAACCTTTAATAACACTACTGGAAGAGGCCTGTAAAGCTGTATTATCAAAGCGTAAGATCACATCAGTGCCATCGGTTTTTTTACCACCAGTTGATAGAAAAATAGTCAGTATGACTTCCTCACCAACTTTATATTCTTTTTTATCAGAGGCTAAGATAATTTTGGGTTTGGCAGTTTGCAGGTTTCGACCAGTCTTTGACGCAACGTTAGAAAAAGAACCACCTCTATAAACTAAAATTAACAGTACTAACACTAAGATGGCCAAGGTAACCAATAACCAAGTTTTGGGGTTAATTCCAGTTTTAGGTTGGGATGGAATCTTAGGTGAAGCTATAAATACCGACGGATTTATTTCAGCCATATATTATTAACAATACTACATTTTTTAATCTCAAGTAAAGTTTTTACACTATTGCTCAAAACAGTATAAAGATGCTTGTCGATAGCATAAAGTACCAACACCACCAAAGGCGTTTCTAGTCCAGCCCACTCCAAAAGTAATATTAGAAAGACCAGTCACACCAGTTGATAAATTACTGGCATTGGTAGTCCAATCACTACAATCAACTACTGCCTGAGTTCCATTACTTGCAGTACCAAATATTTTAGTGCCATTATATTCAGTACCTGTCCAGACTTCTGGATTTTGGCCAACTCCATTATGAGAACTGCTATAAATATTTCCTCTTTCATCTATATCAATTGGGTTTTGAAGGAAATTATTACCGATATTACTGGTTAAAATTGCTTTACTGTTGGCAATTGTCTGTCCATCTATTCGAACATATTTAGCATCTGGAATTCTATTTTTCGCATCAGTATTGCTATCTGATAACCAAGCTTTCCAGCTGCCTCCTAAATTTGCTGAATTAGCGCTGGTTTGGCATTTTTGATCACCACCAGTAATTCCACCCAAATTACCATCATAAGTCTGACTGGTTACAAAGACTCTTTTAGTACCAGAACTACCAACAGTTGGCACTGGGCTTAAGACTGTATTAACAACAGTGACATTGTTGGTAGAACCAGATGATGGTACTGGTGATGAGCTTAAACCACTAATCGGTCCTCCTTGAGGTTCTGGAGCATCAGCAGAGTTAAAATCCTGTCTCATACAAGACCAGTCAAATGAATTTACCAAGCTATCATTGTTTAAATCCCCAGGTCTAGCTAGGGAAACATTAGCTTGAGAGTCGATAACCCATTCTCTGTTCATTTCTGCTTTATCAGCTGAATTAATCACTCCGTCGCCACCATCAAGTGGGAAGATATCCCCCAAAGGTAATTTATTAGTTCCAGTGGGAGTGATATTAACATTAGTTGTATCTCTAACTGCAGTAAACTGAACTACCCTTCTAACGCTCTTTGCCACCTTAATACCAAGAGAGTAATCTCTGCCTTCAACCAACTTAGTAGTTAATCCAGTAATAACCCCATCTTTGGTCAAAGTGACAGTTTGTTTATAAACTTTACCGCCAGCAATACCTTCGGCCAAAGTAATCTGTACCCCAGTAATATCTCTTGGTGTAACCTGCGGACAAAATAGTTTGGCTCCTAAAGCCAGTTGGGAAATTGCACTACAGATTCCATCAGCACTGGTTCCTTGCGAGGTTGTTAATGTAATCGGGAAATTTTGGCCAGTCGGCGCACCACTAAAACTTTGAGTTTTCACTTGTGTATCAGTCCAGCTTAATAAATTACCTGCACCTCTATCAGACACTGTCACTGTACCCTTTTTAGTGCCAAAACCTTGACCAAAAATAGTGAATGAAACACTACCGGCTGAGTCAAAATCTAAGTTACAACCAGTAATAGTCGGCTGGTTGACTAACTCAATTTGAACACATTGGGGGGTAGAGGTAGTTCCATCTGAACCCTTAAACTGAACACAGACCTGTTTAGCTCCAGGTGAGCTGTCAGCAAACTTAAAAGTAGTCTCGGTTGGATCAGAGTTATAAGGTAACCACTGATTGGCTGAATCAGCTAAACCACCAATAGTTTCAGCCAATTTATAGGAAACTGTAAAAACCTGGACAGGAGGAGAAGAAGGAGGAGGGGGGGTGGGACCGGCCTGAATGGTGTAAACCCCACTAGCACCATCAGCAGCTATATCAGTTGGTGAGCCGTTATTTCTGACAGTTAACTCTTTGCTATCTAGTTTCACTTGAGCTGTACCATTAGCTTTAGCTTTAAAATGAATTATTCCCAAGTTAATATTACTACCTGTAACTGGATTATTGGAATTATTACCAGCCACAAAATGAAAAGTGCCAGTATCGTTATTAGGTGGACCGTTGGTTACCACAGTATTTAATGTGGTAGTTGGACTAAATGAATCCATGTTAAGCAAGTTTTTGTCATAGCTAATAGTAAAATCTACAAAACTGACATTATTAGATCCGGTATTTAAACCAACTCCAACATCAAAGGAGTTACCAACTTGCTTGCTGTCTGCTGGTGGATTGAATTGAAAACTTACCTTATTAGCAGTAGTGGTTGGACTAGGTGAGACCGTTCCTGTAATAGCCGTAGAAGTAATAGTATAAGTTCCAGTAGCTCCATTGGCAGTTACATCTGAAGGAGGATCGGTTCTCAGAGTAGTTTCTTTAGAACTAAGAGTGACCTGACCCACACCATTAGCTTTACCAACTAGATGAATTGTACCAATCACCACACTGCTACCGACTACTTGAGTGGTAGAATTATTACCGGCCACAAAATGAAAAGTGCCAGTGCTATTATCTGGTGGGGCATTAGTCACAATAGTATTAAAAGTTGAAGAAGGAGTAAACGATCCCAGCTGTAAAACATCTTTATTAAAAGTCATATTAAAATCAACAAATGAAACATTACTGCCGCTAGTATCTAATGTTATTTGAACATCAAAGCCCTCATTAACTTGATGGCTAGCAGAAGCAGGCGAGAAAGAGTAGGACACGCTGCCAGTGGCTTTTGAGCGAAAGATTTGTTGTTGCCTGACCAAAATAATAGTCAAGGGTATAGCCACCAGTAATATTAATATTCCTATTATATATAACGGTTTGATTTTTATACTCATTATTTGTTCTTTAATAAATAGGTTCCGCTAGCGACACTGACGTTGACATCCGAGGGAGGATTGGTCCTGACAGTAACCTCATTTGAAACCAGATTAACCTTAGCATTACCAGCTCCTTTAACCCTAAAATGAACTGTGCCAACATTAATATTACCTCTAACTGGATTATTGGAATTATTACCAGCCACAAACCTAAACTTGCCAGTTTTATTATCTGGTTGGTTAACTATGACTGTATTAAGAGCTGATACTGTTGTAAAACTACTAACCTCTAAAATACTCTGATCATAATTTAGGGTAAAATCAACAAAAGAGACATTATTAGTACCACTATTTAGCGTAACCGAAAGGTCTAAGTTATCTCCTACTTGTTTAGTTGCTGAAGCAGGGGAGAGGGAATATGATACACCAGCCACTTTAGGTCTGACTGTTGACTGCCTGGTAGAAACCAGATACCAAAAAGCTACTCCTAGAAGAAGAATTATTACTATGATCAATAAGATTTTTTTTGATCGTACATAAGTCATGGATGTGTCCGTAAGAATTCATTACTCCAAATAGTAAAGTCAATTCCATTAACTTGGCCATCACAGTTAAAGTCAGCCTGTCTAACAGTATTACTTAAGAATTCATTACTCCAAATAGTAAAGTCAATTCCATTAACTTGGCCATCTCTATTAGCATCACCTTTACTTTGAGTACACTGAGAGGGAAGAGTAGGAGAGGCAAAGGTAGTAGTCGGCGAAGGGGTATTATTACCACCATTTTGAACATTTACAGTCACTCTATTGGCAAAAATAGTGCCACCTGACTGACCAGATTGGATTCTACATTCTAGTATGGCCGGACCATTATTGAATAGATTAATAGAACTCCAACCAGGATTTAGCACATTAGCTTGAGTGCTGGCTAGTTGAATATCACCTACCTTAGAACCAATTGCCCAAAATGACAGATAATAGGAAGAATTAGTTTTAGTTCCAGTAATCGCAGTTTGAACACTGCCTCCAGAAACTGTTTGATTATTTACCAAATTCATAGAGCAGGTATTATTAGTCTGGGTAGTGGTAGGAGAGGCTACAGGGTTAGTCGGAGTAGTGGTGACTGATGGAGTAATGGTATTAATAACTAGGTTGATTGATTTTTCAAGGATTGGAGCCACCGGAGTATCTCCAAAATAAAACTGGGCACAGACAGTTTTTAATCCCGGCACATTATCAATCAAATTGTGTGACGCATCAACTGAGGATTGTCCGTTTAAATTAAAGAATTCATTACTGGCGGCTAAAGCGTCAGTGCAGGATTGGCCTCCTGCTTTATTAGCCAGCTTTACCCGGGTGGGATTTGTTGGTGAAGATTGGCAGGTATTATTACAACCAGGCGGCAAATTACCCGCTAGAGCCACACATTGATTATCAACACAGCCAAAATTATCTTGAGACACACCCTGACATTGCCCGCCAATACAAGAAGTCCCAGCAGAACACAGATTCCCAGCATTACAGGGCTGATTAGGAGCCTGTGCAGAAGTACAATTAGTTGAACCGTTTAGGGTAGTATAAACACAAGATTGAGTACCATTATTGGTATTACAGGTATTAGGAGTACCGTTACAAGTCCCACTACAAGATGTAGTAGCATTACAAACTCCGCCTGTTCCACCTCCACAAGGCCCATTACAGCCAGCTGGTAAAGGACCGCCAGGAGTTGCCACGCATTGATTAAATGAGTTACAAGCATAACCACCGCCAATTGAGCCACCAACCACAGTCACAGTAGCACTGTTACAGATAACTGTATTAGATGAAGTGACTGGTACCTGGGCAACCACCCGGAAACTTCCTGTGGTACTAATATCAGATAAAGTTGGTGTGAAGCTAAACGGCAAATTACAATTTTGAGTCAGGTAAGTAGGCACAGTTGTACCGCTACTATTTATAGGATAAACATTCCAGGTACAACCAAAGTTGCCACCACCTAAACCAGTCACGCTAAATGGCCCCATTAAAGTTCCAGAAACTCCATTACCAGTGATCGGTGGATTAACAGTACAATTTGGAGTACCCCCACCTCCACCACCACCATTGCAGGAAACAGTTATAGGGGTTGAACCCTGGAGCTGTTGCCCACCAGAAGTAGCTGTTACTGAATATGTATGTGAACCTGCGGGAACATTTGTATCAGTTGCTGACATGATGCTACCACTAAACGAAGTAGAATAAATCGCTATATTATCTCTATAAAATTGATAGGCATAACCATTAATATAGTTAACATTAATGACAACTGTAGCTTGATTATTGGAACATAACCCAACTTGATTACCACCTACTGTCAGTGTTCCAGAACCTCCGCTACATCCATTTGGTACAAAACAACCATTAATACATTTGGCACCGCTAGTAGTACAAACACCTTCTTGTAATGGATTACAAGGATTTTGGCAGGTAGTTTGACCACAGGAATCATTACAACCAGGAGGTAAGTTACCTCCTAAAACTGGGACGCACTGATTATTGGAATTGCAACCATAACCATTAGTGGGGGTGGCGTTCCCTATAATTATGTCACGATGAGAACCATCACCACAATAAATATTACCAGGGGTGTAAGAACTATCCCCATTACCATCCCCAGTGCAGATCAATTGATTGTTTTCATCATAAACATCAACCATTGCTTTCCAAGTTGTATCAGTTGCCGCATCTTGAGCATCCGGATACCAAGTATAAGCCCCATGACAAAAGGCAGATGAGTTACTAGTAGAATTACAACCAATACTATTCGCCCGCCACCAACTTGAGGCGTCTGGGTTTGTAAAATCTTTATTGGGTACTAACCATATTTCTACCCGACCCACAAAATCTGGTCCTACATCAAATGAAATATAAGCAGGATCATTTGGGTTCCCAGCTTCCACCGGAGAATTTGATACCACAGAAACCTGAGGACCCCCGGGAGGCCCAAAAGCCTTTGGTTTGAAGATTTGTTGGGTTCTGACTAGATATAACCCCCCTGGCAAAGCTACTAGTAAAACTAGGGCAATTATCAGACTAATTAGATTTCTTTTTTGACTAAAAATTTCTTTTAATGTATCCATAATTTATGGCGGACAACCATAGAAAATTGATTGGCAAGTCCCCAGTGATGGGCAATATGGCGACAGGAAGCTACAGCTATTCTCCGGAGTAGTAGTTGATGTAGGAGTGGCTGCTACGGCTGTAGTTGGTATAGCAGTTGGGACAGTAGTAGGTCCTGTTGGGCAACCTCCGAATAATGGAGGCAGGAAAGGATTACAATCCGGAGGGGTTGTGGGTACAGCTGTTGGGACAGGAGTAGCTGCGACTGTGGTTGGAAAAGCAGTCGGCCCTCCTGGACAACCATAGAAAATTGATTGGCAAGTCCCCAGTGATGGGCAATATGGCGACAGGAAGCTACAGCTATTCGGTGGAGTAGTGGGCACAGGAGTAGCTGCGACTGTAGTTGGTATAGGAGTAGGCCCGGATGTAGAAGATGATAATAGTGTGACCGGAACACTAGCTAACACTATATTTTCAAAACTACCAATATTTTCAATTATTAATTTAAAAGTAAACGGAGCCGACTGAGTATAAGAAACTAACCGATCCCAAGTTAAGCTGTCAAATTTATCTTGAGTCAGAGTAAAGCTACAAGTGCCGGTTGCAGGAAAAGGCCTAACAAAATCAGCTGAAGTTGGTTGGACTACACAATTTGGTAGTGACACACTAAAAGAAGGGCTGCCTCCAAAAGGTCCCGCAGCTGGCAAACCATCAGCTCTTATGAAAAATCTTAAGGCCTGATCAACCGAAGCATTATTCCAAACTACAGTTACAGTATCCCCTAAACGAAAACTGGTCGGATTAGCACTAAAACTAGCACTACCGCCGCTGCCTGTAGGTGATGGAATAGGACCTGTGGGTGATGGAATAGGAGTAGTGCTAACTGAAGTAGGAATTGTTGGTGAGGGAACAACCCCTCCACCGCCATTCCAGGCTACCCTCACCCAATTATCATTTTGATGGTCAGTTTGAGGGGGATTACCAGACAGCACTGCTCCACCTTGACCAGTGATAAAATCTAAAGACGGCACTCCAGAAGCTTTTGATTTAAAAATTTGAGTTTGTCTTACTAAATAAATTGTCAGGGGAATGGCCACTAAAATTATAATGACTACGATTATACTAATAAGTTGTTTTTTCGATTTATCCACTTTAATTTATTAAATCTTTAGTCTATTTAATCATGACTAATTATCAATCTAGTGTCAATACCAACCTTAACTATTTGGTACTGGTAATGGTATAACTACCATTACCAGTAGCTGTTTGAATATCAACTGGATTAGCTCCACCAATAGTCACTTCTTTAGCTGAAACGCCAATCAGAGCAGTTCCTACAGATTTAGCCTGGAAGTGAGCTGTTCCCATATTGATATTACCAGTGACTACGCGTGTAGAATTATTTCCAGCGGTAAACCGATAGGTTCCAGCACTACTATCAACTGGTCCATTAACTACAATAGTATTAAAAGCAGGAGAGGCAATAAAAGGATCCATACTAAGCAGATTTTTATCAAAACTAATAGTAATATCCACGAAACTAATATTATTTGAGCCAGCATTTAAACTAACACTAACATCAAAAGATCCACCAACTGGCTGAGTTCCTGAAGCAGGTGACAGGGATAATGACACTGCAGAACTACTAGTCACACTACCATTGGCTGTTCCAGTGGTGGCTGGACCAAGTGGGGAAGTCAGTCTTAAGTTAACCACTGGCTGACCCTGGCTGTTTAAAGTAAAAGCTTTTTTGCCATTGGGTAAATCAATAATATTTGATCCAAAAACTTCAATGGCTCCACCAACAGCTCGACCCTTAAAAATCTGTGGATGTTGTACCAAATAAATGATGGCTGGCAAAGCCACTAAAAATAATACTGAGACTATCAGCCTAATCTTATTCTTTTTGGACATATTCTGCTTAACTATCTTAAGAATGCACTACTCCAGATAGAAAAGTCAAGACCAATTAAGCTAGGGTATTGTGTTGATATAAAATTATTTACTGTTTGGCATTAACATATCTAATTGAAAATTCTATTGCATGATTTGAATCCAAAACAACTAAAATATCCGAACTCTCCATGGATGAAAGGTTAATTAGTAGTTTTGAAATTGAGACAGTTCCCGCCTCAATGAATAAGTTTCTTTTTCCGTCTTTATATATGCCTAGATCTGCTCTTCCAAAGTTAAGATTAGGCTCAATCAACACTTCGTATTCTAAGGACTTAAAATAACTTGCTACTAATTTCATCATTTCTGAATGCCACTCTTTCCCATGAGGTTTACCTATTAAAAAAGAACTATTTTTACCCCAAAGACTAACGGAAGATTTAATATCTTTTACTTTTATTTTTCAAGATAATATTAGAATTGCAATTTTTCTAAAAATACATTTATTGCAAATTTCCTTTACATTATTAAACGGGGAGTCAACTATTGTCTTTTCCAACCATTCGATTTCTTTATTAATAGCTTTTTCTACTTTATCCCAAGGTAATGATTTTGATCTATTCATAGTCATTTCAGCTCTTAATTCCGTGGAGAGTTCTGTGAACCTCTCTCAAATGAGGTTTTGTAATGTGAGTATAGATTTGAGTAGT
>OBEQ012522422.1_pt1 | contig 25001 bp, 4 predicted proteins | sample 1670901 | NCBI WGS metagenome assembly OBEQ01 (sample SAMEA104232315, study PRJEB22302) | groundwater metagenome | biome: forest; feature: aquifer; material: groundwater | place: USA | collected 2011-08-07 | depth 5.4 m | reverse complement strand
GAGGCATCACTTGCGAATCTGGATACACTGAATACGATCGCGAGTGCGTCTGGAGCGACGGTGAAACTGAATCTGCCAAAGGGTGCGACGGTGAATGTGGCAGTACCTGTGGATGCGAATGGAACCGCAAAGTTTGATGCGAAGACGGTTGCCGGGCTTGGTGTGCTGAACGCTGCAAATGTGCCGGTGACGCTGCCCAAGAATGTAAAGAGCGTGACTGTGGATGTGCCTGTGGTGAACGGTACGGTCGATGCCTTAGTGCCTGCGGGACTGGGTGAGTTAGTTGCGGCCGGGGGGAATGTCAATGCTGTTTTGTCGGACATTCCCAGTATGAAAACATGGACTGCGCTGACCAACTCAGGCGCGAACATTCTTTTGAATATTCCCGGAATAACGCTTAATCCGGATCGTGCAGCGGCTATCGATCAATTGACCCACGCTCATGTGTCTATCTCGCCGCAAGGTGAAATTAATGTCAAAAACGGGTCAAGCTTGGTCACGGTTGGGACTGATGCAACGATCATGATTCAGAAGGGCACGACGACCGTAACGACAGGGACAGGTGCGGTAATTACGGCTAAGCCGGATGGAACGCTCACGACGGCATTTGGCGAAAGCACAATTGCAGGTGTAAACGGCACGACGGTTGTCGTGTCGGGACCGGCGGTGACGATGACGACAGGCAATGAACAGGGGAAGACCGTTACGACGCTGGATACTGCCGCGAAAAATGCGACGACGGTTGTTACGACTCCGAATGGAACGTCAACGACGATTCAAACGGATTCCAATGTCACCATAGACCAACAGGGCGGCGGAGTCTCGATTGAATTTACCGGGGATATCGGAACGCAGCAGACCGTGACTGTGGATCATGTCCACCAGGTCAAGGTGACGAATACGGGCAGCGAAAAAGGTAATAAATCAGGGAACGTCACTTTGAAGGTGGTCGGTAATGTCGCACAGATTGTGACAACCGATACCGGCGCTACGGTCACGGATGCCAACGGCAAGGAATGGCCGCTCGTCGCCGGCGCGACTCTTTTCATGGATATGGACGGCACGGTCAAGGGGGTCATTTCTCCGTCTCCGGCGGCCACAGACATGGAAAATATTCAACAGAGCAAGAAGATCATCGATGAGTTTATTAAGGAAGTGCCAAATAAGCAGGATAGAGATGATCTGATTAAAATTCTGGCGAATGCGCTGCTGAGCGCCATTGTCGGTAAACCTCTGTTAATAACGCAGGTAGCGAAAGAGGTGACCGATACGACTGAGCCGCGTATTTTGGAAGTAAAGGTGAAAGACGCCCAGGAGATGGAGGCGCTCATCGAAGCCGTGCGTCATATTCAAAAACCGGACGGTCAAGTTGTGGAAGTTCTGGGATTTCAGTTTGCCGGCCGCACCTTCCTGGTCACTTCAGGCAGCGAGGGCGTTGTGAAAGCCAAGCAGGCCCTTATTGATCTGATTACGGACCTTGATTTGAATGTTCTGTTCTTCAATCTGAATACCGAATCGGCATTGATCCCCGCTGCGGGCAATAATACGACGCCGGCTGATAACATCGATGTGCAGTTAATCTTGAAAAGCAAGGCCGGCGCGGCGGTGTTTGTAACGCCTGCCGATGCGCAGCACCCTCAGGGGCGGACGTTCATTGGTATTCCGCTGAAGGATGGTTCCGGGCGGCTTAAGATGGCGGAAGTGAGCACTGCCGAGGCCGCTCAGCTGATGTGGGAGATGTCCACGATGGCGGCCGAGGACAGTCAACTGCTGATTGATTTACTGCTGGCGTCTATTTCCAATGGAGATACCGGTGTTCTGCGCAATGACGTTCTGGTCCCGAAGGATACCCGGCATGCGCTTGTTCCGTATTTGCAATTTGCAGCGTCTCAGCAAACCGGAGGTAATTTGGTCAACCTGGGTCTGATTTTGGCCATTGCCAAGCAGATTAAGTCAGAACGCTCTGCCGCGAAGTCTGAGGCCGCGTCTGAAGAGACGCCTCAAGGCACGTCTGAAGGAGTGACGGAGGCCAATGTGCCGGTGCTGACGGCGAAAGTGGATCTGCTTGATTTCGAGAGCGCCTGGAAAGGGCTGGATCTGCCAATGTTCCGCGGCTTCTTTTTCTTTTTCGGCAAACTTCTGCTTCAGATCCACAACACCACGAATGTGGCCGCCCGCGCCGCATTGATTGCGGCTGCGATTGATCTTGCAAGACGGCTTAGCCGCGGCAACGGTGACTTATTGCGTAAGCTGCTGGAGCAGCTTGGCGCCGTGATCGGCCGCGAGAAACTCGAAGACGCAATGAAATTAGCGGGAATTAAACTCGGCGTCACGGAGATTCAACCCGCGGGGCCTTCGGCGCCGCCCACCGGTATCTTGACTCAACTTGAGCTATTGTCCAACGATGAGAATTTAGTTGCACAGATCCGCTTACATTTGATACAGGCGCAGACAGCCGTGAACAAGCTGAATCCGGATGCAACGACAGCCAAGGAAGAGATTTCCAAGGCTGAGAAATTGATTGAGATTCTGGCGAAACGCGAAAATACAAATGCGCCGCTTCTTTACAAAGAATTAAAACAGAGTCGGCGGGAATTGGTTGTCTTGGAACAATGGCCAGCCGTGTTTCAAGATGTTTTGAAACTGCTTAAAGTTTTGAATAATCCAGCGGATGGGGCACAGAAAGCCACAATCGAAACCTTGTTCGCAAGCATGGGAGAACTTGCCGCAAAAGCAACGCCGGCGCAAAAGAGCTTATTGAATGCACTTCTGGCCTACATCGGCGAAGATTTCATCGGTGCCCGCCGGGAAGCGGCTGGCGAGTTGATATTTGCTGCAATTAAAAAGTATCACATTGACACCTGCTCTGATTGCAGTCTTGCTTCGCCGACATTTTTCAGTAAATCTGAGGAACAAGAGGCTTTCCGCGATCTGGTTGTCGAACTTGTGACCCGTGCGGTCCGGGATAATCCGGATGCTGCGGCCGATGCGATTGCCAGTGCAGTGATTGCCGGCTTGCAACTGTTGGATTATAAGGGGCTTTTGAAAGAAGTCGAAACCGGGCAATTGTCCGCGAAGAATCTGCAGCAAAACGGTTATGAGGCGATTAAAATTATTAATAATCTTATTATTAAAAAACTGGAAGACAGTCTTGGTAATAAAAATACGAATCCGGATGTCCAGGTCGAAGCTCTTAGAAAAGTAAAAGATCAGGTTGTGGAACTTGGCAAACCAATTCTTAGCCAAGCGGTACAGGTTGCAGTGAAATCTGCTGCGGCAACGCCCAAGCCGGCCGCGACGCCGGCCGTTACGCCCGCTGAACAAACTACGACCGCTAATGATGCTTTGGTAAAGTGGAAGATCGCTCTTGAAGAATTGATGAAGAAGGGGAAAACAGACAAATTGGCTCTAGAGGCTGTTGAAGCTTCTCAAGCCGAAGCGGAAAAAATGATTGCCGCGGGCACTCTGACGCCTGTGCAGGTCACCGGGAAATATCAAAAAGGTGATGTGATTCGTGATATCACGGATGACGGGCATGTTGAATATTTGCACGTCACGGGAGTTAATGCAGATGGCACGTTCATGGTTCTATCTCTTGATAAAGATTCAAAAACAAGCCGCGAAAGAAAACTTGATTTTTCGCGGGTTACTCGACAGGTTTTTCGGCATGCCCTTCAAATAGCAGACGTGTTAGAAGCGGCATACAAGCCTGCAGGCCACCGGTCCTGGTGGGTGATTAAAGAAATCCGGTCTGACGGGACGATCATTGTCAATCGTTTTGGCATGGATGTTTGGGACTTCAATGATTACGTTATTTCGACCGCAGATCTTTCGGGTTTTGATTATCACACGGGCATTCTTAAGCGGGCGCCTGATCCTGCCGTAAAGCCGGCGGTAACGAGAGGCGCGGCCAAACTGTCAAATGAAACGCCGAAAGACAGGATTGCGGCTGCCCTGCAAGTATTGCAAAATGCAAAACGGATTGTGGGGGAGGGCGGGGTGCTTGAGGAGGATCCGATGGCGCGCGATCTTTTAACCGATATTGACCGGGACGCCATTCTTGCTGAAATCCCGGTCGGCAGCAGCTATCTTGGGGGCGGTGCAGAAGCGATCGCATTATTAACGCCGGACGGTGAAGTGATCCGCATTGGTCAGCGAAAATATGGGGCCCGGCCTTCGATTCTGACGGCTTCTGGGAAAAAACAGTTGATGCTGCAAGCGAGTGAAACACAGTATTTTGATTGGTGGCAGATGGAAAGAGTGTCTTTTGCGAAAACAAACTCAGAAACGGAAACAGAGGTCATTACGGCTGCTGATGTCGAGTGGATGAAAGATGAAATGAGAAAAGCAGGCTGGGAATTTTTTGATCTGCAAAAAGTGAATATGGGAAGGCTGGAGGACGGAAGTCTTGTTGTCATCGATCCGGGGGCGGTACGGCCTCTTTCTCAAGAACAGGAACAGACGTCAGAAGCAGAGGCCAAGGAAACACCTCAATTAAGCGGCGATCAGACTGCGAAAATTGAACTGGAAATCAATCCGGTCAAGTTACAAAAAGAACTTAGTCGGATAAAAAAGGACGTGCGTCGGGAAAAAGATAAGGCGAGTCTGGCGGCATCGGAAAGACAAATGAGAATTCTGATTAGCAATTTGAGAATTGCTTTGGAGAATCCGCCGGAATCAGAGAGGGCCACGATTGCGGGAATGCAGCAAGAGGCCGATGATCTGCTGGCTGAGATTTTGAAGAAAATTTATTCCGCCGATCCGGAACAATTCCGCTCAGAATTGAAATCAGCTTCGAAAGAGGGCCGCTCTGAAAAATTCGGGGGGCTTCTCCGGAAATTGATCGAGGATCAGAAATTAAATCAACGGGAAGAACAATCGTCTTCACTAACGGAGGCCGAAAAAGCGATCACGGAAAAAGCCCGCGCCGATGTCTATTTAAAAGTGGCGCGGCTTATTTTAGAGGACCGAAGTCTTCTTCAGGATGAGAAAACTCAACAGGCTTTCAAGGCGCTGAACGAAACTTGCAGTCTTTGTACGGTCGTATTAAGAAAAGTCGCCGAAACGAATCCCGTGGTGGCAAAGGATCTGCAGGAGATCCATGACAAACTGAATCCTGAGGGGCCTTCCACAAAATCCGTTCCAAAGAAGGGTAATACTAAAAAAGCTAATCCGGAAGGACCACGGGCTCCGGTGATGAAAACGCCGCCTTCCGGCGAAGAAAAAGCAAATCCGAAAACACCGGCGAACGAAGCGGTCTCTTCCCCCAAGGCGGCGGCAAATCCCGCCGCGGCGCCTGCCGCCGTCCCGGCCAGGGTTTGGAAGGCGCGGAAACCGTCGAATGCGGCGGCGGTCGATCTCACAAAGGAACAGCTTGCGCGCATTGAAAGTCAAATCAGGGCGATTCAAGCAAGACTCGGCGATCAGGCTCATCCGCTTTCCGAGGTGGACCGCCACGTGCTTCAATTGCAAGTCCATTATTTGGAATCACTGCTCGACCGGATTGTCCGTGAAGATGTCAGTCAAGCAGAACTGGATCATTTTATTCTCGTGGTCCGGTATTTTTCGGGCAAGGTTTCGGGCAGCAGCAAGCCGGTTTTAACGGCTACTTTGGCGGCCTTGGGCGTGGTGGAAGCCAGTACGGAAACTTACGAAGAATGGGTTGCCGTTGAACTGGAACAAAAATGCCCGGGCTGTACAATTGGAAGACAAAAAGATTCCGCGGGGAATGTCTATTACTTTGCCTATCGGGAAGGGAATGCCACGGAACTCGGAGAGGTCTATCTTTATGATTCCAAGGAAAACTTCCGCAGTTTCAAAGTGGCGAAAAATGACACTTCCAAAATTTCAATCGAGTTTGGCGGTAGTAATCAGGGTGGTATTGCGACGCTGACCTGGACGAAACCGACTAATGGAACGGCGAATTATGAAATGACCTCTGAAGACGGGGATTGGGTGAGCCATCAAGACCGGTATGTTTTCGCCGCTACGGATGTGGATGCCAGCGCTAAGCGCAAAGCTGCGAATGTTTTTGTGAATCGTAAAAATAGTCACAAGATCAATATTATTCTCGGCGCCTTTGGGCAGATGGAAGGGGATGAGACCGTTGTTCCGCAGATGGTGACCTTTGATCTCCGTACAGGCACATTGGAATTCCCGCAAGCGCCTGCCGTTTCGACATCTTCAAATACGACGGCCCAACCCGGCAGTACTGTGACGGCTCTGCCTACGTTTAAAGACGGGGCGCCGATGCCCACGCAGAGTATTCCGGACTATGGGATCGAACAAGCCCGGGCCGCGATACGGAGCAGTGAAGCGCCTGTGCCGGATGCTTTGAGGCATGAAAACGTGGCGGCGAAACGCCAGGCCTTTGAAACGAGCCTCGAAGCAGTGAAGGCTGCCGAAAAGGCCCGCAATGACCATCGCCTCCGGTTTGGCGAGAAGCCCGCCGGAAAAGAAGCCGCCGCACAACGTAAGGTGTTCGATGCCGCTTTGAAAAATGCTCAAGATCAATTGAAGACTGACGGAACGGCTTATTCTGAAGTTTTGAAAGGGATTACGGACAACAAGGGTGTGAAGTCGCAGCAAGGTCTGGAAGATATTGTGGTTTCTTGGCGCGATAAGGTTGAGCCCAAATCTGGAAATTTAGAGGGGAATGCGCTTGAGTATGAAAAAGCCGCGCTGACGTTCGCCTATATTCAAGATGAGAACAACCGGATCCAGCAGCTCATCGGTTCGGTGGGAACGAAAGTCAAATCCTTAAAGGAATTGGTCAAGAGTAAAGAAGATGCTGAGAAAAACGGTCTCAAAGCGGAAGCGGTTGAATCTGCCGCTGAAGCGGGCGCGTTTTTGGGACTGCGCAATAAGAATGGACGGTCACGCGTTTTCGCCGCAATCCAAGGCATGAAAGATCTTCCGCTGCCGAGAGGTTTTAAACGCGAAGATATTGCGAAGATTTTTGATATGAATGACGGCGTCGCTAAGATGCAGGCGGCTCAGGAGCAGGGCAAAGATATGAATTTTATCCGTGAGGACTATGGCATGAAGGCCGGCATGGCGGTCCGGACATTGACTTACGTGACCAATGCGGCGCTTGTGTTTGCCGTTATGAATGCCAGTGAGGGCGATTTTGATGAGATTGCCATAGCAGCCGGATATGCGAATGAAGCTGCCTTTAAAGCGGATTTGTCTAAAGTTCGTGACAGCATTGTCACCGAACTGGGACTGACGCCGGCCGATCTGGTTCTCTTGAATAAGACAAATGACGCCAAGTCGCTTAAGGCAGGAGCTAAGTTACTTGCCGAAAAATTTTCAGAGTTTGTCGTCGACGCCTGGATATTGCTTAAGGATAACGCCGAGGAGGAATACCGGAAAAATATTAGCGAGAAATCCAAAAAAGCCCAGAAAACTCTCGAGAATTTAGACCTTGCGTTTTCCGGAAAATCATCTGATAAGAAAACCATTGTGAACAAGGCATTCCGTTTTGCTCTCGCAGCGGAAATGCAGACCTATAACAAGATGGAACAGCGCGATGAGCTTCGCAAAGGGAATCTGAATCCGGATGGGTCGAAGCCGCCCATGTCGGGAGATTTAATGCTTTCTATGCTGGTGAATACCAACAACGCGCAGTCGATTTTTGGTGAAGGCTATATGTACCGCGGAGTGCAGTTAATCAGCAATGCCCTTCTGACCCATTCTGTGAATGTTCAGATTCAAACGGCACAAGGAAAAGGAACGATTATGCCGGTCCGCAGTGCCATCCAGTCCCTGCGCGGCTCACCGGTGATTCATATGGTGACCAACCCCGATTTCGTGAAGGATGAATTGTTCAAGAAGAAACAATATGCTTTCTTTGCCGCTTTGGGTGTGGATGCCCGCGGGGTGGATAAACGGCTCATGCAGGAAGAAGACACGGTGGCGGATGTGATGAATGAGGGTGTAGAAATGGATGATAAAACGGGGCTCACAACGGCTAACAGCGCTGATGTGGTGGTCTATATCGGCACCGAGGATGCGCATTTTACGCACTTGAGCGACATCAACAAAGAAGATAAGAAGAAGGCCTTCCGCTATCCCAAGAAGTATGCGTTTACCATTGACGAAATGGACGCCCAGATCCGGAAGTTGATGAACTATATTAACGCCAAGGCCGGCCTTGATCTTGCGAGCAAGCACATTGAATTGTTACAGCAGTTTTTGGTCATGGCCGGCGCGATCGTCAAGAACAGTACCTTAGGCAGCAAGACGGTGGAATTGAAGACCACAATGTGGGATAAGGTCGCGGCCGAAGTGAGGAATAAGATGCAGGGCGTTGAAAGCCGGTCGATTTTGAGTGTGCAGAGCACACCGGATGCCCGGTCGGTGGTTTCGATTAATGAAAAAGCGTTTAAGGACTTTATCGATGAGCTTTTCAAGAAGCTTTCCGGAACGGCCCAATTCCAAAACCAGTTGGCCGCTTTTGCCAGTGCGAGCGGTTTGACTTCCGATGGAAGCCTGCTTTTGAAAGAGGCGGACCCCCGCAAGCAAAAGGACTTGAAAGATGTTTTTAGCCAGCTGATGCGCCGCTCTTTGGATCTGCTGCTGACCCGTCAGGCGCAAAAAGATTTCGGCGTCAACTTTGTTAAGGACAGCAGTGGCCAGAAAAAACAGGAAAATGGATACCACTACGTTTCGATGTTCAGCATGGCGGAAGACCAGTCTATCAGCACCCAGCGTGAAACAAACTTCATGGCGACCTTGCAGGATGTTTTCCATTACGACTATTTTGTTAATGAGCGCGGCGAAATGATCGAGCCTCAGGGTAATACGGAGACAAGTGCGACGGTCACAAGCTTTGATCTTTTCCGCTCGATTGCGGGCGATATCGGCGGGTCAAGCGGCACCGGCGCGACGCTGAAAATCTATTCTTACGATGATCAGGGAATGCCCACAGAGCTTGAAGACAGCGCCTACGTGAATACACTGAGAAAGCTGGGGCTCCTTAAAAAGGGCGCAGTGCCCATCGAAGTCCCTGAACACATCACGCGTGCCCGCCGTAATTTGCGGGGGATGAATCTTATTTCAAAGACGAATACTTTGGAATGGACGAACTCTTTTGTCAACGGTGCGGGCGGGGGCTGGCGCAAGAATAACTACCGCTCGCAGGTGTTAATTATGGCGCATACCGCGGCTTTGGCACGGGCAGAGTTTGAAGGGTATGCGGCGGAACAAAAGGGCAGGATTAGTGGGGAATTCAAGGCGCTTATTCAGAACAGGAATTTTAATAATCAGGCGGCGCTGGCCAATCTGGGTGTGGAATTGAATAGGATTTTCCCTGATCTTGCCGCGGGGGAATATGATTCTGTCGAAAAAATGCTCAGTGTGATTCTCGATAAACTGAGCGAGACGCGCGGAAACAAAGATTTGCGCGAAAAAATGGCGAAACTTGCGAGAAATTTCTTTGAGGCCTTCCTGACTCAAAATAAAAACATTAAGTTCTTGAGAGTGATGACCTCTCTGAGTGAGGATGCCTTGGATATTGCTAATATCTTCCTGCTGGACGGCAGCCAGCCTGTGGGCGAGCACGAACTTGCTACAACCACGCAAGAATTAGGCGCCGTGATTATCGGTATTCCTCGTGTAGCCCGTGGTACGGACTATAACCGTCAGGACGAAAGGTCTTACACGCCTAACTTGAAGAAAGTGATCGGTATGAGTATTGGACTGACGCCGGATCATTTAGCAAAGAAATGGGAAGAGTTTGATCCGCTAATCCAGACCTTTATGACCGATACGCGTCTTGTGGTGGACAAGACACGGGATAAGATCGAGAAATGGCTGCGCGGTTTTGGCATCGATGAAGACTCGATCAAGTTGGTATTGAAAGAATTAACAGAGAAGCGCGATAGGGTTCAAAAACAATTAGCGTCGTTGAGTGCGGACACCACATTGGATGATGCTCAGAAGGTTCCGGCGAAACAAGATGCTGTTAAGTCAGCTTCTGCAGAAATAGTGGCCTTTGCGGAACAACAAAAGTTTAAAGAAATTTATGGCAGGATTGAAGAATTTCGATTCTTCTTTGCATCACATCGAACGCTGAATGATCCTGATACGATTGCCCACCGGGAGACGGTACGGGCTGAATACAATCGATTTGTGGCTCAATTCAAGAACGATGCGGTGAACACACGCAACGCCGAAAACGTCCGGAATAATCTGCCCGAGATGAGCGATTTAGAGAAAGTACAAATGGAAAATCAAATCCAGCAGACTTTTGACCAATTTGGTTCGGCGTGGATTTCCGGACAACTTGTGATTGCGCTGGGAGCACCGCGTGACAATTACAACCATTTACAGCAGGATGCACGCGGCGGTCGCAACGGAGGTTTTGCCCAGGTCATGGTAATTACGATTCGTGAGCTGGACCAGGGCGCTCTTGTCAATCGCGCGGCCGGTATTGCCGCAATGGAGAAGAAGCCGAATACCAGAATGGCGATGGATTATAATGTGAATTCCGCCGCGCTTGATTTTGTGCGCAATGATTTTGATATGCAACTTTTTAATAAAATTTCCATGATACTGAAAAACGCCGCTTTGCAGAATGACAACGTGGTGTCCGCAGGAATGTTGGCGGTGAATTATATTCTGAAGAGCGATGGCAAAGCGAAAAGTGAGGCTAAGCTGAAGGGAATGTTGAAAAACCCTAAGGTTGATTCTGACCTTAAGGAACTTATAAGGCTTCTCCTCGAATTGCCCGCAGATATTCATACACGTCTTCCCGAAGGCATTCGCCTCCACTTAACCAACAAACTCCAAGCTAAATTAAAACAAAGCCAGGAAGACCTTTCCGATATTCCTGCGACCGGAGATAAGAATCGGCGGGATGAACTGAAAAAGCATATTCAAAATAGTGCGAAGGCCGTCATTCAAAGCGATGAAAAGGACCTTCTTGCGGAGTATGACATCACTTTCCCGAAGCGCGGAGAATTGGAGAACCGTCTCGCCCAATTGAGTCGGCTGTATGGGGTTGAAACAAAAGCCAGGGGATCGTTTATTCGGCGTATTTTTGGCCGTGGCCGATTGACCCCGGCAGACTATCGAAAACAAGCCTTGGATTATGTTGAGAAGATCTTGGGAACAACGGGAATGCTGAAACTGAAGGAGCAGGCTAATGGTGATGATGCGGTCATTTTGCGCGAGTCGCTTGCGCTAAGATTACAGAATATCCTGACAGGCACGCAGACCGAAATGCGGACGAAGATTGCCGACAGAGAAGGTGACCGGCTTGCCGCCGATAGTCATGTTTCTGCAATGGATTATAACGGCAACAAAGCAGTCTCGACCCGCAAGCGGGCGGAACTTGGTGAAAGCGAAGACGGCACGGATCGGAATGCGCTGGAATTTGTATCGGCGGAAGTCCGTGAATTGAAGAGCAAGATTGAGCATGGATACAATCGCATCGAAGTGAGTGCTGAAACATTGGCAGAAAAAGGCGGTATTGAAACCATTGACGGCATTCGCTATGAGATAAAACAAGTCCGTGATGCCAAAGGCAAACTTACGGGGCTTAAAATGTCGCTGCCGGGCGCGAATTCCTCCATCCTGCCGGTATCCCCGGATCAGATTAATTCCCCTGCTGGGGTAAAAGTGTATGAACTCGGCGGGCGGTTCTATCGCCTGACGATCGACACGGAAAAGAACAGCTCCGTGCTCGAATCAGTCCAGCTGAAGGTGGTACGCGGCAAGTATGAAATTGATAGGACTGAAATGAGCATGCTGGCTGAAACTGAAGCTCAGTTTGATTCCACCGGAAAAACGGCTGAAGAAGCCAAAGACTTGGCTATTAAACGGCAAGAAGCACTGCGATTCCCGTCATCCTACTATAAGGGGAATTTAAAGGCTGTCCTGCCGGCTTTACGAAGGATTTGGGCTTCCCGCGGGTTGGCAAACCTTCCGGGTTATGATTTCAATCGTTTTATCCAGGCGCAACTCAAAAAAGTTGGCATTCGATTTAATCCGGCCAATGATTTGGGCTCACATCTGGAGGAACTGTTCAATAGGCTGGACATGGCGCAAATGGATGAACTTCTGAGCCATATTGAACAGGCCCTCAGCGAAGCCGCGCCGGTCAGTATGAAAGAAGCTTTGGTCCGTCAGATGATCCATCAATTGGATGACATATTCCATGGACAGCTTGCGAATCGTGATACCGCTGCCGTGCAGGAACTGCGGAATGTTTTACAATCCCTTGGAGTGGGAGAAGTTTGGCTGGCGCGGCAGGGTGTGAACTTAAATAATCTTGCGGGGCACCAAGACAAGATCGCGGAGCTTTTCAAACAGCTGGCGGAAGATTGGAACGAATTTGACGGCCGCACGCTTTTTGACATGGGTTATGAACTGATAAACACCCAGTGGCTGGAGGACATCGCAGAATTGCGCAATGCGCGGAACCACGATCTTCTTGGGACACCGCTTTATACGGTGAACGACGCAGAGATTAACGACCGCGATTTGGCGATGCGCCGCGCGGAAGACTACCGGCGAATGCTGGTCACGCGGCGAGATGTCGGTGCCACGAAACGCATGGAAACGCTGGCATTCAAAATACTCCTGGCCGCTGATGAAAATCTGAAGCGCGCGGCTGCCGAGAAAGAACGGCTGGAAAAAATGGTGCGGACGCACCGTCTGTCATCGCAAGAAAGAGCGGCGCTTGCGAAAAAGAACAAGACTTTCAAATCGACGGCTGAAATAGCTGCAGATTTGGAAGCTAATAACACAGAAGTTGCGGCGCTGGCCACGGATGCCGCGCATGATTTTGCAAGCAGGGACAGCGATGCGCGGCTCAAGGCCGCTCAAGCTGCCAAGGATAATGAGAATACCTCGTGGACAACGGTCAAGATCTGGGGGGCCTGGATAGCTGCGTTTGCAGTGCAGGGATTGGAAGGTGCTGCAACATTCGCAGTTGGCAAAGGATGGGCGGCGGCACGTTCGAAGGGGACGAATACCGTGTCGATGGGCAAGAGCACCACCTTGCAGCCGCATTTGCAGAAGACACAGGATGCGCGCGTGACCGTGCCGTCGACGGACTCCAATCCGGCGCAGTACGAAACGAATACGGTGCAGATGACGAACAACAGGCAGGCACGGGTCGTACGCTCGCTGGGCACTTCGTCCCGGACCCGGAGTGCTTCGACGCAGCAACGCGGTGCCTTAGCAGCGGAATCCGCAACAACGGGAGCAACCCAAGTCACGTTTACGAATGACCTCGTCGCTGCCAAAGAGACGGTGTCCCTGACGGCTGATGATGCCTCGAAAGATGGCATGATGCGCGCAGGCCGGCAGGCCTTGATCGCCGCTGAGAAAAAACTGAGCGAAAACCCCTGGCAGACTTCTGTAGAAATTAAAATAACGGCTAACGGGCGCGAGGTCAATTGGACGATTTACGGTGCGAATAGCGCGGAGATCCGGGAGCAGTTGAATCAGCTTCTCGCGGACGCCGCGGCTCTTGACCGCGTAAAGGCGGGTGAAACACTGGGGTTGACGCGGCTTGGACTTTCGGAAGCGTTAGTCCTGCGGCAGAACGGCCGTATTGAAGTCCGGGTCAATCCAAAACTGACGACAGAACAAAAATCGTATCTCAGCCGGCAAACCGATCTGGCCAATCGCGGGGTCGCGCAAGACCGCATGCGTGACGGGGAGATCCTGGGCCAAACAGCCAAACATCAGTTTGGTTTGGGCGATGCCGTGATTTTTATCCGCGCCGGCGTTCTTGTGATCGTCGATAAAGAAGTGGAGGCGCGCCATGCGGACATTGCCGCGCGGTTTACCGTTGTTAATTCAGCGAAAGGGAATGGTGAAGCTCCCGGTGTGGCCGTGCTTGGTCCGGAAACACGGATGGCGGGCAATGCGAAGCTGACTTTGAATGTGGGCGCCGAAGGGGTCTATTTTAACGGCACGATCGAAAATGATCGTGCGGTGACCGTCGAGGATGGCGCAGTCGTTGAGGAACGCGTAACGTTCTATCAGAATGCGCATGTAGGGCAGAATAGCCGGATTGAGACCAGCGAGGCTGACAATAATGCCAATAAGAAAGCGGGAACGGTCACGATTGGTGACCGGTATCCCAGTGCGTCTGCTGACACGATACAAATTGCGGACGATGTGAGCATTAAAGATAGTGTCATTTTAGCAAACGTGGAGAAAGGGACCAAGATTGAGAATTCCTTTTACAGCTTCACCCTGCCGGAAGGAACGGTGGCGGTGGGCTTGGCTTCAAACGCGAAAATTTCAGAGTTTGGGAAAATTGTGGCTCCGGCTATGGGTGCTGGCAATGCCGGCGGCGGGGAAGGCGGAGATGCGGGCGGCCGCAAGAAACGAATTCCCGATCCTATTCTTATTTTCCAGAATCGTCAGGGTGCTGTGACGTCGATGTATCTCAGTGATTTGGAATGGATTGAAGGACAGTATGTCGAGTTATCGCGGCCCGATGTTTCCAGCCTTGTGGATGCCGCCTTTGTCATCATGAGACACCTTGCGGGGCAAGGCGTTCGTAAGATAGCTAAATTCTCGCACGAAGGGGCTATCCGCATCGGACCGTGGATCAGCATCTGGGAATCGCAGGCTTACATGGCACGCAAAGAACAGGAACATCGCGACCGCGTAGCCGAAGCCCTTGCCAAATACATGGATCCAGGACAAGGGAAAGAAAATAGCGCCCGTGTTATGACTCCCAAAGAGCGCGGACTGCTGTACGCCGTTGTCGAAAAAGAAATCCTCCGTCAAGAGCGCAAGGAAGATCTCAAGGCGATGCTCAAGCCGCTGGCTTTCACGGCGGCCGGGGCCGTTGTGCTCGTTTCACTTTACTTTACGCTGCCATTCCTTTTGGGTGTTCTTGGCATGTTTGGAATTCCAGGGCTTGTGGGCTTTGGAGGTCTTGCCGTAACGGCCTTCATCTATTCACCCATTCTCATCTATCGCGCGTATTCTGCCCTGACATGGGCGACGGCCTTGGGTAAACATTTTATGGGTGCTTATATCAGCCCCGCGAATCAATGGGTTAGAGAATTTTTGCATGGCCGCAAGATGTGGGCGCTGGATACTTGGGGAAATATCAAGGAATTGCGGATTTTGAAAAATAGCGTCATGGCCGTCAAATCCATTTTAAAAACGGTTGAAGGGATTTGGAATTCAATGACTGAAGGATACCCAGAGTTTCAGCAGCTGGGGGCTTTGGCATTACCCCTGGTTCTCATTGGCCTGGTGTCCCTCGCAGCCTATTTCTTAATTCCGTTAATACCGTTGGGGGTAGGCACGACAGTGGCAGCGATGGGTTTTTCATCCTGGATGTTCACGATTCCTGCCGGGCTGATCATTTGGGGTTTGCGCGAGGGAATCAAGAAGTTTGTCTTGGACAACTTTAAAAAGAACGAGACAATTTCTCCGACGCCTGTCCTGCTCACGCTCTGGGCAAGATTGCTTAGGAGGCTGCCTTTCTTTGACTATGCCGATTGGCTTGACAAGCGGCTGGCTGGGTATGCGGATGCCGATAATTTGGCGGCGATTTTGAATCTGCGCATGCAACTTTATGACGGCACGGACAAAGATGCCGTCGACAACGCCTACAACATGCTGATGACTCTCGCGGGTCAAGCCAAGTTTTCCAAGAAAGGCCAGCGCTATCAGGAGATGATCAAAGAAGAGGATGAAACGCTTAGCCAGGAAGTTAGTGCGAAATATGGTTTGGTAGCGGATAAACAATACGAAGCCTATGTTCAGGCGCGGGAACAGGAAGAACGGTTACGGCGTGAGCTGGAACTTGAGCCAAAGGATTCGCAGAGAAGGGCTTCTTTGCAGCAGAATTATGATCAAGCCGCTGAACGTGTTAAATATGATCCAATCACTAAACGTGTTAAAGACGATGTTTTCTTCGATGTAAATAAGAATGACAGCATCAAAAATGCGTGCGGTGCGGCTGCGGAAACCTGTGCACAAGCCCTTCAGAAAAATTTCAACATTCGCTATCAGATGCGCCGCAACTTTACCCGGCTGTCGAATGGGGAACATCTCAATGATGAAAAAACGGCCAACAATTCTGACGCTGCATTTTCGCGGAACCGCGATGAGCTTTTTGCACTGCGGCTGGCCCGGCGTGAAAGTAAAGATGAAGCCGGTGTCGCACAGAAGGCGGCCGAAATCCGGGCGCGCCTCAAACGTCCCGACCAGCGGTCATCCTTGCTGGCGTTGACGCCGTTTGAAAGCGTTCTGACCGTTCAGGACTTCTTGCATCTGGCTGAGTTGGCTGGCTATGACGAGAATGAAGCCGCGCGAGGCTTAAATCGTATCAATGCCCGCTGGGGGCGCGCTCAGCTGCAGGCGATCCGGCGTGCTGTTGCTAAGGGCGGGGAATTGTTGGGCGATGTTAATGAAATGAGCCTTGAGACTGCGGTGCGCGCGGGTACGGCATTGGCCAGGATGAAACAGCTCGCCGCCGGAAGGCTGGATGTCAAACCAACCGCCGCTGAATTTTATAAGGCCATGGAAGAAGCCGGGGTTGTAGTCCGCGATAATGGTTCCGCGGCTGCCGGACTTTTTGAAATCCAACCGCTTTTGGAACTTGAACCCGCAGGTTTGTTAGCGATGCCGCTGCCGGAACTGTTGGAATTGATGCAAGGCAAAGGCGCAAGACTGCCGCTGCTTGTATCCGTTTACAACGGTCTGAGCCGCACGCCTTATGATGCTCAAAAATCAATGCGGGAAAATCTACGCGATCTCTACTTCGGGAAGACGCGGTTCAGTGTTAAAGAACTCGAGAAATTGAGAAAGCTTAAGGACAGTGGGTATGACATTCCCGACGCGGTCTTTAGCCCCTCGCCGAATACACATGACCGGGCGCAGCAGCCTCTGTTGCGGCGCGGTTTGGCGGCAGTCCTTATGAATGCGGCATCCGTTAAGCTGGATGAGTTCCGCAATGCCGCGAGCGTGAAGAAAATTGGCGAAGTTGACCGCGCGCAGGTTATCGATCTTCTGGAACTTGTCCCGTCCATTCATGGCGGGGCTTCCGGTCAAGCCTATACCATGCGCCTGAACCACGGATTGATTAACACCGAAGAGTTCCTCAAGAAAATGAAGGCGGATTTTATCGCAAATGCGGAAAAGATGCTGAAAAACGGAAAGAATCTACCCGAATGGTTCCGCAAAATGCTGGATGCCAATAAATCTTTTGTCGAAACGCTTGAGTTTAAGATCCAGCCTCTGGATACAGATGCTGCCATGACTGAGGATGAAAATGGCGAGCCGATCATGGCATTTGGCCAGGACCTCATGAAAAACCTTCTCAAATTGCAATACAGCGGACTTGTGGACAATCCGGAAGAAACGATCGGGCTCGTCATCCACGCGCTGATCGCGCACGAATCGGTTGAACACGGTCTAGATGAAATGTATGTGGCGCTCAAAGGACATAATCCCAACCGGCCAGGTGATCCCCGCAACGCGCGGGGCCGTAAAGCCATAACGACTTTTGCCGAGCGTGCCGCAAAACTTAGAGAACGTGCGGCGAAGCTGCAAAAGGCGGGGAAGGTCTTGGAAGCCTCTGTGCTTGAGGCCAAAGCGCTGCAGATTGAAAACTACGGCGCCAAGATTGTCGAAAATGTGCAGCTGATTCAGCGCATCGACGGTTACACGGCAGGGTCGGATGATCACAATGCCACCTTCCGCGATTTCCTTGCTGAAACCTTTGCCGCTGCCTACTTTAAATATTCGCCGGACCCCGCTTTCAGGAAGGGGATTCTGCAGGTTTACCGTGCCAGAACATTTATTGAAGGAAGCATCATTCCGCGGAATAAAGGCGGCTATTACCAGGAAATCTTCTCCAATGCGGAAGATCCGGTCACCCGTTTCTTGAACGGCGAAAAGGATTCATTTGAGGCCATCTTCCGTTACTTCCGGATGAATCCTGTTATCGGCTGGTGGGGTCAGATTGAAGAGTTGATCGCTCAAGGCGGAGAGAACAATCGCAAGAAGGCCAAGGAGATTTTGGATAAGAAGTTTGCGGAGAATAAGGAAAAGCGCGCCAAAGGTGAGCAGGAGTCGATCAGTCCGCCGGATTACCGGAAGTATGACCGGCTAATTCGGGCGGCGGCTTCAAATCCGGCGCTCGCGGCCAGCCGCGTTGCCGACATGCGGCATGCCCGTGAAGAAACACTGGCTTACGCGCTGACCACGTATGGCAGTCAGATATCTCATTTGACGGAGGACAATCTTCGTCCCGTGGCCGAAAAGTTCAAGGAAGAAAATGGCATGATTGCACCGCTGCCCTCTCGTAAGGAGCGCCTTGAAAGTCAATTGAATGATTTGCATGATCGTGTGGAAGAAGCAGCGCAGGGCAAGAATAGCCGTGAAGCATTGGAAGAAGCCGTTGAGATTTATGGGGATTATATGGAACCCCGCAATTTGGCCGTCATCCGTCAGTTTAAAGACGATTATAAATATACTGCGGTGGGCGGGTGGAACAAAAAAGCAAAAGAACAAAAGACAGACTTGGAACGCCGCTACATGGAGAAAATGCACGCATCGCTCTCGCATATGCTGAGCCGGAGTTTTGCAAAAGACCCGGCCAAGGCTGCCAGAAATCTGGATCAAATTCACGCCTTGGGCCAGCAGGATGATCGCGCGAAAATAGCCCGGGTGAAAGAAAAAATGAGCCAGATGGCGGCGGGTAACAAATATGCCGGCCGCAAAGACCCGCTCGAACGCGAAAAGGCGAAGGCAAAAATGCCGAAAGACAAGCAGGCGGAGATCCGGGAGCCAGTGGATCCGGACACGCTGAATGAAGAGGCCTGGTGGAATGATATTGCTTTTGATGTCGCCGGCATGATGCCCGATGGAAAGGGCCGCGAGCGCCAGCAAGAGCAGTTCCGCGATATGAGTTTGTCAGGCAACCGCGATGACTACCATAGAAATATCCTGATATTGCTGTCACAGTTGATGGATCGCACGTATCGCTCGGGATTGGACCCAAAGAACGAAGACTTTGACGGTTCCGGCAGCGGCAAGACTTACCGGACACAAATGACGGAAATTTTTGGATTCATTGAAAAAACACAGCTGGGTCAAAAGATTAAAAAAGATAAAGCCAATTTGGCTGCGAAGCAAAGCGGCCGGAAGGCCCCCGGCGGGATGAGTCAGAGCGAGATGGAAGAATTTATTAAGAATAAAGCGGCCGCCAATCGCTCTGTCTTTGATGTATTGAAGGCGCTTCAGGCCAATAGCGGCGCAAGTGATGCAGAACGTGAAGCGGCTATTGAAGAGTTCGTCAAAGGACTTGAAACTTTTGCCGGTCCTTCACGCTCGGAAGTGCGCAAGGCCCCGGGGACCACGCCGGGCCAGGAAAAGATCCGCAAACTGGCTTTGGATACGGGGCTTGACTTTAAGGACTATGCCGGCTGGCGTGAAGCACTCAAAGCGACACTTCGCGAGGGTCTTGAGATGGATCTTTTTGATCCGGCGACCCTCGCGACAGCTTCCTTGCTGGGGCTGCCCATCCTTAATTTCGTGCGCTTCCGCGTCAAGAATTGGGAGCGTTTCTCGAAATTGCTTGGCAAACCCGGCGCCGGAGCGTTTGTCGAAGCGCCGGAAGATTTGCCGGATACGGTCTTTAAAGTGTCAGGGTTTGCCGTGACGCCGTTTAATGCCCCCGACCAGCATCTGGAGCATGAATATATGCATATGATTGATCCGACGCCCGGAGGGGAAAAGCCGGCCGGTGCTCCGGAATCTTATGTCGCTTCGCGCGAAACGGCGAAGGAAATTCTCAGGGCCTTGTTCGCTGAAGTGGCCATGGGGAAGAGAAGTTTTGGCCAGGTGTATGCCGACTTCATGGCGGAGAATGCTGGGAACTATTTTGAACAGTATGCCAAGAAAGACTGGATTCTGGACAAATCTGGCAAGCCGGCTACGGGTAAAACACGGCCGGATTATCTCGCTTACCGGTCGAAAAACCAAACCAAAGTCCGTAAAGCGTTTGAAATAATGCGTTGGCTCCATGAGACCCTGCCGCCGCATGTGGTTACAGGGATATTGAGCTACGAATTTACGGATTTGGATGAATTTATTGAAAAATTTCAGTCGATGGATTATGCCGGGCTTATGGAGTATAGCGGTCAGGTGAGTTCCAAGGCAGACCTGGAGCAAATCGATAACAAGGATGTTGCCAAAATCCTGGATGCTCAAACGCCCGCAGCGAAGGAAAAAGCTCTGGAAGACGTCGTCACCCGGATTATCCGCTATGGCCGGCAGGGTGAACGCATGCGCCTCTGGGAGCTTTTCGATAAGTTGGTCGGAATGAAAGAATGGAATGGGGAAGTTTTGGACGAAAATACCCGATTTAATCTTTTTAATCTCCTGCACAAGAAATATCTGGACCAGAAAGAAGATGTAGTTTCTCCTGCGCTTCTCGCGATGTTCTTTGAGAACCGTAATGATGCGATGGTGCACAAATACAACATGACAGTGCTGGGACGTCATGAATGGGATGCAACGAAGGATAATGCCGTTGCGAAGGATGCCCAAGCGATAATCAAGGCCACTCGGCTTCTTGTGACGGCAGCGGCACGGACCGGAAAACGCATCGCCGATCTCAAAAATGATCCGGCGTTTAAGGACGCCTTGAATGCCGAAGCCGGTCAGTATGCTGCAAGGATTTCCGGTCCGATTACTAATAAACAAAAGGCTGAAATGACGGGCATGGGCTACGAAATGGCGTATGTGGCAGTTACGAATGCGTCCACAGGGAAGATGGAGCATTACTTAACGATCGGAGCTTTTGCGGGGCAAGCCGAAGCCTATGGCAGGGGAGATTTCAAGAAAATGTGGCATACGCATCCGGATCGCTTTTCGGCATTGCCGTCCGGACATATGTATAACATTCTGGAACATCATCAGCACGATGGTTCAAGGCAGATTGACAATGCCGATGGGAATGTTTGGCTGGAGATCACAACACGTGTTTCGACCAAAGATGCGGCTGGTGGATCGGCACTGCGGGCAACAAGATACCGGCTCGCGACGGCGGAAGAGGCCATGTTGTATCGCCGGCAAAAAGCCTTGGAACGGGCGGATGCACCGGATCCATCGAGAGTGCCTGAAGTCGTCACGGGTGACTATGAAACTGTTTCACAAGCGACACAGAAAAGTTTTTATGAAGGGACACCGGTAAGCGCAGTCATCACCGATTCGGATGGGTCTTACATGATTGTCGAATCTATCCAGCCAGAGAGTGAGGCTGCTATGGACGCATTTTTTACTGCTCTCGCTGTGCCCATGCTGTCCGATGCCGACTTAACATCTCGTGAAATGACAGCACGTGCTAACAAGCTTCCTAGGGAAGCGCTTGAATTTTATGCGGAACACATTGAAGGTCTTCTGCTTGCCGCTACCGGAAAGCCATACAAAGTTAAGAAGCCGGAAGATTTGAAAAATCTCGCCATGCTCAAGAAAATTGCCAAACTGCCCGGATTACCTGACCTTGGTAAAATCGAAAATGTTTTTGATCTTCTAAAGGCACTTACTAAAACTCAGCACGAGCAGGCCGAAACCAAGAGTCTGGAAAATCTTACCAAGGATCTTTCTGTCGAGCTTGGCTTTGATGTCACTGGAGATGAACTGAAGCATGCGGATAAAAATAAAATTCTGAAATGGGCTCAGGATCTTGGTTTGACGCTGCCGGACAATGAGAGCATCGATACGCTTCAGAAACTGAGAGCTGCCTTTAATTCGAAGAAACGGGAAGAGCTCATAGTGGTTTTTGCCGATGATTTGACACGCAAGCGGCAAACACTCAAGCCCTATGCGCCAGCTGTTACTCCTGCGGATCTTGAGACCACCGATGCCACAAAAGCGGAAAAAGTCCAGGACTATATCAAGCAGCTTGCGGATGAATTGGGATTGACCGCCTATTCCGCCGAAGTCATCACCGATATCGTTGGACTTCACAATGCCTATGTCGCTTGGGCCAATCAGGAAGATCTTAAGCAGGTTTTGGGTGCGAGTGCGGCGATTCCTCATGTGCTTCAGAAAGTCGATATTGAGGTTATTGTTGCTGCGTTAAATAAGATTTCTGGCTACAAATTGTCAGCAAAGGATATCACCACCGCCGAGCAGTTGTATGAGCAATTTCAGAATCAACGGCATTTATTGGAGAGGGCAGTGCTTGAAGAGTTTGCCAAAGATCTTAAAGATCGCATCGTTATAGAAGTAGATGCTAAGCGATTGATGGCGAATGAAAAGTATATGAAATGGATTGCCCAGCAAGCGGGTTTTCCGGATGTTACCGATATCCGTGATTTTTACAATCAGTTCTATGGATATCCGGGAGAAGCGCGTTCTGAACTACGGCGGTTGGCACCGTTATCGAAACAGGAAATGATGCCGGAACTTGGGCAGGATAAACTCTTCCAGGAAGTTATGGAGAGCCCGGTTTGGACGAAACTTGGAATGGCGGATCAGGTGAACGCGCTGTTTGCCAATAAACTGATTCAGATCAAAGATAAGTTGTTTCATGCGGATGAACAAGTGTTTGGGCTTTACAATGAAACAACGGGTCAGATTGAATTGAATCAAACCAAGATCCTGGCTTTTGCCCGGCAGTTTGGCGTCAAACCTGCCGCGATTGTCAAAGTGGTGCTGGCTCACGAACTTTATCATGCGTCGCTGACTAAAGAAGAACGCGCGGCATTGCTCCGCCAGGCGGGCGGCGACGAGAACATTGCCGGCGGTCTTGAAGAATTGCTCGCATGGGAAGTGACGCGCAAGGCGATGCAGGCAGTGGATCAAGCGGCTTTTGCGTCCCAGATCGCGCGTCTTCTGGCCTTTGAGCGGGTTTGGAAATCGAATCATGCAATGCAAATAGCCGTCAGCAAAATGGCTCATCGCGCGACGGCTTTGGATACGATGATGGCCCCTGTGAAATCTCAGGTGACGTTGGTGGGCCAAGCCAGTGAACTTGGGGTTCTTGCAAATCGCAGTGAATTTAAGCGGATGGCGGCAAATGCAAGCACCCTAATTGCCAATATCAATGAGAACCGGAAGTCCGGCGGTTCAGACAATCACAGCGTTTATGTGATTCAGGCGCAGGATGAGACCGCCAGAAGCGAAATACGAAAAGCTATAAAAGCAACGAAGTTTACTGGTAAGGTTTACCTCGCCTACGGTGGATTAGACAACCCCGGCTTAACAGGGAAACCGGAAGGCAGGGCGGCGCGAATCCTGGATACTGCTGCCGGTATGGCCGCCATTGGTCTGACTGAAATCAGTTACGGAATGGGTAAAACCGGTGAGATTTCCTTCAGCGAAGTTATGGCTGTTCTCGGCCAAGTGGTCCTGGGCTTTATGACCGAAAAAGCCGCCTCCTCCTCCGCCTAATTCTTCCCCAACTTCAGGGACGGTTCTTTCTAAATACTTATTGGACCGAAAGTTGCGAAAGAACCGTCCCACGAGAATTTTATTCTACTTGATGAACTGCTATTTTTTGCCGACAATAAAAGACGCCCCCCGTCTTAATCTCCCCCCGGAGAGCACGGGGGGAGAGAAAGAGATTCATTTATTTCCTCCCCCGTGATCTTCGGGGGAGGATCAAGGTGGGGGAAAAGATATGTATTATGAAGCGATATTTAAGACATTGAGCGCCCATAAAGTTGATTATTTGATTGCGGGCGGAATGGCCGTGAACCTTTATGGGGTGCCGCGATTCACTAAAGATCTTGATATTATGGTGGAGCCCTCTCCTGGCAATCTGGAACGGCTTCGCCGGGCGCTGGTGTCTTTGAACTACAAACCTAAAATTCCGGTTTCGCTCGAAGCTTTTTTGTATCCCCGTAACTGGGAAAAATGGAAAAAAGAGAAAGGGATGGTGGCATTTAGTCTGCACAGGCAGGACAGTCCCTTTGAAGAAATTGATCTTTTGATCGATGTGCCGGTGCGTTATCCCGATGCTAAAAAGAGAGAGACGATTTTGCGGGCCGGATCTTTGCGGCTGCATTTGGTGTCCATCAACGATTTGATTACCATGAAGAAAAAGGCCGGACGGCAGCAGGATCTTTCTGATATTGAAGCATTGAACAAGGTCAAGAGGCTGAATGAAAAATCAAAAAGCAAAAAAAAATAGGCCGAAGGGGTTTTGTCATGTATTTTCTTACCAGCAGCTTGTCGACTATCGCCAGCTGTCCGCCAGATCCAAGCTCAACTGGCTGGAAGAAGCCAATCGTTTTTGTGCCGCAGCCATCCATGGAAAGACCCGCCGGATCTGGGAAATGTTCCGCGCCGGCAAAATCTAAATTTCCTAAGATCTAGATTTGATAATATTTGACAATAAGGATTCGATTGTATATATTTGAGATATACATTTTTTTAACGAATATATAATTTTATGGACTTCTTGCAGCTAGAAGGTTTTGAGTGGGATGCCGCAAATGTCCTAAAAAATTGGCAGCGGCATCAGGTTGCCTTTTACGAATGTGAAGAGGTATTTATGCGGGGGCCTGTTGTTTTCCCTGATGTCAAGCATTCGGGCGTCGGAGATCGTTTTTTTGCTTTGGGGAGAACCGTGCGCGAACGATTATTAACAGTGGTTTTTACCGTCAGAAAAAATAAAATTAGGGTTATTTCCGCACGAAATATGAGCCGAAAGGAGAAACAAGTTTATGAGCAGAATTAAGAAAAGGCCGGTGTTTAAAAATGAGGATCAAGAGCGTGTGTTTTGGGCCAAGCATGACATTACGGATTATGCGGACATGGATCGGGGGCAGCGTGTGCATTTCGCCAACCTTAAGCCAAGTTTGAAAACAATCTCTATTCGTCTCCCACAGCATCTTGTTGAAGATTTAAAGGCTTTGGCAAACGAACGCGATATTCCCTATCAAGCTCTTTTGAAACAGTTTCTCATTGAGCGTGTAAACCGGGAATGGCGCGAACGCGCAGCTTAGGCTCTGTGAAACAATAAGTGATCCATTTGGAAAATCTCGTTTGTG
>OBEQ012989583.1_pt1 | contig 25005 bp, 22 predicted proteins | sample 1670901 | NCBI WGS metagenome assembly OBEQ01 (sample SAMEA104232315, study PRJEB22302) | groundwater metagenome | biome: forest; feature: aquifer; material: groundwater | place: USA | collected 2011-08-07 | depth 5.4 m | reverse complement strand
CTTGGCTGGTCTGATATCGGCGCCTGGAATATTTTAAAAGACGAACTGGCGCAAAATCCCATCGACAATGTCATTTCCGGCAACGTTATCGACGAGGGCAGCGAAGATTGTTTAATTTATAACAAGAGCGAAAACAAAATCGTCGCCACAATTGGCCTCAAAGGATTAATTGTTGTCGAGACACCGGATGGTCTTTTGGTCTGTGATAAAGATAAAATTGCCCAGATCAAAAAGGTAATCGAGAAAATCAAAGATACCAAACAAGACAAGTTTCTCTAAGTTTCGCCTTATGTTTTACGATTCACAAAAACGTTTAATTGATATTATTGGAAGTCTTACTATTCTGCTTATTACCTCACCAATTATTTTACTTGCCGCGCTTGCTATCAGATTAACTTCTTCCGGACCAATCATTTATGAGCCGCTTCGTGTTGGCAGAAATGGTAGACTTTTTAAGATGCTTAAGTTTAGAAGCATGTACATGTATGAAATTAACGGCCGGACGGTTCATGCTAAAAAATACCTCGAGGCAAACCCCAAACTAATGCACCAATATCAAATCAATAGTTATAAATTGACAGATGATCCTCGTGTCACTTGGGTCGGGCATATTCTTAGAAAGTTTTCGATCGACGAACTGCCGCAGCTTGTGAACGTTCTAAAAGGGGATATGTCCTTAATCGGTCCGCGGGCGTATCAGCAAGATGAATTAGCTCATCAGCAAAGAGTTTATCCAAAAACCAAAAAATACGTTAAAATAATATTAGAAGCTCGGCCTGGTGCATCCGGTCCCTGGCAAGTTTCCGGCCGTTCATTTATAAACTTCGACAAAAGAGTCATCATGGACGCCAAATATGTCAAAAGAAGATCAATTCTCTACGATATGCTCATTATTCTAAAAACCCCCATCGCCATGATTACCGGCAGAGGAGCGGTATGAAGAAAAAAATCGCAATCGTTCTGGCAGTCGTATTAGTTATCCTGGGTGTCTTTGGTGCCCTCACTGCGCTTTCCGTTAAAAATGCTGTCAACTCCGCCAAATTGGCAGCAACAAGTATTCAAACCCAAGACTTAGACGGTGCCAAAGTCCACATTCAAGCTTCCAAAAAACAATTCGAAAATGCCCAAAAAACTTTTATCGTTTTCAAACCCCTCAGAATTATTCCGCTTCTTGGGTGGTATGTTGCCGATGGTGAGAAGGCTCTGTCAGCCGCCGTCAACGGCTTAGATGCCGCCAGTACTTTTGCTCAAGCAGTTACTCCATACGCCGATGTTTTAGGGCTAAAGGGCAAAGGTACATTTTTGGGCGGTACCGCCCAAGAGAGGCTAGCAAAGCTGATAGAAGCTCTTTCCAAAGTTGGGCCCCAGCTCGATCAAGTTGGCGCAAGCCTCGGCAAAACGCGCCAGAGCGTTGATGCTATCCAAGCCTGGCGCTACCCCAACTTCTTACCTGGTCATCCAGGCCAAAAAATCGACACCGCCAAAAAGGCCATCGACCAGGTTGAATCTTTGATCGTCGATTCTCGCCCGCTTCTTTTAGTCTTGCCGCAAATCATGGGTCAAGATAAAGAGAGAAAATATCTGGTGCTGTTCCAAAACGACAAAGAACTGCGCCCGACCGGCGGTTTTATTACCGCCTACGCTTACTTTCGTGTCGCAAAAGGCGTAATCGCCTCGGAAGGCTCAAGTGATATTTATAATCTTGATAACACCATTCTCAAGAAAGTTCCGGCTCCAGCCCCGATTATCAAATACCTGCCGGGTGTTTCCAACCTAAATATTCGTGACTCTAACCTTTCCCCGGATTACCGCGCGTCTATTAAAAGTTTCGAAGATCTTTACCAATTCGCTCAAGACAAAAAAGACGTCGACGGCATAATTACTTTAGATACCCAATTTGTACTTTCCATGATGCAGGTTCTTGGTCCGATTGAAGCTTATGGAACCAAATTCACCATTGATAAGATTGACGCCTGTGCCTGTCCCCAAATAATTTACGAACTCGAAAAGTACGCCGATGAACCTGTTTCCTACGAAAAAGGCTCTCGCAAAGACATCATTGGCGTCCTGATGCAAAACTTAATGGCCAAAGCATTCAATGCCCCAAAAGGTCAGTGGCCGTCTTTATTGGAAGCGACAATCAACGATCTTCATCAAAAACACATGCTGCTTTATTTCCATGATCAGGAAAGCCAGCAGGCCGTCGAGAAAATTAACTTTGCGGGCCGTCTTTATAACTACGATGGTGATTATCTTCACATAAACGAAGCGAATTTCGGGGGCGCCAAATCAAATCTTTATATCGAGGAAAAAGTAAAACAGACTGTCAAAAACGGCAAAAACGGCAATCTCGACAAAACGGTAACGATTGAATATAAATATCCCAAAAAGATGGATAATTGCAACCTGGAACGAAAAGCTGGACTTTGCCTGGCCGGTATCTACCGTGATTGGATAAGAATTTATGTCCCCAAAGGTTCAAAACTGGTCAAATCCGCGGGTACCGAAGTTGCCTTATCAGCCTCTGAAGATCTCGACAAAACCGTCTTCGAAGGTTTTCTAACCATCCGGCCGGAAGGTACGGCCAAAATCGATCTCCAATATACTGTTCCTCTTAAAGTAGGCAAAGAGTACAAACTACTTATTCAAAAACAGCCGGGCACCCAAGGCATCATGTACGATATCGACGCCCTGGGTCATAAACAAAAAGCCTTCCCCTTAACAACCGACAAAGAGTTAATTGTGAAACTCTGATGAACCAAGGTATTTTCTTTGCCGCTCTGACAATTTTCTTTTTCGGTTCGTGGGCAGTCCCTACTAAAACTTTAAAAATCGATCCTCAAGTCCAAGCTTTTTGGCTAACGATCGGCCATTTTCTTCTATCGTCCGTGATTTTTATTTTCTTCGCTCGCCCCTTATCTTTAAATGATATTGTCGCTCCTTTTATTGCCGGTATTCTTTGGGCAATTGGCATTACTGCCGGTTATATCGGCATCAAACACCTTGGCATAACCCGCGCTCTCGGCATATGGGTACCGATAGTTCTAATAACAAGCGCCCTTTGGGGTTTAGTCTTTTTCAAAGAAGGAAGCTCGCTGGGGAATCTGCAGCTTATCCAAACAATGCTTGGCCTTTTCCTGCTGGTGGGAGCAGCTCTGGCGGTCATCATGTCTTCCCGCGGAGAAAATAAACTGGGGAATGTTAAAACCGGCATCATAGCATCCGTTGTAATTGGGATCATTCATGGATCATTCTTCGTGCCTTTGAGAGCAAGCGCGCTTCCAATTTATGTGACATTCCTACCTCTAACTGTTGGCATGGTGATCACAACTTCGCTAATCGTTTTCTTAAGAAAGCTGAAGATCAAATATGACAAGAAAAGCACATTAAGGATGCTCTCTGCCGGCTTTATTTTAGGCGGCGGAAACTATACTGCGCTTTTAACGACCCAATTTTTAGGGGTTGCTCAAGGATATCCGCTGACTCAACTTGGTATCATTGTTAACACTCTCTGGGGAACTTTGGTTTTCAAGGAAACAGCGACGCGAAGAGGCAAAATTTTAATCGCCATTGGCATTACGGTTGCACTTCTTGGCGCCATTCTCCTCAACTCCGCCAGAACTTAATATGAATGCTTGGCTTTTTGACGTTGATGGGGTTATTACCGATCCCCAGGCCAAACAAGTCACGAGCCCCAAAATTATAGACGCGATAATCGAAAAACTTTCGCAAAAAGAGCCCGTCGGGCTAATAACCGGCCGCTCAATCAATTGGCTTGAAGAAAGAGTTCTTCATTATTTTCGCGCCAAGGCAAAAGACAATCTTTCCTACTTCTTTGTTTCCGCCGAAAAAGGCGGCGTCTATGGCGGCTTTGACGAAAACGGAAACTTGAAGCTATCAATAGACAAAAAATTAGACGTTCCGGAAGACGTTAAAAAAGAGATAGAAAATATAATCAATAAAAACTTCTCCAGCACTGTGTTTTTTGATCCCAAAAAAACCATGGCTACTGTCGAAGTCCAAGATGGGGTTGCCATCGAAGAACTTAAAAAAATCCAGCCGCGGCTTGATCAATTAATCGCGGGTATTCTAAAAAAGTCCAACCTCCAAAAAACCTTTAAGCTCCAATCTCTCAGAATCTCGACCGATGTTGAGCATAAAACTGCGGGCAAAAACCTTGCCGCCAAAAGATTTCTTGATTGGTTAAATGCCAAAAGAATCAATGCCACAAAATTTTTCGCGTTTGGAGACGATTTTCCCGATGTCGCCATGGCCCAGGAGCTTTATAAAAACGGCCACGATGTCACCTTCGTTTTCGTCGGTGGCAAGAATATCCTTAAAGGAAAATATCCTTTCCAAGTTGTTATCACCAAAAGCCTTTTCACTGGAGGCGTTATTGAGTTTCTCTCCCAACACCAAAGCACTTGATCCAAGTTACCAGATACGAGATACTTGATATATGTATTTGGCAACCGAAGGCGTAATTCTTTCCCGTCGCAATTTTGGTGAAGCCGACAGGCTTATCACCCTCTACACCAAAGACCACGGCAAAATTACGGCTATTGCCAAAGGCGTTCGCCGCCCTCGTTCTAAAAAAGCCGGCCACCTAGAACTTGGTTCTTGGTGCAAAATTTTTGTCGCCCGCGGCAAAAACCTAGATCTCTTAACCGAAGTAGAATCTAAACGCCCTTTTGGAATTGCCGAGTTCGGTGAAAAAAAAGCCAACAAAATTTATCATCTGCTGGAAATCGTTGACGTTTTAACTCCCGCAAACCAAAAGAATCTCAAAGTTTTCTCTCTCCTGGTCTCTTTTCTTAAAAAAGCTTCCCGAGATGAAGATTTCAATCTGGTTTCTAGCGCTTTTAAAACGAAACTCCTTTCAAGCCTTGGCTTTTTCTCCAGTCATAACCTGAAAGATTCACAGGCAAAAAACATTTTTGCAATTTTAGAAAACGATGATTTTCAAATAGCCCAGGAAAAAATCAATTTAACCGACTCTTCATATTTGAAACTGCTGGCATTTCTTGATAGCATGATAGAAAGCGTTGCCGGGCAGAAATTAAAAACTGCCAGGTTTTTAAATTAACTAAAGTTATGGAAAAATCTAAAAAAAATACCTACATCGCAGCCGGTGCCGTTTTTGTCCTTTTGCTCCTTGGCATATATTTTCTTTTCATAAGAAAAGGCGGTCCAGGCGATATAAAAAAGCAAGATTCCTCAGGCGACGTTAAACAAATTTCCGAGATCGAGCTTGCTAAGCGTCCCTACGTTACCCTGACCCCTACAGCCGACGGCGCCGAAATTATTATCTCCATCGAAAACATGGGGGCTTTTGACAAAATCGAATACGAGCTCACGTATCAAGCCAACAACCCAACGTCTCCAGGTACAAAAATTCAAAGAGGATCTACTGGGACGGACATAAATACTAAAGATGCTAAATATAAAAAGGATATGCTTCTCGGAACCGCCTCCCGAGGAGTCAAAAACCCAGATACCGGCATTACCGATGGCAAACTCTCGCTCCATCTTTTCAAAGGTAGCACCCAGTACGATTCCGATAGTCCATGGGATATGCTCCAGGCTGGTGCGACAGCGAGTACAATCGCCGATAGGTCTGGCAATATCAGCGTGAGCGTCCCGGCCCTTGGCAAAAACTATTGGGTAATTTTGGCCGATACCGTTGGTGTTCCCAAAGGCGGCTCGTTCGATCTTAAAAACGTCGTGCTTCCTATTTATGGTGCGTTTTCAATCGCTGGCGCTTTTCCGCAGACAGCCAATCTTACCTTAAAATCCGGTACTGCCAGTCCCACGCTTTACTCCTATAATCTTGCAGATGGGTCGTGGCAGAAAATCGATTCCAAATATTCCGCCAGCGATAAAACCCTGACCGCTAGCGTCAACAGTTTTGCTACTTTTGTCGTTTCCAAATGACCGATCTTGAAAAATTAGTTTCTCTTGCTAAACGCAGGGGATTCGTTTACCCGGGTTCCGAAATCTACGGCGGTTTAGCAAACACCTGGGATTTTGGGCCGCTTGGAGTCGAGCTTAAAAAAAATATCAAAGACCTTTGGTGGCAATTTTTTGTCACCAGTCAAGACAATGTATATGGTTTGGATGGGGGAATAATCCTGTCGCCAAAAGTTTGGGAAGCCTCTGGCCACGTCGAAAACTTTACCGATCCGCTCGTCGAATGCGCCAAATGTCACCACAGGTTTAGGCAGGATCAGCTGGAAGATATGGCAAAATGCCCCGATTGCGGCGGTAAACTGGGAAAACCCCGAATGTTCAATGGGATGTTTAGGACTTTTATTGGGGCGACAGAAGACCAGTCTGCGCCGGCGTATCTCAGGCCCGAAACCGCCCAGGCAATTTTCATTAACTTTAAAAACGTTCTGGACTCGCTTCATCCAAAAATTCCATTTGGCATCGCCCAAATAGGTAAAGCTTTCCGAAACGAGATTACGGCCGGCAATTTTATCTTCCGCGATATCGAATTCGAACAAATGGAGCTTGAATACTTTATCAAAGAAGAAGATTGGGAAAAGGAATACGACAAGCTTTTGGTCAAACTCCACGACTGGGTCGATCTAGTTGGAATTGACAAAAACTCGGTCCACGAGAGGGAACACGAAGAGAAAGAAAGATCACACTATTCGAAAAAGACTGTGGATTTGGAATTCGATTTCCCTTTTGGTACAAAAGAACTTTACGGTTTGGCGTACCGCACCGATTTCGATCTTAAAACCCACAGCCAAAAAAGCGGCCAAGAACTTTCATATACCGACGAGAATGGTGAAAAATTTACCCCACACGTCATAGAACCATCTCTGGGAGTAGAAAGAACGATGCTCGCTGTGATGCTCAGCGCCTACACAATGGACGGAGAAAGAGTAGTCATGAAGTTTAAGCCTAGTCTTGCTCCTTACAAAGCCGCCGTTTTCCCACTTCTGGCTAATAAACCCGATCTGGTTGAAAAAGCAAAAACTATCTTTCAAAATCTAAAATCCAACATCCAATATCCAATCGCTTGGGACGATAGGGGCAACATCGGTAAGCGTTACTTATCTCAAGATGAAATAGGTACGCCCTGGTGCATCACTATCGATTTCCAAACGCTGGAAGACGATACAGTCACCATTCGTGACCGGGATACGACTAAGCAGGATAGAGTTAAGGCAGAAAAGCTCGCGGGGCTTTTACAAGAAAAAATTGCCAAGGGTTGAAATAATTTCATCAAAAGTTCATACTACTCTTATCCAAATCACTATGCTCGAAGATCCAGACTTTGACCAAAAGCCTCATGATCATTGTGGTATTGCCGGCTGTTTAGCGCCGAAGGATATAAACGCCTCAAATGTCGTAATCGAAATGGGTAAAGCCCTTCAGCACCGCGGCCAAAACGGCGGCGGCATTGCTACCAAAGCCCACGGTAAAACCTTAAAAGTTTATAAAAAGGCGAAAGCCTTCAACGAAGTTTTCCGCTCTACCGATGTCATCGATGAAAATTCTTTGCGCGGCGAAGTTGCCATCGCTCACTTGCGCTATCCAACAGAGGGCAACCTCCGTCGCGACTGCGATTCCCAGCCGTTTTTTGCTTCGTACAAAGGTTGGCAGTTGGCGCTTGGCCATAATGGCAGTCTCGTCGATTTGGAAAGACACCGCAAAAAAATAAAAGTGTTCGGCGTGGAACTGGAATCTGATTCCGATTCGGAAATTCTAACTTGGCTTATCGTTACCGCTCCCGGTGCCAGCTGGAGGCAAAAAATCGCTAGTGCTTTAGCAGACGTCAAAGGCGCCTATTCGCTGGTTATGGTCACAGGCGACGATAAACTTATGGCCCTTCGCGACCCTTGGGGCGTTAGGCCGCTTGTCTGGAGTCAGGACAATGGCCACGTCTTTGTTGCTTCCGAAACCTGCGCGCTAGACAGAATCGATGTCCGCCACAGTCAAAAACTCGAAGAAGGGCAGCTGTTGATTGCCGACCAAGACGGTGTTTCCTTATCTAAATACACCAAACCCGGCAAGAAAAGTTTTTGCGTTTTTGAAAAACTCTATTTTTCTCACGAGACATCAACCTGGGACGGTGTTATCGGTGAAAACAGGGAAAGCCTGGGCTATCAACTGGCGCAGGAAGAGTTAGAAAGGATTAAAAGCGGCAAGTTAAAAGAAAGTATCATGAATAAGGTCGATTACGTCGTTGCCGTCCCCGATACCGCTTCCCCCGGCGCTCATGCTTTTTGTGAGGCCCTAAAGGCCTCCGGAATACCCGGGCAAAAGCTTAAATATCAAAGAGGTTTGGTAAAAGAAAGATACGATTACGCCAAAAGAACTTTTATAGAGGATGATCCATATCTTCGTCAAAAAAACATCGAAAAAAAGTTTTTTGTTTCTCCAAACATTATCGGTAAGTCAATTTATCTGGTTGATGACACGGCTGTTCGTCTAAACACCTTCAAAATTCTCGTTGCTTATCTTCTGCGGATAGGCGTCCGGGAAATCCATTGCCGCTTCTTGGCGCCGCGTTTCTTAAACCCCTGTTTCTTGGGCGTTAGTATTGGCTCTCGCGACGAATTGGGTGCCGTTCAAGTTACCAAATCCGGCAAGTACGAAGCCCTTGAAGAAGAAGAAATTAAAAACAAGCTTAAAGTCAGCTCCCTGCATTATCTAAACATTAAAGGCATGGCGGCTTCTCTTGGCATGAATTTGGAGGAACTTAAACAGACCCACTGCACCGGCTGTCTGGATTACAACAATCCTTTCGACATGCGCCCCTTCGACCCCCAGTCCAAAAAGACCCTCTATCTGTAATCTTTGACATATTTCATCAAAGTCGCTAAGATTCCAAATTAATAAAATGGCTCAACCGGATCAGGATCTAAGACCTAGCGAACGAATGCCTACAGATGGCCGCCGCGCCGTTTACCGTGTACTGGCGAAATTGTATTTAGACCATAGCCTTCCAGGCGTTCAGGTTGAATCTTTTGCAAAAACTTATGAAGATTGGACCGCCATTATGGGTATGTCTCAGCAAGGTTTAGTGCTTGCTACTCCAGATGGGCTCAGCATTACAGAATCAGGCAAAGAGGTAGCCGAAGCCCTGCTTATCAGCAGAACACAACATCTAGGTCAGGTTCCCAAAACCCTTCAATCCGAAGAGGAAAGGCTAGCACACGAAAAGTCAGCCATTGAAAATGAAATATCTCAAGCAACCCTTCTTGTTGTTTCCCGAAATATATTTACTCCGAAGGCCGATGTCGAAAAATTGGGCGGCGGTGAGTATCAAAACTGGTACTCAATGTGGAAAACAGTCGAGGCCGGTTGGGTTAATTCTCACTCGGAAGGATTTACACTTACTCCTGCCGGAAAACTTCGAGCAGACAGAATGTTTAGCTCATCACGTGAACCTGGACAAATGGAAGTACTTGCAATATATGCCGCCAATGCAGTTTCCTTAATCGTCCACAATCCGGGAACCGAAGAAATGTGGATCAATTTGTACGGAAGAGGTGCATATGAGCTTGAACGGTTATTTAGGCAGTATGGAAGTTTCGCTCAAGATGCTTTTAATAATCAATTCTCTGAGCTGTTTATTTTTAAAATTCAGAAATTGCAAACAGAGACGGAGGAAAAAGTATATGGAAGAAATATCCCCGAAGAAGGGGCGAGACAAAAACTTATAGGATATGAAGAACTGTCCAGGCGCTTCAAAAACCATTATCCTTTTCCAGCTCTTGTGAGCCACATGTCACTCATTACTCCGCGAGAAGATTGCTTTGCAATAACCCTCCTTCGGCCAAGAGAATAAAACCCAGCACGAAACTGCTTTTTGGTCCTTGACAACGCCCATCGTTATGGTGAAAAATGGTAATAGATGGTGAGAAATGGTGATCCGCCAGTTGGCGGAACCACACCACACTTCTGATAGCTTATTGCTGCCCGGGAGTAAAGTGCGCTACAAGCGCGAGGAAAGTAAGGGTAAATGTTTCTGGGCAGCTACAAACCTTCATTTGATCTAAAATCACGAAGAATTGCTTTACCAAAAAAAATACGTGACTATCTTGCGAAAAGTGAAATTGTGTTGTCTTATGGCTTCGAGAAATGCATTTTCGGTTTCGACACCGAAGCCTGGGAAATTCAATCCAAAAAACAGCTGGAGGAACCTATTAATCTGCGAAGCGCACGTAATCTGCGGCGCTTCTTTTTCGCCTCTGCAGCTAGCTGTGAACTCGATGAGCAGGGCCGTTTTGTTATCCCTGGCTCTTTACTGGACTACGCGAACCTTAAGAGTCCAGTAATAATCGGTGCGGGTGATCATTTTGAGATCTGGGAAGAGAAAGTCTGGCTTAGCCTAAAAGCGGAATTAGAAACGGAGACAAAATGATCTATCATGCACCAGTACTTTTACAAACTGTTTTAGATTTCTTAAGCCCAAACCCGGGCCAGTTGTACATAGACGCCACCCTTGGCGGGGGAGGCCACACATTTGAGATTCTGAAGCGTGGAGCAAAAGTTTTAGGCATCGACCGAGATCCCGAAGCGCTAGAGTACGTTAAAGAAAAAATTTCAAACGGTGACAACCTCACATTAGTCCAAGGCAACTTCAGCAACATAGAAGATATCGCAACTGCTCACGGGTTTGGCCAAGTCTCCGGAATACTTTTTGATTTGGGAGTTTCCTCCCACCAGCTAGATGAGGCGTCACGGGGATTTAGTTTTAAACGGGATGGGCCCTTAGATATGCGCATGGACCCATCCTTAACTGTCAGGGCAAAGGACATAATCAACAATTTCCCAGAAAGGAGGCTTGATGAAATCTTTAAAACGTATGGTCAAGAAAAGCTTAGTCGGCCAATTGCTGCTTCTATTATCCTCGCCCGTCAAATAGAGGAGATCAGATCAACAAGTCAACTGGCAGAGGTGATAAGAAGGGTGTATGCCAAACGGCATGTAAGGGAAAAAATAGATCCGGCAACGAGAGCTTTTCAGGCATTAAGAATAGTCGTAAATAGCGAGCTTCTAAATTTAGAAGAAGCTTTACCGCAGACTAGTAGACTTTTAAGATTTGGTGGCCGATTGGTAGTAATAAGTTTTCACTCGCTTGAGGATACAACAGTCAAACGATTCCTTAAGCTAGAAAAAGACTTTGAGGTTTTAACCTCCAAGCCAATCGGCCCCGAAGAAGAAGAAATACGACAAAATCCGCGGGCCCGAAGTGCCAAACTTCGTGCCGCACAAAAGGTGTAAGGGCAAAAGCGTTCAAAGGGTAGCAGGTAGTTTTTCCATCAAAGGAAAAATAACTTGTTACCGATAACCGATTTTAGAGTTGTACATAAAAACTATATATTTAGCGCCAATGCTGTTGGTTTGGGAAGCACGTGGAATTCGCTGGGCAAAATAAAAATAAGACTGCTTATTACCTTTAGTTTTCTACTAATTACCCTTTTTGCCACTCAGCTGGTTTTCGCTACCAATTTGGCAACAGACGGCGAGAAGCTTGCCCAAATGGAGCGAGAAATCCAAACTAAACAATCGGAAAATGCCAATCTCAAAACCGAAATTGCCCGTCAGTCTTCGTTAACCAGTCTACAAGAGCGCGCTAAAACGCTCGGTTTTTCTAGTAACCCAAAGATAATTAACCCCTAAATCTTGTAAACTGGAAGAGTTGTAATGGACAGGCTTAAAATCTTTAAGTTTTTGCTATACCTCACGGCCGCAGCCATAATCGCGAGGCTTTTTTATTGGCAGTTTTTGTCGACCTTTAGCGGGCGCAGTGCCTATAGCCAGGAAAACGAAATTCCGGCTCCTCACGGCGAAATCTTTGCTTCCGATGGATTTCCACTCGTTACCAACCAGGAAGCGTTTCTTGTTTATGCTAAACCCAAAGAAATCAAAAACCTGGATGACGTTGCCAAAAATCTTGCCCCGCTTTTAATCTCTGAAAAGTACCCGATCTTCCAGGCTACCGGTTCTGCCATTCTTTCCGATGCAGACAAAAAAACCCAGGATGAAGAAATTAAAAAAGAGCAAGATTTTCTGAAAAAAAAGCTTGGCGATAATAATTTATTTTGGGTCCAGCTCGCCAGGAAAATCCCCAAAGAGACTAAAGAAAAAATAGAAAGCTTAAAAATTTCCGGAATTGGTTTTGAGAGGGATGATAAACGTTTTTATCCCGAAGCTTCGATGGCGGCACAACTTTTGGGTTTTGTTGGGTCCGATAAATTTGGTAAAGATGTTGGCTACTTTGGTCTGGAGGGTTATTACGACAAGCAAATCCGCGGTAAACCAGGCAGGATTGGCAGCGAAAAAGACCCATTTGGGTTTCCGATTTTGGTTGGTAAATACCGTCAGGTTCAGCCGCAAAAAGGCGCCTCACTAGTTACAACTATTGATAGGGTAATCCAATTCCAAGTAGAGCAAAAGCTCCAAGACGCAGTCCAAAAGTACGGGGCCAAAGAGGGCAGTGTTATTGTAGAGGATCCCAAAACTGGCCACATTCTGGCCATGGCCACTTATCCCAATTATAACCCGGCGTTCTTCTCACAGTTCGACTCGAAACTTTACAGAAATCCGGTTGTTGCCGATACTTATGAACCCGGTTCCACTTTCAAACTTGTGACCATGTCCAGCGCTCTTGACCTATCTTTGGTCCAACCTTCGACGCGTTGCGATGTTTGCTCCGGCCCCAGAGAAATTGGCGGCTTTGAGATTTCGACCTGGAACAAACAATACTACCCTAATTCTTCAATGGCCGAAGTTATCCAGCACTCTGATAACGTTGGCATGACATTCGTAGCCGACAAGTTGGGCCTGGATAAATTCTACAGCTATATTTCTAAGTTCGGTTTTGGCCAAAAGACCAAAATAGACTTACAGGAAGAAACACCTGCTCCGCTAAGAACCAAAGAAGACTGGCACATAATTGACTTATCAACAGCGTCATTTGGACAAGGGATAGCCATAACCCCAATTCAAATGATCCAGGCAACTGCCACAATTGCCAGTGGTGGTAAATTAATTTCCCCAAAAGTCGTTGCCAAAATTGTTGATAAAGGCCAAGAAGAGATTGTTAAACCGGACACTGAAAGACAAGTTATTTCGAGTAAAACCGCAAGCTTAATGACAGAGATGATGGTGAATGCCGTTGATAAGGGGGAAGCCCGCGCATTCAAGCCCCCCGGTTTTAGAATCGCCGGCAAAACCGGTACAGCCCAAATCCCGCTTGCTGGGCATTACGACCCCAATAAAACAATCGCCTCTTTTGTCGGTTTCGCCCCTGCCGATAACCCCAAGTTTGTAATGCTGGTCCGTTTCACTGAACCCTCTTCCTCGATTTTTGGTTCCGAAACGGCAGCGCCGACTTTTTTTGCCATCGCCAAAGAACTTTTCAAATATTGGGGTATTTCCCCTACAGAGTAAATTGGCGCTTGTCTCCTCAAAAGGTGTACAATTTCTCCTAGTATGGGTAACATCGCAGGTCTTATTCAGAATGAAAATTTGCTGAATGTTGTATTTTTTATTGTTCTTATTTGGGCGACCGCCTGGAAAGGGCTCGCTCTTTGGAATGCCGCCAAAAATAAACAGCTTTACTGGTTTGTGGCGATTCTTATTTTAAACACTTTCGGTATCCTGGAAATCATCTATTTATTCCGCTTTGCCAAAAAAAGACTTACGCTAAAAGCATTGCTCGAACTCTTAAAAATCCGCCAATAACCAAGATCAGAAAGTGGCCTTAGTCCATCTTTGATGGACGCAGGCTTGAACTTCGTTCAAGCCTATAGATATTTGAATTAATCCTCTAAAAATGGTACAATTTAGCCTCGCTTTTTAAGATATAATTAACTTATTATGTGGCAAAAAATAAAAAACTACTACCATCACGCTCAAGCGTTTTTAGCCGCACTTTTTTTTGGTTTTCCTTCACAAAGCATTAAAGTCATAGGCGTTACCGGCACAGACGGTAAAACGACGACCGTGCATATGATCAACCAAATCCTAAAAGACGCCGGCTACAAAGTTTCTATGGTCTCTTCTGTCGGTGCCCAGATAGGGGCCAGAACTTACGACACCGGGTTTCACGTTACTACTCCCTCCGCCTGGCAAATCCAAAAGTATCTGCGCCGTGCCAAAGACGCCGGCCATCAGTACTTTGTTTTAGAAACCACCTCCCACGGACTCGACCAAAACCGTTTATCTTTTATTAATTTTGAAGTCGGGGTTTTAACAAACATCACCCACGACCACCTCGATTACCATAAAACCTGGCAAAATTACGCACTCGCCAAGGCCAAACTTTTTAAGTCCGTCAAGTTTTCTATTCTTAACTTAGAAGATCCCAAATCTCTGGTTTTTGTAAGCCAAATCGCTGGCGGCCAAATTATTACCTATGGTTTAGACGCCAAAGCGACGGTCAGTCCGCTAAATATGCCCTTAAAATTAAAACTTCCTGGCCAGTACAATCTCTTAAACGCCTTAGCCGCCGCCGCCGCCGCTGGCGCAATTGGTGTTTCCAAATCCAAAATTGTAAAAACCATTCAAAATTTCAAGCTTCCCAAAGGTCGTTTAGAAAATGTTGACAAAGACCAGAATTTCGAATTGCTTATTGATTTTGCTCATACCCCCAACGGGCTTGAACAAGTTTTAAAAACCTTAAAATCTAAAAGCCAAGGTTCCCGCCTGATTGCCGTATTTGGCGCCGCCGGTAACCGCGACAGCCAAAAAAGGCCGGCAATGGGTAAGGCGGCCGACAAATACGCTGACATAATAATTTTAACTGCCGAAGACCCCAGAGGCGAGAAAGTGGAAGAAATTAACGCCCAAATTGTCAAAGGAATTACCAGCAAATCAAAAGACGAAAATCTTTTTCTAATCGAAGACAGAAAAGAAGCGATTGAATTTGCTGTAGCCGAGGCCCAGGAAAACGACATTGTTGTGTTACTTGGAAAGGGACACGAAAAAAGTATGTGTTATGGTAAACGTGAAACTCCCTGGGACGAATTTAAAACTGCCAAGAATGCTCTAAGGAGGTTAAATGTCAAAACAAGTCAATAACTTTGCCGCTATAATCCTAGCCGCTGGCGTTGGCCGCAGAATGAAATCAGATACCCCCAAGGTTCTTCATTTGGTGGGCACCCAATCCTTAATCGAAAGAACCGTTGGCATATTTATTTCTCTTGGGAACAAAAAAATAATTACCGTTGTTAGTCCGAAAAACGAAAAGCTTATTAAAAAAACCTTGGGCAAAAAGACTAGCTTTGCCATTCAACAGTTACCCCTTGGTACCGCTGACGCTCTGAAATCTGGTCTCAGAATTGTTCCAAAAAGCGTTCCCAATATTGCCGTAGTGAATGGAGACGATTCTGCTTTTTATAAACCTCAAACAATCCTAAACGCTTTCCAGCTCCATCAAAAAACCAATGCCAAAATCACTTTCGTCACATTAACAAAAGAAAATCCAAAAGGTTTGGGAAGAATTCTCAGAATTAACGGAAAACTTGTTGGCATCGTTGAAGAAAAAGAGGCGAGTCGTGAAGAAAAGAAAATTAAAGAAATCAACACCGGTCTATGTTTTTTTGATAAAAATTGGCTTGCCGAAAATTTACCAAAACTCCTTCCCTCCCAAGTAACGGGTGAATATTACTGGACCGATCTTATCGCCCTGGCGCTTCAAGCAGGTGAAAAAGTAGAAACTTACGAGTTAAAGGATCCGCGCCAGTGGCACGGAATAAATACCCCGGAAGAACTTGAGGAAGCCAAACGGAAACTTAAAATTCACATTATGGGTATTGCCGGGGCCGGCGCTGCAGCAGTCGCCGGAATCGCTCAGGCTTACGGATTCGAAGTCTCCGGCTGCGACCTAAACCCTGATTCTGCCTACTCCAAGAATTTAGGAATCAATATTCAAAAAGGCCATAGCACAAGTCACTTAAAAGATGTCGATATGCTTGTTTTATCGCCCGCCGTGTTAAAACTTCATCCCAAAAACAAAGAAGTCCAAAAAGCAAGAGTTGCCAAAATTCCGGTTTTAACTTGGGAAGAATTTCAGGCAAAATTTCTCCAAAATAAAAAGTTCGTTATTGCCGTTGCCGGTGCTTACGGCAAATCAACAACAACGGCCATGGTCTCAGAGGTACTAATCGATGCGGGTCTTGATCCAACCTGTGAAGTCGGTGCCAAAGTGCTTTCCTGGGGTAAAAATTTTAAAGTCGGTAAATCAAAATACTTCGTTTGCGAGGCCGATGAATACAATAATAATTTCCTAAATTACTCACCCGACATTGCCGTCGTTTTAAATATTGCTTGGGAGCATCCGGACTTTTTCAAATCCGAAAAAGATATTATTGCTTCTTATCAGAAGTTCGTCGACAACATCGAACCGGGCGGTATCTTGATCGTCTCGCCCGATTTCAAATCCGTTACATCGCGAAAAGATATAAACGTAATCATAATTTCCTATGCCCACGACATTCCCCTTTCCATAATCGGCGATTTTAGAAAAGAAAACGCCGCCGCCGCCCTTGCTGTTGCCAAAGCCTTAAATATCGATATTCAAAAAGCCAAAAACTCGATTAAAAATTTCAAAGGCCTTGGCCGCCGTCTGGAACTAAAAGGGGAGATAGATGGAGTCAAAATCTACGACGATTACGCCGTCCAGCCCTATACTGCCAAAACCACCGCAGACGCCCTAAAAGAAAAATACCCTGACAAAAAAGTTTTACTAGTTTTTGAACCGCACACCTTTTCCAGAATCGAAACTTTTTTTGAAGATTTCGTCTCAAGTCTCAAAAAAACCAACGTCGATAAAATCTACATAACCGAAGTTTTTGCTGCCCGCGAACAAGGTAACAAAAAATCTCTTGCCCAAAAACTGGCAAAAAGGGTGGGGGAGAAGGCAAAATTTACCGGCTCTTTAAAAGAAACCGCAAATTATATCGGCGAAAACCTTAAAGAGTTTGATATCATCCTTTCAATGGGCGCCGGCGATATATACAAGCTCTACGACGATTTAAAATTATGAACATCGACGAATTGAAAAACACTTTAGGCCCCTTAAGGGTTTTTGAAAATGAACCGCTTTCAAACCATACCTATTTTCGTATTGGCGGACCGGCCAGATTATTTTTCGAAGCCAAAAGCCTGGATGATCTAAAACTCGCTATCAAAACAGCTAAAGAAAACAAAATTCCTTTTGTCGTTTTGGGCGGCGGCGCCAACGTACTTGTTTCCGACAAAGGCTTCAGCGGTCTTGTTATCAAAAACCGTTCTGAAGGCGTAAAGCTGGTTGGTTTAAAAGGAACGATTGGCAAAACCGGTACCGGTATAGAAAGCGCTTTGGTTTGGGCGGCATCCGGTACGCCGATGAACCAGCTTGCGCGTTTCACGATCGATCAAGGCTTAGAGGGTTTGGAATTTTTGCTTTCTGTTCCCGGCACCGTCGGCGGCGGCGTCAAAATCAACGCCCATTTTGAAGTCGAGCAGGGCAATTTTTTAGGTAGTCGTTTAGTCTCTGCTTTACTCTTAAACCCCAAAACCGGTGAAACAAAAAAGGCCGATTCCCCATATTTTGAATTTTCCTACGACCATTCAAAAATTCAAGAAACGGGGGAAATAGTTCTGGAAGCAGTCTTTCGTCTTGACAGAGCCCAAGCCCCCAAGAGTCTTTGGCAGCGGGCAATGGACAACGTTAAAAGAAGAAACGAGGAACAGCCAATAGGCATTGCTTGCTCTGGTTGTATTTTTAGAAATATTTCCCATCAAGACGCTGTTAGGTTGGCCACGCCAAATTTAACAACCTCCACCGGTTATATTATCGATAGCCTTGGTTTAAAAGGCACAAAAATTGGCGGCGCCGAAATCTCTAACCATCACGCCAACTTTATCCTCAACACCTCAGGCGCGACCGCCCAGGATGTTATAGAATTAATAAATCTTATTAAAAATAAGGCCAAAGAAACCTACGGCTTAGATTTAAAAGAAGAAATATTTTTAATCGGTGACTTTGGAGATAATTTATGATTTCTTACGAAATAACAGGCGGCAAAAAACTTTCAGGCAAAATCGAGATCGCCGGCAACAAAAACTCAATTCTGCCAATTATGGCCGCTTGTCTCTTGACGAACGAAAAATGCACCCTGGAAAATGTTCCCAAAATTTCGGATGTCGAAGTAATGACCAAACTTTTAGAGTTGGTTGGTGTTGAAATTAAATGGATTGGGCCGTCATCTTTAACTGTCTGGGCAAAAAACATTAAAAATGCCCAGTTCCCGCCGGAACTGACACAAAAACTGAGAGCATCAGTGCTTCTTTTGGGGCCAATGCTCTCAAGAGTTGGCAAAATTAAAATGGGCCATCCCGGCGGAGACATTATTGGCAGACGTCCCTTGGATGCTCACGTTCAGGCTCTCGAAGCGCTAGGCGCGCAGGTTAAAAAAGAAGGCGATTTTTACGAAGCATCCGTCAAAAAGTTAACAGGTGCCAATATATTTTTAGAACAAGCCTCGGTAACAGCCACCGAAAACGCCATCATAGCCGCCTCAGTTGCCAGCGGTAAAACCGTTATAAGACGTGCCGCTTCCGAACCTCATATCGTTGACCTATGCCGTTTCCTAGAAAAAGCCGGCGCCAAAATTTCCGGCATCGGTTCCAACGTTTTGACCATTGACGGCGTTGCCAAACTTCATGGGACTACTTTTGCCGTTTCCCCCGACCACATAGAAGTTGGCACTTTTGCTATTCTAGCAGCTGTTGCAGGCGGCAAAATAGAAATTGCGCCGGTTGTGAAAGAAGACTTGGAAATGATTCTCCTAACTCTTGCCAAATTCGGCGTTAAATTCAAACTCGACAAAAATTCGCTTACTGTTTACGGCAGCGAACTTGTTGCTGTCGAAAAAGTCGTCACCGATGTTTGGCCTGGTTTTCCAACCGATTTAATTGCCCCCATGATTGTTTTGGCTACGCAAGCAAAAGGAGTCACCATTTTGCACGACTGGATGTACGAATCCCGGATGTTTTTCGTAGACAAACTTATGTCCATGGGCGTAAAAGTCGAGATAGCCGACCCTCACAGAGTATTAGTATACGGTCCGACTAAATTAGTCGGCCAAAGGCTGGACACTCCCGACATCCGTGCCGGCATCGCCCTGGTAATTGCCGCGCTTATTGCCAGCGGCAAAAGCCAAATTAATAACGCAGAATTAATCGAACGCGGCTACGAAAACATTGTCGAGCGCCTCACTGCTCTGGGCGCGCAGATCAAACGCATAGAATCCTAAAATGTCATCAAACAAATTTAGAGCGGTAGTTTTATTCGGAGGACCTTCCACAGAACATGATGTTTCCATAATTACCGGTATTCAGGTCATAGAAAATCTCGATTCCCAAAAATATGAAGTTATACCTATATATTGGACTCAAGACAACAAATTCCTGACTTGCTCCACTTGGAGCAAGTCAAAAGATATTCTAAAAAATATTAAAAAAGATAATTTGCACGTTCTGTGGGACGTAAACAACAGCCAGCTTATCCTAAAATCGACAAGCATTTTGAATAAAAGCAAAAACATAAAAGTAGACGTAATCATTCCGGCTCTGCATGGTGGGTGGGGAGAGGATGGAAATATACAGGGACTTTTAGAAGTTTTTGGAGTTCCTTACACTGGGTGCAACTCGGGAGCTTCTTATCTATCAATGGATAAGAATATGTTCAAAAATGTAATGTTAGCAAAAGGAATAAAAGTTCTCCCATGGCAAGTAATCGAAAAAGGAAGTGAGGATAATATAAAAGTAGATTTTAAATTTCCAGTAATCTGTAAACCCAATAGTTTGGGTTCTAGCATCGGTGTCAAAAAATGCAAAAATATAGCCCAGGTCAAAGAAGCGCTAGAATTAATATTCGAACTTGACCAACAAGCCATCATAGAGCCTTATGTTGAAGACCTCACAGAAATTAACTGTTCTGTGCTGGGAGACAAGACAAACCAAAGTACATCCGTTTGTGAAAGACCTATCGCCAAAGGCGACGTACTAAATTTTGAAGATAAGTACCTTTCGGGAGGCAAAACCAAATCGGGTCAAAAAACAGGCGGAATGGCGTCTCTTGATAGGGTAATACCGGCGGACATACCAGATAAATTAGCCCAAACCGTGCAAAATGTTTCCCTGGACGCGTTCAAAGCCATAGGAGCACAAGGCGTGATAAGAGTAGATTGTATTTATTCAAAAAAATCTCGTGATTTGGTTGTAAACGAAGTTAACTCAATACCAGGGTCATTCTCCTTTTATCTGTGGGAAGCTACGGGTATAAGTTTTAGGGAACTACTGGACAAATTAGTAGCGATTGCCCAAAAAAACCACGAAGACAAAAAACAAATCAAGAGAACTTTCGACTCACATGTACTTGATAAATTTCTTGCCTCTTAACTAGTGCCAATAAACCTCGGGGAGCTCATTTTGCACCAAAACTACATCTCCGTTTTTTAATATTTGCGAAAGCAAAGAGGTTGTATGTGCTGGACTCGCGGATTCAATAATTTTCGTTTCAGTTTTTGCGTCGTTAATCCCTTCCGTTACCGCGTTAAAATAATTATTTTTAGCAACCAAGATAACATCAAAAATTTTAGCAGCCATTGTGCCAAATTTTTTATTTACCTCTTCAGATTTTTCCCCTTGGTCAACAATTCCCCCTGTTATTAATATTTTTCTGCCTTTGTGTGAGCGAACAAAATCCAAGGCGTTGGAAGCACTCTCTAAACTTATATTGTAAGAGTCGTCAATAATCGTAATGCCGTTTTGGACCGTAACCGCCAACCTTTGCGGCAGTGGGGCAAGTTGAGGGATTACTCTTTTGATCACGCTATCACCTATACCCACGTACTGCGCTACGGCAGCAGCAAGCTCCAGATTTTCATGAAACGATTTCGCCTTGAGTTTGCTCAAATTAGTAGTGCTTCCTGGGCCAATAGTTTTTACGTTAACCCCTTTTAGTTTCTCACTAATAACATTATTTTTTGCTATGAATATTTGTTTTACGGATCTAAGGTTTTTCAGAGACAGGAACTCTTCATTTATAGCCGCTTGAGTGCCAAACTTTTCCAGGTGCTGACTGCCTATTTTTGTATAAACTAAGACTTCTGGCGATGCTAGCTTACAAATTTTTAATAAATCTCCAGGCCTATATTCCCCAAGTTCCACAACAAAGACTTCCGTATCTCTAGGCATCCTGCTATTTATCTGGTTTGCTATCCCAAGTTCTGTGTTAATATTCCCAGAAGTAGTAAATGTTTTGTATTTAGTTTTTAAAAGCTCGGTTAGAAAATGGCGAGTAGTTGTTTTGCCAACACTCCCGCAAACAGCAATAACCTTAAGTCCCGTAAACCCCGACAACTTCTTTTTTGCTCTTTCAAGGCTTCTAGACTTTAGTAAAGACTCAAAAGGCAATGATAATGTTTTAGCTATCACCAGCCAAAAAGGTGTAATCAAAAAGTTAATAGCCAGCGTTAGTAGGAAAAGACGAAAATCCCGCCCGATAAAAAAAATAAGTAGTGAAGATAAAATAATTAAAAAAAGACCTAGCAAGTAAAGTAGTTTAGCTTTTGGCGTCCAAGTTAATTCGCCAACTTTTTGAAAGTTTCTTTTGTAAATTCTCGGTAGAGACCATAGGAGAAAGGATTTATTGTCGTATTCCTCAAGCTGATAAATATGTAGGAAGTCCGCCAGCGGGAAAAAATAGTTTAGGACCCGGCCGTTGTATAATTTAAACAGTTTATTCATTTAAGAATTTCTTAACGACGGCTGAAAATAGTAGCGGTTTTTCTAAATGCGCAAAATGGTCGGCGTTGGGAATGATATAAAGTTCGCTGTTTGTAATTGTGGCCTTTAATCTTCGCGCAACATCTATTTTCGCTTCCTTATCTTTTTCACCCCATATTAACAAGGTTCTTTTACGAACCCTTTTTATAAATGGCGATAGATCAAAATCCACTGTCTTTGTAAATATCTCTTTTTTTACACCATCAGCGTTTTTATAATCCGAAGACCGTAACTTATCAGAAATCACAGGAATGTTTTTAATTCCGAGCTTTCTAATAACAGATGAAATAGTTCCCTTATTCGATCTGTATGCGGGTGTTCCATAAACAATTATTTTCTCTACAGACTTATTATCTCCAGCACAAATTATTGCGACCCTACCGCCAAAAGAGTGACCTAAAAGATAAGCTTTTGTAATTTTGTTAGCCAGAAGAAAAGCGTTTACCCATTCGGCGTAACCCAGCGGAGTTTTATCCTTTAAGGTGGTGTCATTTTGACCAAAGTAAGGCAAATCTAGGGTCCAACAAGTAAAGTCTTTCGAAAGAATATCAATAATCTGCCCCCACCCTTCCTTGTTTTGCTCCCATCCGTGGAGAAGTACCAAATTAGGCCCTGACCCTACTTTATTAAAATACGTTTTTGATTCCACTTCATATATTCTACAAGTTTCTGATTCTTTTGAATAATGTGCTCAAAAAATATATAATTGTGGTTTGAGATGATATTCAGTACAAACATTTTCGAAGAGGTCAAAACATGGAAAAAGCCTCTTCATAAATCAAGGAATTACATAGCCAAAAACTATCTGAAGCTTCTCCCGGAGGTCGAGGTTATTGGCATCACCGGCAGTGTTGGTAAAACCCTCACTCAAAACACCATTCAAGCTGTTCTATCGCAAAAATTTAAGGTTACAACCGGGGGAGAGAACCTTGACCCGACATTTCGTATCCCCAAAACTATTCTTGCCACAAAACCATGGGCTCAAAAAGTGGTCATAGAATACGGCGTCGAAAAGCCTGGTAATATGGATCGTTATTTGGAAATCGTCAAACCCAAAATTGCTGTCGTTACAAATATTTCACCAACCCATACCAAATACTTCAAAGACGTCGAAGGTATTTACAGCGAAAAAGTTAAATTAGTAAAAATTCTTACCAAAAGTGATTATGCGGTTCTTAATGCCGACGACCCGAACGTTGCAAAAATGGCCTCCGAAACCGAAGCCCAAATTTATTGGTACGGTAAAAAAGCTAAAGATGCTATAAAAATTTCCCATTTTACCCAAACCCTTGCTGGATCCACTTTTAGGCTACATTACAAAGGTCAAAAAGCAACGGTTAACTGGAGAGGAATCGGCGAGCATCAATTAACTTCCGCTTACGCCGCAGCGACAGTTGGTATTTTGGAAGGCATGACTCTAAAGCAAATTGCCAAAGGGCTTTCTTACGTAAAATTACCAGACCATAGGCTTACCCCTTTGGTAACTAAAAACTTTAAGATCATAGACGATACCTATAACTCTTCTCCAAAAGCAGCCCTCGAAGCCCTAAAAACATTCCTGAGGTTATCGAAAAATTTACATAAAATAGTGGTACTGGGTCCTATGAAAGATTTAGGTCATCTATCAGTTGAAGAACATAAAAAACTCGGAGCCGCTATCGCCAGATCCAAAATTAACACACTGATTACTTTCGAGAAAGTGGCCGAAATTATCGGCAAATCAGCCAAAAAATACGGTTTTGCGGGTAAGGTTATAAATTTAGATTCAACCCAAGGAATCATAAAAGAGATTAAAAAATCCAAAAAAGCAAACAGCGTAATTTTAGTTAAAGGCTCCCGCCACGCTCATCTCGAAAGAGTGGTGAATGGTTTACTTGGTAAATCCACAAAGGTACACTGTTACTATTGTGGAGATTTAAGGTAACTATTTATACATGGTTCAAATTCTAGGTCTATTAATTTTATCCTTCTTAACAATCAGCGTTTTACTGGTACCGTTTATAAATATCCTCTACAGAATAAAGTTCCAAAGGCAACAGCAAAAAACCAAAGATCCTTTCGAAGTCAGAACTCCTATTTTTGACAGACTTCACGGTCATAAAGTCGGGACTCCAGTCGGTGGGGGAGCGCTAGTGATTCTAGTTGTTACCGCGCTTTACCTTCTGATCGTCACTTTTGCTCCAAACTTTGGAATCGAAAGAACAGCCGTTTACCCTTACAAAAGCGAAGTTCAAATTCTCCTTTTTACCTTTCTTTCATTTGGCATTCTGGGGGCATACGACGATCTGAAAAAAACTTTTAACATTAAGAAAAATAAGTTTTGGGGAATGCGGCTGCGCCATAAATTTATAATTCAATGTATTCTGGCGGCACTCATTGCTAGTTTGCTCTATTTCGTTTTAGGTATCCATATCGTAAACGTTAGGTTTTTCGACATTTTTGACCTCGGTCTTCTTTACATCCCTTTTGCGACTTTTGTCATTGTTTCCTTTGCCAACGCTGTTAATGTTTCTGACGGTCTGGATGGTTTGGCCAGCGGCTTACTCGTAATTTCTCTGATCGCTTTTTTAATCATGTCTCGCTCCATTTTGGATACGACTCTTTCCACCTTCTTAGGCCTTTGGATAGGTGCCCTTATTGCTTTCCTCTATTTTAATATTTGGCCGGCCAGAATTTGGCTCGGCGACGTTGGCGCTCTTTCCTTTGGCGCGACGCTAGCTGTTTGTGGACTTCTTCTTGGTAAATCTTTTGCGCTTCCAATAATTGGCGGCATATTTGTTGTCGAAATTACCTCTTCCCTGGCTCAGCTTGTTTCAAAAAGAATCTGGAAAAAGAAATTATTTGAAGTCGCTCCTATTCATCTCTGGCTGCAAAACAAGGGCTGGCCAGAATCCAAAATTGTTTTCAGATTCTGGCTCGCCCAGATTATGTTTGCCGCTTTTGGATTGTGGCTTTCGTTTTTTTAGCCTATGAATGATAAAAGACCGATAGGACTCTTTGATTCCGGGGTTGGAGGTCTCTCTGTTCTTTTGGAAATAGCTAAAATCTTACCTAAAGAAAACTTTATTTTTTTAGCGGATCAGCTTAATGTTCCATACGGTGCCAAAAGCAAAAGAGAAATCGAAGATCTTTCCGAAAGAATCACATATTTTCTTCAGGAGCAGAAAATAAAAGCTCTCGTTATTGCTTGTAACACAG
>OBEQ011012128.1_pt1 | contig 25011 bp, 21 predicted proteins | sample 1670901 | NCBI WGS metagenome assembly OBEQ01 (sample SAMEA104232315, study PRJEB22302) | groundwater metagenome | biome: forest; feature: aquifer; material: groundwater | place: USA | collected 2011-08-07 | depth 5.4 m | reverse complement strand
TGTCATTGCGAGGAGCGAAGCGACGCGGCAATCTTGTGACACAAATAGTCTGAGATTGCTTCGCTACGCTCGCAATGACAAATATTAAAATATTTCCGCCACGTAGCACTTCTCGCAGTACACTTTTTCAGGTCTCTTCGGATCGTAGGTTGATTGCATGGGAGCGCTACACTTCATACAGGTTCGTTCGTATACTTTTCTCTGATTTCTGAGTTTGAGCCTTTCGTCGTACCTCTGATCAGGGCACTTTCTTGGGATTGGGATTCCTTGGTTTTTGTAAAAGGCAAGCTCTTGCTTCATGACCTTATAGGGTTTAGCGGAGACTTCGCATCGAAGAATTTTACTCACGATGTCATCAGGTGCGTCAGTAATTTTATCTGGGATGGTCCCCTCTGGACCTTGATAACTCGTATCTTGTTTTTCTTCCTGCCAGTTCCAGCCTTTCGCCAGGACTTGCTCCTTTGCCATCGGATAGTATTCATTAGCGAGCGTGTCGTTGTATCCATGAGGTGAAAATTTGACCGGAAAGAATTGACCCCATTCTGGAGTTTCCTTTCCGCCAGAGGCGGATCCGCCTCTGGCGGACATGTGTTCGATGATCTTTGGCACGAGTTTCTCGTACTCCTCTTTCGTATATTGCTTGTTTAAGATGCAATATTCCTTTTTCTTCAGTCCAGCACAGGCAAAGACATTTTTGCAGTTATAGATCTGATCACTGTAGAGCACATCACTTGAGTGAAACACATACGTTGAGAAGGCAACATGATATCCCTCTATTGTTCCGAGGAATTGGTAGCCGAGCTGCGGTTTGACGTAGATGTTGGAGCAATCAAAGCAGTCCTTCGCTTCGACACCCACCCAAACATTGGCGCAATCTTCACTGCCCGTCACATCGTAGCAGTTGGAGCAGTTTCGAGAGTTTTGGATGAAGTCTCCACTGCATTGTTCTGAACTCACCACATTGGCGTACTTGTGGACACGATCGAGCTTTAATTTCTGCAGCAGTTTCTTGGCCTGTTCAAAGTTTTGGTGAGATCCGAGAAATTCGTTGACTCTCTTTACATATTCCTCTTTGGAGAGCGGCTTATTCATGAAGTGATATTCTTTGTTGGAAAGGTTGGTGCACAAAAAACAATTTCTGCAGCCTGTTAAATTTTCTGAGAAATAACAATCCGAACAGTTATTGCTGTACGACACATAAATGCAGTGATAGCTTTTGTAAACGCTGAAGCACTGATAGCAGAGCTGAGAATCATAGAGATAGGTGCAGTCCACGGCATCCTTGCAAGTCTGGAGAAGCTTTCCATAAAAACAGTCTTCGCAGTACTCAGAGGAATTAATGAGGTGGCAGTTTTTACAGTAGCCCGTTCCCGTTGTGTACGGGCTGTTTTCGTTGCCCAGTGAAATGAGGGCGACTCGTGGTACGTCTTTTTGGAGTTCAGAAAATTGCTCAAAAAAAGGTCGAGTAAAATCAAAGTCCCTTCCATAGCTCATGGGATCCCATGAATCACTATTCCATTCCTCTTGAGAGTAGACCGTATACGGCTTGCCCCAAGGCGCATCGGTTTGATAGAGAGAAATGATTGGCTTTCCAGACTTATCACACTTGCGGTGATACAAAAATCGCTCATTTCTCTGAGCCGTTCTCCTTTGATTTCTACACTCAGGACACTCCGTTGGCTCAGGGAGGGCAATTTTGGTAGAGCCATACTGAAATTCCATCTTTTTAAGGAACACCTTTTCTTCGGGAGTGACCTCAAAGGATTGTTGACAAGCAGTGCAATTAGACATGGATAGAGAGTAGCGAGAAACGCGGTCCGTAGCGTAGGCTGCCTGGCGAGAGCCAGGCCCGTAGCGCAGGACTCCGACACTAAAAAGTGATGGATTTTGTCACATTTTAGTGTAAGGAGAGCGTTTCCCTATTGATTGTAATAAATGATTAACAATGGTATAATCCTTCTTGTTAAGATGTATTATATCTCATTTATTTGACATAATTGCAAGGTTTAATGAATGGATAGTGTAGAAATAATTTTACAACAGTGATCTCAACCCTTACCAAGCTCGGCCTCTCAGAAGAGGAATCCAAGGTGTACATCGCTCTTTTGGAGCTTGGCACTGGGGTTGCCAGTACGGTCGCCAAACAGGCAAAAATCCCCCGAGTAAACTGCTACCATCACCTCGAAAACCTCATCACCAAAGGTCTGGTGAGTTCGTATGAGCAGAATGCTGTGAAGCACTTCACAGCAGAAAGCCCTGAGACCTTAGTCGAGCAGCAAAAGGAAAAGCTGGGAGTTGCCGAGGGACTTATCCCTCAGCTTCTGTCCCTCAGCCACGCACTCGCTTACAAACCAAAGATCCGATTCGTAGAGGGCATCGAAGGCATCAAGGCTCTCTACAATGAAGTGGCGCAAACCAAGGATGAGCTCGTGGGATATACCGATCTCAAGCACTTTGCGAAGCTTTTTCCGGATTTTATGAAGGAATATTGCGCCAGAAAGGTAAAAAATCGCGTGAAGATGAGAATGATTTCTCCTTCCTCGCCGGAAGCCCTTTCATTCGCCAAAGATTTTTATCCCAAGAAGTTCGACCAAAGCCTCCTTGAAATATTCTTCGTGAATCCGAAAGAGTTTCCCTTCGAAAATGACATTGTGATTTATGAAAACAAAGTCGCGATCGTATCGCTCAATCCAAAAGAATTGATTGGAGTGGTCATCGAAAGTCCAGTATATGCGAAGACCGAAAAAGCGATCTTCGGCCTTGCCTGGCTTGGGGCGACGGCGTTTGTGGCCAAGTAGCATCTGACGTGTCAGACGGTCTGAAGATAGCAGGTTTCACACAGGATCTCCGGACGGTTTTCCGGAGTGAAGCTGGTGGGTGTCTGTTTCTGGCACTTGGAGCATGTCCCTTCCCACAGTTGCTGAGGATTTCTTTTTTGTGAACGCTGTCGATGACGCTCGTCAGGATGAAGGTGCGGTAATGGAAGCTTGAACTGCCGATCGAAGGCGAGTTCCTGGGGAATGATGCGAAAGGGTTTTTTCGTAACCTCGCACTCGATGGCCCAGTTCAGGACATCATCTGGAATTTTTGAAATATCTTTCGGGAGTTTCTCTGCCGGGATGATCTTCTCGACTTTCAAAACTTCATGCTCTTCTTCTTTCCAAACAAGTCCTCGTGCTTGAACCTCTGCCTTGCTGAGCGGAAATTTTTCCTGAGCAGCCGTCTCATTGTAGGCAAAAGGGGAAATTGACAGAGAAAAGAATTCACCCCACTCTTGATGTTGTCGCATCTGCTCAATAATTTTCGGTACAAGCTTCTCGTATTCCTCCTTCGTGTACTGCTTATTCAGGATGCAGTACTTTTTCTTGCGAAGACCAACACACCCGAAAAGCTGGGAATTAACAGAGCAGTAGGAGCTGTAGTAGACCTCGTTGGCACCATTCCAGTTGTGATCAATAGCAAAGCACTGATTGGTTGCGACTCCGGAGGCGATAATTTCTGCGCACCATTCGATACTCCCGGCGCCGTCAAAATCGTAACAGTGATGAATTTCCCCGGGAAAATTTGAAATGAACTTGCTGTCTTCAGCGCCATAGCCATCGAAGGCAAACGTGACATTCTTGCAGTTCTTCAGATGATCACCGGTGGAGTTCTCACAATTCAGCTGAAAAAGCGCACGTCTCGGAAAGCTTTTTGAGAAGTCTTCTATTTTTTTCAGAGCAGCTGGAATATCTTTCAGTTCTTGTAGAATTCTTTTCTCGTACTCTTCTTTTCTCAGCTGTTCATTGAGAAAACAGTATTCCTGATTCACCAGATTGACGCAACCAAAGCAGTTTTTTAGATTTCGAGACTCGGTGCAGCCAAAACAATTCCGGCAATTTGTGCAACCCTGACAATATTGGCACTCGTAGAGTTTGTCCCCATCGATGCACTCAGAGCAATGTTGAGAGTCGATAACAAAGAGAGAGTCCAAACAATTGAAGGAGGTCCAGACGAAGGTTCCGAAAAAACATTTTTCATTCCTGTCGCTTGTGAAGGTAAGATAGCAATCCTTGTTCCCGAATCCGTAGTTCGTGTAATCGGAATTTTCTTCACTGAAGTTGATGATTGCAAGTCTCGGCACATGCTTTTGAAGCTCCTTGAATTGCTCGAAGAATGGTCGAGAGAAATCGTAGTCTCTCCCAAAACGGAGTCCGTCCCAGGAATCCGACCACCAACAATCCTTACAAAACACCGTAAATGGCTTATCTGCTGAATACACGCTGATCAGACTCTTCTTGCATCGATCACATTTCCTTCGGTACAGATTTCGCTCATTTCGAAATGAGAGTCTTCTCCTTCGACGCTCCTCTGGACAAAGCATAGGCGGTGGAATCAATTCTTTCTTGCCGTTGAAAACAGGAGAAATGGCTTCGTAAAATTTCAGGTCTTCTTCCGTGACTTCAAATTGCTTTCCGGTCATGGCGCAGGTTTTCATCATGAAGCCATGATAAAGACTCTCTTGGAGAAGTCAAAAGAGCGCTTTGACGGAAGCGTTCATGAGGAGGACAATAATGGATGATCTTACCCTCCCTCGTGGCGAAAATCAAGTTTACCGCTTTCTTGTTTTGATCATGAAGCACTATCATGCCGACAGACTCCTTCAGCATGCAGGAAATTTATCCTGGAATGATCGTTACCTCAAAGCCTTGAAACGAAGAGAGCTTCAAGATCTCCAAAAAAATATTTCTCAGTCGTTTGACATCTCAAAAGAAAATTTTTTCAGGACGTTCTAAATCGAATTCTATCTCGAAATCGTTGGTCAAAGTGTCGTCTTGGGACAGGAACGCCAATTTTTTTGAGAAGAGCTAGCTCCTGGTCGATGACTTTGAATGGTCGGTCGGTGATGGGACAGCGGTAGGCTTTTTTCAGAAGATCCGAACTGAAGTCATCGGTTTTGTCCGGGATTTCATCGATCTCATGAAGTTCTCCTGAGAAAAGTTCCTTTTTCCGTTCGTCGCCCCATCTCCAGCCCATCATTTCAACTTCTTCATTCTTGAGGCTGTCATAGTCGCGGTACGCGCTGTCCTGATACGAGAATGGTGCGAGGAAAAGGGGGAAAGGGCTCCCAAATCGGTCACCAAGGTTTGAACAAATGTCAGCTTTGATTGATTCGAATTCTTCTTTCGGATACTGCTTGTTCAGAATGCAATACTGTTTTCTTCGCAGGCTAACACAGCCGATGCAGTCTGAACATCCCTGCAAGAATTCAGAGTAGCAGCTATTCTTCGTCGTCCAGCAGCCGATTATGTTGTGGCAGTGGTAGCTCTCGGTGACGCTGACACACTGGAAGATAAGCTCTGAGCCATCCACGACGGCATGGGTGTCAACCACGTCCTTGATTCGATTGGCACCCACGGTTACTCGTCGGCAATCCTCCCCTCCCTCCACATCAAAGCACTCATGACAATTTTTGCAGTTGATGAGAAAATTACCATCAGAATTTTCACAATTCAGAATCTTCGAATAAGACCTTGGTAATATTCTTTCAAAAAATCTTTTCTTCAACTCCTCGACGACCTGAAAGGAAGTGAAGTTAATCTGGCTCATTTTTCTTTCATATTCTTCCTTGGAATGCGGCTGGTTCAGGATGTGATATTTTTGATTTCGTAAGCCATACGAAAGGAAGCAGTGCTGCGAACCTCGCATGTCGAAGCAAAAGGACAGGTCGGACGAATTTTCACAGAGATAGCAGTATCGGCAGTGATAGCAACTGCTCAGATCCGCAGATTCGTAGCAGAGTTCGCAGTTGTGGGAATACGAAAGATCAGCACAGTCGCGAGATCCGAATGAGGCATCGAGATAGAGGCAATCTTCATCGTGATCCGAGACAAAGACCATGTAACAATTCTTGCATTTCGCCGCCGCATTCGTATACTCGGAATTTTCATTGTACGGGGAAAATGAATTAACCCTCGGAGTTATTTTTTGAAGCTCGTGATACTGCGCGAAAAAATCTTTGTTGGGATCATAGTTCAGCTCCGGTGGTGTCCACTGGTCACTGCTCCAAACCTGATATTCATAGATGGGATATGGCGCTTCCTGTGGAAAGATGCTGATCATGGGCTTCTTCGTGAAGTCGCATGTTCTGCGATAGAGATTCCGTTCATTTCGGAAGGCCAGGATGGAAGCTCTTCGATATTTCGGCGCCATCACGGGAAGCGGAAGACTCATTTTTTTCAAAAAGAGAACTTCATCATCGCTGACTTCAAAACCTTCACCGGAAAGAGCGCAGATTTTTTGCATGTCAAAAAAATACTTCCTTTATTCTTGCCCCATGATTCATCATTTACAAGCCTCCTGTTCCCAGGATTTGGGAATGCTGATTTTTGAGAGCAGAAGAGACCTGGTGCGAAAAGAATTTTGTCAGACCAGCTGAGACGATTTTCAGCAGATGCCAGGTTGAGGCATCTTCCGGATTGGGATGACGAAATTGAATGACGGTGTTGATCTCTGGAAAGATATTAAACCAATCTCCTTGAACGATCTCTGGAACAAAAACCGATGTCCTCATTTCCCGGCGGTCATGTTTGACGAGCTCTTGAGTGATTTCCCCATAACGAGAAAAAACGCCTTCCGCTTTCCTTCCCTGTTTGAGTCGTTTCAAATACCAGGGACGCTCAAAGTCCATGCCGATCATCCGAACTTGCGTATCAAAATCTCCAAGAAACTGAGTCATACTCCAGTCCGAATAGTGCAGATCGTAAAAAGCTTCTTTCGCATCCTCCCCGTAATAAGCATGGACCTCAAGTAGTCCGGCCGGTGAGGTGAGAGGGTATCGAAGATATCGACAAAGATCCTCCAGCTCACCGGCAAATCGGTTCAGATCACGGGATCGTTGATCAACCCGAGACGCTATTTCTGAAAGATCAGCAGGAAAAATTTTTCGGCTCTGCATCAGACGGTCTTTCTCCACGCGAAGAAATCGCTTTTCCAAAAGAGTGTCAAGTGTTCGATAGGTGCTCATTTTCTTCATTCGACATTGTCTTCCGAGTTCCAACGGCAAAAGTCCCGGGCATACGTGCGCCATCATAGCCATCTCGCTTTCGGCTTCGGAGAGTCCAAGTTTTTGAAACAACCGCTTGAGGGTTTGATAGACGTCTTTCATAAGGTGCTTGAGAAGTTGGAATTGTAACAAAAGCATGGATTCGATACAATGACTCGGTCTCTTCCTTGACATCATGTCCCTTTCCCGCCATCAGCGACGCATGCACCTGGTTCAGGCGATCTTCCTGTGGGAAGACACGAAGCGAAGGGGGAAGGCTGAGGCGATGAGCAAGGAAGGACAGGAAACGCTTCTGAAATATGCTCTGGAAATACCGCCGGACGACTTTGACCGACAGCGATTCTTTGGAGTGATTGAAAATATTTTGGAAATCCGTACACTGCTGACGAAGCACGCACCGGATTTTCCGGTGGAGAGGATTGCGAAAATGGATCGTGCGATCCTTTCCCTCGCGGTCTACGAGCTTCTTCACTCCGATGTGCCGCCCGCGGTCGTGATCGATGAAGCCATCGAGTTGGCCAAGGAATTCGGGGGAGAGCCAAGGTTTGTGAACGGAGTTCTCAGTAGCATCAATAAGCAAATTCTAAGCACAAAATCCTAAATCCTAAACAATATCAAAATTCAAATGTCCAAAATCCAAAAAAAAGATTTCGTTTTGAATTTAGAATTTTAGTATTTGGATTTGTTTAGAATTTAGATATTAGTATTTAGAATTTTGTATTCTATTATGTACGATGAATTGATACAAAAAATCGGCCTTAAGGACAATGATCTTGTCCTGCTCGATCAGGTTTTCATCCATCGCTCATATGTGAACGAGCACCGAAACGAAGGGCTCGAGAGCAATGAACGACTGGAGTTTCTCGGGGATGCTGTCCTGGAGCTGGTGTCGACCGAGTATCTGTATCGAAATTTTTCAAACGATGAAGGTGAGCTCACGAACTGGCGCTCTGCCCTGGTGAAAGGTCCGACGCTTGCGGAGGTCGCCATTGAGCTGGGACTCGGTCAATTCCTGAAGCTTTCGCGTGGAGAAGAAAAAAGCGGTGGACGGGAGAAAGATTATCTCCTGGCCAATACGGTGGAGTCCCTCATCGGCTACGTTTATTTGAAAGGAGGCTACGCCAAGGCTCAACTCTTTATCCACAAATTTATCCTGGTACGGCTTCAGAAGATTCTCGAGGAAAAACTTCACATTGATTCGAAATCCTTTTTTCAGGAGACCTCACAGGAGCTGCTGAGCATGACGCCAACCTATGATGTGCTGGAAGAAGAAGGTCCGGATCATAAAAAAATGTTCACCATGGGGGTCTATCTCAATGGCGAACTCATTGCGAAGGGCAAAGGGAATAGCAAGCAGCTCGCCGAGCAGGAAGCCGCCAGAAACGCACTGCTGGTGAAGGGGTGGTTTAAAGAGAAAATGTAAAGAAGCTCTGAAAATCATTCATTGCTTCGTCGCTACGCCATTTTCCTCCTCTCTGTACTTTTAGTACAGGATCGTCGTAAAATGCCTAAGCTCCTCGCACTGAATCGATTTTGAGAGCTTCCAGATGGCTTGTTCTAAACTTCATATTTGTGACTGAATAATTCGAATGATATTATTCACCAACGTGAAGGCCAGCATGATAAGCGCAAGGCCGATCGTTGCCCAGGTCAGGGTTGTTTTCGCTGCGGTCAGAGCATCCTCCTCACCTCTGCCCGTGATGATCCTGCCGGCGCTGTAGATGATCATCAGGATCGCGAGCGCTCCGGAGATGATGAAGATGGGGTTGATGACGTAACGCAACATGAAGGATTCGGTGAATTTTTGCGGATCGGTTTCATTGTTCAGACCAAATTTCGGAAGGTTGGCAGGCAATCCAATTCCGCTCAGGGGAATTCCTTGCCCTGGGGCGACCTTGGAGGGTTCCTCTTTTGCTGCGGGAACTTCTGACGGTTTTTTTTCAGTCTTGACAGGAGCTGCCGCAGGTGCAGCCGGTCCAGCAGGCGCAGCGGCTGGCGCAGCAACAGGAACCGGCACTGGTGCTACGGGAGTTGGACCACCAGCGTTTGCAAAACACGCTGGAATAAGATTGAACAGAAGCAAAACTGTCAGGGTTAAAAAAGTTTTCTTCATGTATTAAAAAGTTTAAGGAGATTTGCAACGATGGTGTACGAGAAAGCCGCAAGGGCAATGCCGGCGACACCAAAAACAATCATTTTGACCGAGGCCGTAAACTGCTCGGTATTGTCGCCATGAACGACGAGCTGAAAGCCGGCGTAGCCGAAGACCAGGAGGGAAAGTGCGCCGATAAGGATCGAGGCCTGCTGGATAATCCACGGAATCCACTCCTTCTCCAGATTGGCATCCACGAATTGGACGGAAGTTCCCTGATATCCATTTTTCACAATAGGTGAGCCTATATCCCCACTCTCAATTTTTTGATCGCTGATCTTGCTGAATGGCTCGAAGACCACTGAGCTTTTTAAAATCGACCCACCAAGAAGAGAGGCCATCAGAATGCCGAGAACGGAGAGAAAGACAATGAGTAGAACTGTTTTCGGTGTCACTTTAACGTGGTAATCTGATACTTGAATTTTAGCATAAAAAATATAATCCTAATATCTAAATCCTAAATCCTAAACAATATCAAAATTCAAATGACCAAAATCCAAAAAAATAAGTTTTGTTTTGAATTTAGAATTTTAGTATTTGAATTTGTTTAGAGTTTAGATATTAGAATTTAGGATTTCTTTTTTACGTTATGTTCTTCAAACTCCTCAAATGCGATGGCCTCGCCCGTTGTGGTCAGCTCACCCTCTCCCACGGCATCATCGATACTCCTTCCTTCATGCCCATTGCCACAACCGCGGCAATCAAGGGGCTCGAAGCGCAGGATATTGCCGATCTCGGAGGCCAGATTCTTCTCGGCAATACGTATCATCTCGAGCTTCGTCCAGGATCAGAGCTGATTAAATCTCTGGGTGGACTTCACCAATTTATGGCCTGGGATGGGCCAATCTTAACCGACTCCGGCGGCTTTCAGGTTTTTTCCCTGGCGAAAATACGAAAGCTCAGCGAGAAAGGGGTTACCTTCAACTCCCACATTGATGGCGCTGAAATTTTTCTTTCTCCAGAGCGTTCGATAGAAATCCAAATGAATCTGGGATCGGATATCATGATGTGCTTCGACGAGTGCAAGGCTCCGGACAGCAAGAAGGCGGTGCTCGAGTCGTTGGAGCTGACGACGAGGTGGGCTGGACGTTGCAAGCAAACTTTACCCCCCCTTGTAAGGGGGCTGGGGGGTCAGCTTCTTTTCGGCATCGTCCAGGGGGCGACATTTCCAGACTTGCGAAAAAAATCTGCTGAAGAAATCGTGAAGATCGGTTTCGATGGCTATGCGATTGGCGGGCTTTCGGTTGGGGAAAAAGAAGCCGAAATGTACGAGATGGTAGAAGCTACGACACCGCACCTTCCAGAAGATCAGCCAAGGTATTTGATGGGAGTTGGCACGCCACGAAATATCATCGAGGCCGTTGCCCGTGGCATCGACATGTTCGATTGTGTTTTGCCGACTCGCAACGCGCGCCATGGGAGCCTCTTCACATCCCAAGGAACGCTCAATCTGCGCAATGAGAAGTATCAGCGAGACACTTCAGCACTCGATGCTGAGTGCTCTTGCCAAACGTGTACGAGGTACACCAGAGCCTACCTTCGTCATCTGCTGGTCTCGGGAGAAATCCTCGCGCTTCCCCTGCTCGTGCGGCACAATGTGGCATACTACTTGAATCTCATGAAAGAAATTCGGAGGAGTATTGAGGAGGGAACATTTTCCACGACCTTCATTTCCTAACTTCCTACTTCCTTGTCAATCTTCCGCGCCTACGACATTCGAGGTATTTACGGCAAGGATCTCACCGAAGAAATCGCTCGGAAAATCGGCCAAGCTTTTGCTCAGTATCTGCAAGACCTCCTCCCAGCCCCCTTCCGCCGCGGCGGAGCAGGAGGGGGGGTAAAACAAGAAGAGAGATTAAGAATTCTTGTCGGGAGAGACAATCGACCGCATGGAATACCTCTTCAACATGCTTTCATTCAAGGCTTGCTCGAGGCAGGAGTTTGCGTTGATAAATTAGAAGATTCCACCACGCCCATGGTGTACTTTGCCGTGCATCAGGGCGACTATGATGGCGGAGTTTCGGTGACGGCGTCGCACAATCCTGCCGAGTACAATGGGTTCAAATTGGTGGGGAGAGAGGCTCATTCGATTTGCGGCGAGGAACTGAAGAAGATAGAAGCGCTGCTGGCTCCTAGCTCCAGCTTGGAGCCATTGTGTCAGCAACAGAGCGGCTCCACGCAGAGCATGGAGCCAGCAATCAGCTCGGTCGGAATGACAAACATAGAGCAGACCTACCGTTCCACCATCACCTCTCGTATTCAGCTCAAGCGTCCCCTCTCAGTCGTCGTCGACGCTGGCAACGGTATTGCTGGGAAATACTATCCCGCGGTTCTTCGGGCTCTCGGCTGCACAGTTCATGAGCTTTTTTGTGAGCAAAATGGAACATTTCCGAATCACGAGCCGGATCCGGTGGTGGAAAAGAATACGGAGGATCTCATGAAGAAGGTTCTCGAGCTGAAAGCTGACCTCGGCATTGCCTTCGATGGAGATGGAGACCGCCTTGCGATGGTCGATGAGCTAGGACACTACCATGATGCGAATGAGACCTTCGTCCTGCTCATTCGTGATCTCCTGGAGCGAAGACGAGGCGAGAAAATTATTCACACCGTCTCATCCTCGCTCGTGGTGACCGAGGAAATCAAACGGCTCAACGGAATTCCCGTGATGGTGCCGGTCGGACACTCCTTCGTCGAGGAGGCCATGAGAAAAGAAAGAGCGCTCCTGGGAGGCGAACAGAGCGGACACTTCTTCCTCGCCGAAGATTATTTCGGTTTCGACGATGCCTGCTTCACGGCGGCGAAGCTGTTACAGATTTTCTCAGGCTCCGACCAGCCTGTTTCAAATCACTACGCTTCCATCCCAAAGTATTTTTCCCTGCCCGAAATGAGACCGTATTGCCCGGATGAGAAGAAATTTGAGATTGTAAAAAACATCTCGAAAAAGCTCGTTCACAACATGGTTCAGGATCCGCCTCAGGCGGACCGCGGCGGGCTGAACCAGCAAACAGTCAATACCATGGACGGTGTGCGTGTCGATTTCGAAGATGGCTGGTTGGGAATACGCGCCAGCAATACAAGTCCGTGTTTGTCGGTCATTGTGGAGGGGAAGTCTGAAGAGACGAGAAAGAAAATGGAGGTGCAATCAAAAAAACTGCTTGATTTCTTTTTGTAGGAGGTGTATACTTCCCCCAAAGCAGGTGTGCTGTTTCACTACAGTACCATCGCAGTTGTCACAGAGACTCTTCCGGAAGGAGGGGTTTTCTGTATATTCGCAAGGTGTGGTGAAGTCATGGGGTCGTAGTGTAACGGTAGCACACCAGCTTTGACAACTGCGAAGTGCGGGTTCAACTCCCGTCGACTCCACCACACTTTTTTTTATTACTTTTTCTCCCCTGCCCTCAAAATATCTTCCGGATTGGTCGTGACGATCTTGTCCTCGCCATACGAAGCAATAACCTGGATGGCCACGTGCTTATTGCCGGCGAAGAAGAGACCCTGACCGACTCCGGAATTCAGCAACAGATATTTTTCTCCATCGGTCAGATTAAAAATCTTCTGGAGGTATTCAATGGCCGCAGGAGATTGCTTCAAGAGCAGCTGAATCGAAGAGTTCGTAATGATCGGCTTACCGAAAGGCGAGGTCACGAAGTCCTCCACATCCTGAGTGATCGTCGTGACGCCGAGGTAATATTTGCGTGCGCGCTTGGCGAGACCGTAAAGAAATCGGGCGCTATCCTCGTGCTGCATCATGATCCAGGCCTCATCGATGATGAGGAGGCGCTTCTTGAGCTTGCTGCGAATCTTGTTCCAGATGTAGTTCAGGATCACATAGCTCGCCAGTGGGCGAAGCTCATCTTCCAGATCGCGGATGGAGAAGACGATCATGCCCGTGCCGAGGTTCACATTCGTGGCCTGATTGAAGATGCCGCTGAAGGTACCATCGACAAATTTCTGCAGACGCTTGCCCATATTCTCTGCACCCTTGATACCGCTCAAGATCTGGACCAGATCTTGCATGAGCGGAGGCATCATTTTTTCCGGCTCCACCGTTTCCATGGTGATGCCCTTGGCACGATAGGTTTCAATCAAGGCCTGGTCCAGGAGACCGCTTTCTTCGTCCGTAATTTTCCCGAGCATCAGTTTCACAAGGCCGGTCAGATTGATGACGTGTTCTCGGAGACGATCTCCAGCTTTCTCGATCTGCCCCTCCACGGCGAGCGGAAGATCGAAGGGGTTGATGCGCTGGTCTGAGCTCAGGGCCACATTAATGTAGGTTCCGCCGACGGTCTGGCAGAGCTTTTTATATTCGTTTTCCGGATCGATCACGAGGACATCGGTGCCCATCATCAGGGAGCGCAGAATCTCGAGCTTCACCGAATACGATTTCCCCGCGCCAGATTTGGCAAAGACGACCGAATTCGCATTCTCCAGCTGAAACCGGTCGAAGATAATGAGCGAGTCGTTGTGACGATTGAGTCCGTAGAGAATCCCTTCGTTGGAGGTCAGCTCCGAGCTGGTGAACGGGAAGCTCGTCGAGAGCGGCCCGGTGTTCATGTTGTTCATCATCTCCAGCTCTTCGAGGGCGATCGGGAGGGTCGAATTAAACGCGTGATCCATTTGCATGTCGGCTCGCTTCGTCAGCACGAGTTTGCCGCCCAGCAAACTTTCCAGCTGCTTGCTGAGATTGTCGAGCTTCTTCTCGTCTTCCGCGTAGAGGGTGAAGTACAAACAGAATTGAAAGAAGCGCTCGGTGCCTCGCTGAAGATCCCGCCGCAAAGCTTCGGCATCTTCGAGGGCGGTCTCGAGTCCGGGGTCTTCGACAATCCCCTTCTCTCGATCCATACGCATGCTGGAACGAAATTGCGCAACTTTCCTTCGGAGTTTTTTCATGATGGCGGCAGATTCGTAGGGATAGACGTACATCGAGATATCCATCGTCACGTCAAAATTGATGAGCGGCGCAAGCCAGTTGCTGTCGAGGAAGCGGGGATACGAAAACACGTAGAAGGATCGGACCCAAAGGTCTCCGATCTTGAGCTTCGTGGAGCTGATCTCCATGGACGAAGGCGCGATCAAATCCTTGATCGTGGCAATGCCTTCTTGAAATTGCTTCTCGTCTTCTCCCAGTCTCTTTTTCTCGTCTTGTGTGAGGAGCTTTTCGTCTTTGTCCGCGAGGGCGAGCAAATCCACCTTCGCTGAGGCCTCCGCCGTGGTCTGGTTTGCTACGGCCACTTTTTCCCCTTCTGTTTCGGTCTTCGAAGCCCCTTGAACAGGTACGCTGACACCGGCTTTTTTGGCGTCATAGGCCGCTTTATTCTTCGCCACGTGATCGGCCCACCAGGCCTTGAGTCGACCAATGACCCCGACCTTCTCGGATTGCTGATAGGCTTCACGGGCTTTTTCAAGCCTTCGGTCAAAGGCGGCTTTCAGGTCGGGAATGGGAGTACCTTGGAAGGAAGGCATGGGCTGACTCAGTTAAATCCCTCCATTATAGCAAAAAAGTATCACTTTAACAAGTCCATGACCCTCTCTGCCCCCCGACTCTCGAAAAGAATGACAAACTTTTTCCTGAGATTTTCGTCAAAAATCTCTTGCAGTCTTTTTTTCATCTCCTCCTGATCGGTCTCTCGAACGATGTGTTTCTTGGTGAGTCCTGTTTGTAACGCACCTCTGCTCAAGGATTCGGAAAAATGGGCATCGAAGAAAAAAGCGTGATCAACATGGTTGCCAATGAATCGACCAAGATTCTCGTGGATGCTTTCTGCCTCCGGCCCAAGCTCGAGGATGCCGGGAAAGAAGAGAACTTTCACATGGTCTTCAAATGTCGAGAGGTGGCGACAGGCTTCGCGAAGACCGTCGGGATTGACATTGTAGGAGGCGTCAAGGATAAAGCCTTTTGAAAAAGGAATCAACTGCAGGTTCTTCGCGGTAGGTTGAATCGTTCGCACTTGTGCTGAGATTTCCTCAGGACCCATGCCCAGATGCTCTGCCACCGTGATCGCCATGAGCAGATTGATGAGTTGAAATCTGCCAACTACAGGAGCTTCGAAATTCACGCCTTGGTAAACAAAAGAAAGTCGGTCATGAGAAACTTCAACCTTCTCCGTCATGCCCGAGGTACAGAGTGCCGTGTGAAGACTGAGCGGCAAAAGTCTTTTTTGAAGTTCATCCGAGTCGCCGTTGAAGACTGCAAGTCCCTTGGCAGGGAGTGAAGTCAGCAGCTCCCACTTGGCCTGAAATGTTTTGTCGAGGGATCCAAACAGCGCTTGGTGCTGCTCATTGAGGCCCGTGAAGATACCGATGGACGGCCTGGCAATGCGACAGCAGAGACGGATTTCTCCTGGGCCATAGGCTCCCATTTCACAGACGAAGATGTTGTGGTGAGGTTGAAGCTTATTCAAGAGAGTATTGGCAATGCCGATCTCGGTGTTGGTATTTTTTTCGGTCTTGAGCACGGAAAATTTCGCCGAAAGAATGTGGCTGAGAAATTCCTTTACCGAGCTTTTTCCAAAGCTGCCCGTGATCCCTACGACGACCAGATCCTTTCTGGCGAGTCGCTTGGCCTGAGCCTGGAGGAAAATTCGCCGCTTCAGCAGAGCAAACAGCGGATTGAAGATGAGGACGCTGAGAGAAACAATATCAAATTCGAAGAGCACCACCGTGCCGAGGAGGAAGGCAAGGGCTCCTATTTCCCACCAATTCCAAAAAATTTGCAGGACTGAAATCATCACGAAGGGTGCGAAGCTTGTAGCAAAAATGACGAGGGCCTTCAGGGTTGGCTTTGGCCTCTTGAGGTGATGAGTCAGGGCGAGATGAGCATATTGGAGGCATTCGGCGAGGAAGAAGATCGTGATTCCCATGGGAAACCACTCCGCTTCCCAGCGCTGCGGAGCGCCAAAGATGCTGAAGAGAAGATTGAGCGCCAGAAGCAGAAAGAGAACGATATTTCTTGTGGGGAAGAGGAGCGCCTCACCGCCCTGACGGAAGAGATGCTCCCGCATCCGATCCCAGCGATACTCTTTCACCTGCCAGGCGCTCACCATCTCTAAAATTGCTCCACATGAACGGGCTAAAAAGAGCAGGACGATGAAGTATTCGAACTTTACCATTTTTAAATGCTAAATTCTAAGCACTAAATTCTAAACAATATCAAAATTCAAATGCTCCAAACTCAAAACAAAAATGCGTGAGTTTTGATTTTTGAATTTTAGTATTTGGATTTGTTTAGGATTTAGTATTTAGATATTTGGATTTTAGGTGTTCTATCAACTATTAACTTTCAACCATCAACCGTTTCATTCGTCAATCATTTTTGCACAATTATCCTTGTAGGAATAGGGATGACTGTTAACACTGTGGAGTACTTAAATGTGTTTCGACGTGCCTTCTCATCATAATCCAAACGTTCCTCACCATCCTCAGAATCCTCTGCAGTTCAAGGAACTCTGGACCAGCATTTTGATGCGCATGAAGACGATTATGCCACATGCGCAGTTTATCACCTGGTTTCAAAAAACAATTATCGTTTCTCTTGACCATGGTTTGCTCGTGGTTGGAGTTCCCCTACCCATGGGATTGAAGAAGATTGATGAAAATTTTCGAGATGATCTTCTGAAGACCGCTCATGAAATCTCGCCGGACATCAACGCCCTGAATCTTCAAGTCGATGGTGCGCTCAATAATGAGGATGATCCACGACATGTCTCCTTCGACATTTTCCGGGATCCGAAAAAGGGAAGAAAGGTGTCACGGAGAGCAGAGGTTGCCCTGGGAGAGGGCCTCACGACCAAGATCCTCGATCGCAGCTACAGCCTCGAAAATTTCATTGTGGGCAGTGAAAACCGGCTCGCCCATGCGGCTTGCCTTGCGGTGAGCGCAGCTCCCGGCAGACAGTACAATCCCCTTTTCATCTATGGCAACACCGGTCTTGGCAAGACGCACCTGCTCCAAGGCACCGGCAATGAAATCCTGAAGAGGAATTCGGACAGCCTCGTGATCTACACGACATCCGAAGCTTTTGGCAACGACTACATCCTGGCTCTCCAGCGAAGGAAAATGGATCAGTTCAACAATCGCTATCGCCGAGTTGACGTGCTCATTATCGATGACATTCAATTTCTTTCAGGGAAAAATAAGACGGAGGAAACTTTTTTCCATACCTTCAATTCCCTCTACGACTCCGGCAAGCAGATTATCATCGCTTCGGACCGCTCCCCGAAGGAGCTCAACGAGCTCGACAAGCGTCTCATCTCGCGTTTCGAAATGGGCATGGTCTGCGATATCGATCGGCCGGGCTACGAGACGAAGCTCGCGATCCTCCAGGAAAAAGTTCAGAAGCACCAGATCATTATCGATCCGAAGGTGCTCGAATTCATCGCGACCAATGTCCAGAATTCGGTGCGTGAGCTGGAGGGGGTCCTCCTGCAGGCCATCGCCGAGGCGGAGCTGGAGCATGCCACGCCGACCATCCGCTCTGTGGAGCGAGCGATGCTCCGACACAACCGCAGTGCCAAGATTATTGGCGGCTCAAGCCCTCAGGAGCTGGAGAGCACGAAGAAATATCAGTCGGAGGAAGCCGTCATCGAGACGGTGTCGAAGTATTTCAATGTCCCCTCCGACCATGTCATCGGCCCCAGTCGGAAGCAGGAAATCGCCCTCACGCGCCAGATCGCCATGTATGTGCTGAAGCGAGAGCTGAACTACTCCCTCGAACGCATCGGTAAGATCTTCGGCGGTCGCAACCACACCACGGCGATGCATTCGATCAACAATATCAAATCGAGGCTTCAGTCGGATATTGGACTACAACGAGACATAAACGCATTAAAAAAAGAGATGGGACTGGTCTAGTTGCTGGTTGCTAGTTTCTCGTTGCTGGTTTTATATGATGGTAATAGATAAGATCGATGTTTATAGACGTTCGTACGATCTCGCAATACGAATTCATAAACTTACTCTCAAATTTCCTTCAGAACTTAAGTATGATCTTGGTGATCAAATGAGAAGGGCATCGAGATCAATTCCATCCAATATTCGAGAAGGCTTGATGAGGAACAAGTCCAACAGAGATAAAATTAACTTTTTGAAGGATTCCCTTGGATCAAATGATGAAATACTTTTCAACTTAAATTTCTGTAGAGACATAGCTTTGATCGATGAAAAATTATCTCAATCGATATCAGGAGAGTATGAAATAGTTGGGAAACAACTCAATAAATTTATTCAAACTCTTTCTGGAACTAGTAACCAGAAACTAGCAACCAGTAACCAGTAACTAGTAACCAGTAACCATGCCAAAACCTCCTCATAAATCTCTTTGCTCCTACCTCCTCCCCTTTGCCCTGATCGTCCTTCTCCTTGGAGCTGGCTGGTTTGTGATCCAAAACCAACTCAATCTTGCTGATTTCACCAAGCTTTTTGCTGGGCCAAACGTGAAGAAGCAAGAAAAAGTGAAGGTTGCTTTTTCGCAAGGAACGATTGAGATAAAGCCTTGGAGAAGCCAGGAGTGGACTCCATGGGCAGTCCAGACGGTCCTTGACGCTGGCGATAGTATTCGGACCAGCAAGGACAGCGTGGTGGTCTTGAGATTTTTTGAAGCCTCTGAGGTCCGGATTGCCGAGCTCTCGGAAGTGAAAATTGTTCGAATGGACATGGACCAAGTTCATGGCAATCACCTGGATCTTGACCTGGCTTCGGGCAAACTCTGGAGACGAGGCAAGGTTGCAAATACACCCCAGGCGGACTTCATCATCTCAACGCCACATTTTGTCGCCCTCATGAATGAAGCTTCCGTGGTTGATTTCGGTACAACTCCGGAAAGCCTGCGTTGCCTTGCTGGATCGGCCATGCTCACGGTCACTGCCGACACAGGGACTGGGAAAAAAGCCATCAAACACGATCAGCTGAAAGCAGGCTTTCAAGCTATTTGGTCGCCTGAGGTGGCGCCCCTGCCACTCGATGATGACTATCTGAAGAGCGAATGGTATCTCTGGAACATCGACAAGGAAGAGCGCCTCGGGCCTGTCGCGGCCCCTGCAACCCCTCCTCCCAGCGCAGCTCAAACTCCTCCTGCCCAGCAGGAGAGTCTTCCTGAGGGTCTCGTCACGGTTACCTCACCTCAGGCCAACGATGTCGTGGCGAGAGATCTCTTCGTCACCGGAACCTACGATGCTGAAAAAATCGAAAAAATTTGGATTCAGGACAAGGAGGTCACGCTGGGACTGGATGGGGCCTGGGAGCGTAAACTTCTTCTCGATGAGAAGACAAGCAGTCTCACCGTGACTGCCCAGCAGCGTGGGGAAAGCGTAAAGAAGCTCGCCCTAGGTCTTGCGATCAGTGTCGATGCCATCGGCCCTGCCCTCGGGAAGATCAAAGAGCCTCCCGTTGATGGGAATGGCAATGGCGTGCTGAAGGGAGACAATCTCACCATGGTCGGTGAGGTCGCAGCGGATGCCGTTCGGATTTGTGTCGCGCACAATGACTCCGAGCCCTACTGTCTCAGTAAATTCAAGAAGGGAAATGCCACGTTCACGTATTCGGGCGCCGTGAAATACGGCAATGTCGTGAAGGGTAAAAATAAATATACCATCAGCGCTTATGATTCGTTCAATAATGTCACCAGCAAAACGGTGTATTATTTCAAGGATATTCCAAAACCAGCGGAGAAGGTCGCCGCGGACCCCCTAGCCCCCTTGCAAGGGGGAATAACGCCGACTTCGCAGCCTAATGCCACAAGTTCTGAGCTCCCCAAACCCGTTATCAGTTCTCCCGACTCCACCGAGACTTTTCAAAGCACTGATCCCACGGTGGTCGTGACGGGTACGGTCGACGCCAAAACTCAATCGATCCTGGTGAACGGTAAGAGGGCGAGCTACAAGTCCGGCACAAAAGACTTCTCCTTCACCTATCCGCTCGAAGCTGGGGAAAACCTGATCAAAGTCCAGGCGGAAGATAGCCAAGGCAACAAGAGCAAGAGCGCGGTGCTGACGGTCATGTACTTGAAGAGTACAAGCGACACGGAGAGGCCATAAGCCATTCCAGTGTGATATAATGAAAGCATGAAGAAGACAATCAGAGTCCCACAATCCGTCAAAAAACTGATCTGGTGGGGAAAGGCAGACGCGGTAAAGAATAAAAAAATCCTCATTACTCAGATATTTAATCGCGGAGATGTGAAGGATATCCGATGGGCACTTCGAAGCTATCCCAGAAGGGTTCTCAAGGACTGTGTTGAAAACCCCCTCCGAGGCGTCTGGGATGAGAAATCACTGAACCTTTTTACCGGTTTTTTCAGAGTGAAACTTCCGAAAAAAAGAAGAGAAGCGTCGATTCAATCCATAATGCTTCAACCATCATGATGTATTTGGAAATTTTTTATCCTCCTCAAAAAAAGGCATTTCACATCTTTGAGCAAGAGACGGATGTGATAAAAAGCAACAGATTTTTTTTAGCAGGTGGAACAGCTCTTGCATTGCAAATCGGCCACCGAAGATCGGTCGATTTTGATTTTTTCACACCTCTCGGATTCGATCCACCATCACTGCTTCGGGAAGTTCTAAAAATTTTCCCTGGCGGGAAGATTCAGAAAGAAGGCAAGAATACGCTTACAATTCTTTGGAATGAGGTTCAGCTTTCTTTTTTTGGAGGCATTACGCTCCATCACCTTAGGCCGCCTATCGTGACACCGGCTTTTCCAATGTTCAGTATCCCTGATATTGCTGCCATGAAGATCGCTGCCATGCTTCAGAGAAAGGCACTGAGGGATTATTTTGATCTTGCCTACCTGCTTCACAGCAAGGAGCTTTCCGTTTCCCAGATCATGAAAGGATTTTATGAAAAATACGGAGAGCAAGGAAAAACCTACCCTGAATCTTTTCTTTTGAGAACGCTCTCGTATGTTCATGACCTTCCTTCAGATCCCGTCTCAGTCATGAAAGATAAGGGTTTCTGGGGAGAAAAAAATATCAGGAAAAAAATCGGTGAAGTTATGGAAGATCACATAAGAAGATATCTAAAAGAAAAATAATTACATCTTCTGTCAACAGCACCATTCTTGAGGAATGCTTAAAATTATGATAACATGTAATGAAATTTGCGTTATCTAAACCCTCAACGCTCAACCCTAAACCCTTCCCCATGAACTCAAAAGACTTTCTCACCCTCGTGAAAGCTTCCGTCTTCCTCGGAGAAGCTCGACAGAAGGAGCTCACGGAGGCAGCCGAATGGATGACCGCCAAAGAGCGGGAATTTTTGAGCAAGAAGATTAGCGAGACAGGAGTGAAGATCGAAGAGAACAATGCCAAGATGATCGAGCAGCTCGACAAAGTTGAGAAAGCCCTCAAGGACTTCCAAAGGAAAGAGCTTCCGAAGCTCATCAAGGAGCAGGAAGGTCAGGAGAGGGAGGAGGAGGAGGGAAAAGCGGCGAAGATGCTGAAGAATTACTAAAATACAAAATGCTCCAATTCATTCCACACGTTCGTAGCAATTCTATTTCCTTCCTCCCCAAGAGGTGGGTGTATGATGATGATAAACCGTCGGCAAGACCAAAGGCAGCAGATCCAGCACCGCTCACTGGTCCTGGAGAAGCACCGGTGCTATCGGACGCAGATAAAATGAATGAAGCCACAAATATTAAAGCAAGGCTCACAGCAAAAGATAGAGTCACGGAAGCCAAGAAGGCCTTTGATGAACTTTACCTTAAAGTAAACACACTTGGAGATGATATTTATGGAAAATTTAGAGATACTGTAAAAAAAACTACGAAGAATGGAGTCGATATTGGTGATTACAAGGATAAAGCAGATATTACCTCAAGCTATCTGGACTGGCTCTCTAATCTAATAAAATTAAATGATAGAGAGACTCAAGATGCTCTGAGAAATCTCGATACGGAAATCGACAAGGTACTCCTCAAGGTTAAGGTGCGCTCAGACATTGCGGATTCGGTGAAGAATCTCCCCGATGGACTAAAAAATGCAATCGCAAGCCATTTTGAGGAAGGAACAGCAGCGGTTCTCCAAAAAATTGATGAAAAGCTGGAGAACAAAGATCAAGCAGGAGCGCAATTCGATGCGGTGAAGCTCAAGAAGAGTTTCGAAATGTACAAAGGCCTTCTGATTGAGCTAAAAGATTCGACTATCAAGGAGCCGAAAAAACTTACCTCCAGTGTTGCTTACGGAAGAAAAGATGGGCGAAATGATACTTTTGTATACTGGAGCGACGATGTCAAGGATGGAAGTACGACCTACAAAGCTCTTTTTTGCAAAGACAAATTCGATAAAAGGGTACAAATGTTTGATCCGCTGCTCGCATTTTCTCAGATTGAAAATGGTCTCTTCGGAGAGACTGAATGGATTTATTGCGATATCGATACGGCCTTGGGTGAATTTGATAAAAATAAGGTGCTGAGTGATGAACAGAAGACGCGAGTAAGTGATGGAGGAAAACAGGAAAAATATCGAGATGGAATCGTTAAACTCATGAAGGATGCCTATGACAAAGTAGGAAATGGTAAGGACGGAAAAACTGCTAAAACATACTGGAAAAATGATGAAGTTCAGCTCTGGAAAGATGAATGGGATGCGACCACCGATGAGCTTGAGAAGATGCGAGGAAATACCGATCAAATGTGGAGCTATTACTCTGCTGCAGAGAAGAATTATGCTGACTTCCCGGAGACAGCTGGCAAAGTTCGAGAGGCTATGCTAGAAAAATTTAAAGAAAAAACAAAGGCACACGAAGCTACTTATGATAAAAATCCTGGCACTATCGGAAGTAGAGAGTACTATCCTTGGCTTAGGGTGTTTGATGAGTTTGATAATATAACTCAGGAAATAGATCCTTCTTCAATTGTTGATTCTCTCAATGGAATAAACAAGCCGCGAGAAATCGAGTATCGATCAGAGAAATCATCGGAGAAGCCAGCGAAGGCGGAAACGAAGAAAACTGAGGAAATTATCGACGATGAGCCGAAGGATGGGAAACTGAAGGAGGGAAAATTTGATGTTCAGCAAGGAAAAAAGAAAGAAGTGGCGAAAATTAAGGCAGAAAAGGGCAGCAAGCTCAGAGTTGTGGAAGTCAAAAATGCCGATCCTGGCAAAGCTCTTGAACCATTTTATCTCAATGCATTTAGTATTGATGCTGCTACAAATACCCTCAATTTTGATAACTCCAATCCTTCTGACGATAAAGACTGGCCAGTGAATATCGGCGAAAAATTCGAAATCACCATCGAAGAGAGAGACAAGGATGGGAAGCTCATTCAGACAAAGATTTTGACCTTGGAGATTGGGGAGCCAGAGAAGAAAAACCCTCTTGCAAGAATCGAGGTGAAGGCAAAAGACATTGCAAAAAATTCTAGTGATGAGTTCCTAGTTCCAACTGGGATGCTGGACAAAGACCAAGCGGATCTTGTAGTCCTTGATGATTTGCCTGCTGGTGTTGATGTTGTCGGCATCAGCGGAAAAGGAATTCCGTTCCCAAAGATCAATAACACCGAAGTGAGCAACGACTATTTCGTTTATGATGCCAGCAAAAAAAATATCAACTACAAAAATGAGCCCTCAGCTACAACAGCTAGAGTGAAGAAAAATCTCAATGAAAATGATATAATTGAAATTCCAGTGAAATTGCGTTCAGGGACAAATGAAGAAATTAAGTGGCTGAAACTTAAAATTGCTCCGAAGCCAACACCCGCCCCTGCGCCTGCAGAGAAACAAGAGGTAAGGCCTGAAGGGAAAGAGCTGACCCTGAAATTCAACAAGACTGAGAAGAGATATACATTGGATTCAGGCGCTATCACTTTGTCCAGTGACAATCTAGCATTTGGAGAATATTTTAAAAAACCACTAAAGGAGAATGTTGGATATATTAGCATCTATAGTAAAAATCCGAGATTAGTGCTTATAACTCTTACTATTACAGATGGCAAGATTACTTTCGATGACCCCGATTATGTCGTAGCTGTCGATGAAGCAAAAAAAACATTTGTTATTACTGAAATAGAACAGGCCGCAATCAAGAAATACGGAAATGAAAAATTAGATTCTTGGGCAGGAAATGATAAGTTTAAACCGCATATCAAAGTATGTTCTCTTACAGTAGAAGGCTTGGAATTGCTCAAGAAAGGAGATGTTGATGGGGCTTACGGAAAATTAGAAGAAATCGAAAAAATTCTTGACTCGGTATCTGTCGGTGATGGGCAAAGGGAACTAAGGAAAAACTTTGAAGTTAATTTCAGGAAGTTAATTGTAAAGAAAATGAAACCTTGAATTTATAAAATGTGCACACCGAAGAGGCCCAACGCGCGAACGCGAGGGGCCTCATTCGGATTACGACCTGTTGATGGTTTGCCTCTCGACCCTTTCGGGGAGAGGCAATGAAACTACCTGGAGAGCAGCGCCCTCAGCTTCGTGAGGTCGACGTTGCTCGCGGCGGCCTCCGAGGACCAGTCCGCGGGCGTGCGCCCCGGGCTGGTGCCCGCGAGGGTGGTCACGACGGCGAGGCGGGCCTTCAGGAGCTCCAGCTCGCCCTCGAACGCGACCTTCTCGAGCGGCCTGTCGGCCCTCACCGCCGCGATCTCGCTGTTCTTCGCAGCGATCTCGCAGTTGATGTCCCTCTCGAGCCTGACGTGCTCGAGACGGACCTCGGCGAGGTCGTGAACGGTAGCCATCGTCGAGCACCCCGGCAGCGAGCCGAGGTACACGACGATCGCAATGAGGACGAGGAAAGCGCGCACGAAGCGCGCGAACTTGGGGAGCCTCATGGGCGTCCCCTCCTTTCGTATAAGAACCACGAAACGCAAACGAGGCGCTAG
>OBEQ010774407.1_pt1 | contig 25016 bp, 20 predicted proteins | sample 1670901 | NCBI WGS metagenome assembly OBEQ01 (sample SAMEA104232315, study PRJEB22302) | groundwater metagenome | biome: forest; feature: aquifer; material: groundwater | place: USA | collected 2011-08-07 | depth 5.4 m | reverse complement strand
CAGCGCCGCGCCGAGGCGCAGCTGCGTCACCTGGCCTTCCACGATCCGCTGACCGGGCTGGCCAACCGCTCGCTGTTCTTCGCCCGCCTGGGCGACGCCATCTGGCGCGTGCGCGAGAACGGCATGCGCCACCGCTACGCGGTGCTGTTCGTCGACCTGGATCGCTTCAAGATCGTCAACGACAGCCTGGGTCACGGCGTGGGCGACGAGCTCCTGGTCGCGGTCTCGGGCCTGCTCGCCGGCTGCGTGCGCCCGGGTGACACGGTGGCCCGGCTGGGCGGCGACGAGTTCGCCATGCTGCTCGAGCGCGTCAGCGGCGCCGACGAGGCCGCCGCGGTGGCCGAGCGCCTGCAACGCGCGCTGTCGGGATCGATCCGCCTGGCCGAGCACGAGGTCTACACCACGGCCAGCATCGGCATCGCGCTGGGCGAGCCCAGCTACGAGCGGCCAGAAGAGGTCCTGCGCGACGCCGACTCGGCCATGTACCGCGCCAAGGACCTGGGCAAGGCGCGCCACCACCTCTTCGATCCGTCGATGCACGCGCGTGCGGTCACGCTGCTCAAGCTGGAGACCGACCTGCGCCGCGCCCTCGAGCGCAAGGAGTTCGCGCTGGTCTACCAGCCCATGGTCGAGCTGGCCACGGGGCGCCCGGTCGGGCTCGAGGCGCTGGTCAGATGGGACCACCCCGAGCGCGGGCGCGTCTTGCCCACCGACTTCATCGGCATCGCCGAGGACACCGGCATGATCGGTCCGCTGGGCGACTGGGTCATCGGCGAAGCGTGTCGCCAGGCGGCGGCGTGGCTGGCCATCGGCGCGCTGCCGCTGGGCGCGTCGGTGGCGGTGAACCTGTCGGCGCGCCAGCTGGGCCGTCCCGGCCTCGACGCCACCATCGAGCGGGCGCTGGACGCGGCGGGCCTGCCCGCGGAACGCCTCGAGCTGGAGATCACCGAGAGCGTGCTCATGGACAACCCCGAGGCGGCGGCGGCGGCGCTGCGCCGCCTGCGCGGGCGCGGCATGCGCATCGCCATCGACGATTTCGGCACCGGCTTCAGCTCGCTCGGCTACCTGGCGCGCCTGCCCATCGACAAGCTGAAGATCGACCGCGTGTTCGTCTCGCGCCTGGCCAGCGGTGCGCCCGACCAGGCGGTGGTGCGCACCATCGTCGCGCTGGGCGCCAGCCTGGGCATGGAAGTCGTCGCCGAGGGTGTCGAGACCGACGAGCAGCGCACCATCCTCTCGGCGCTCGGCTGCACGCGCGCGCAAGGCTTCCTGTTCGCCCGGCCGCTCGAGGCCGCCGACGTGGCGGCGCGCGTCGCGGCGCTGCCGTGACCTGGCCCACGTACGGCTCTCGGCGCGCTTGACTTCGAGCGCACGATGCTTCATTTGTAGCCGTCGAAAGGAGCCCGTCATGTCTGCGCAGCGACATATGCGAATGAATCAAGTGCGCGCGGCGGTGCTCCGGCTGACGACGATCCTGTAGTCCAGGGAGACGTCCGGCCCGTCCAGCTCCGCCGCACGCGACGACGTATGGGTTTCGCGCATGTGGAGCTGTGTAGATGGGCAATCGTTTTCGGCGTCGACGCGCGGCTGATGAAGCCGGGCAGGACGCCTCGCTGGTGGATGTCTTCTTCTCGGATTCGGGTTCGCAGGAAGTAGCCGTCGGAGATCCGGCGGCGGATCGCAAGAGCAAGCAGGTGTGTCGCGAGGTCTATCGGGTCCTCGCGCAGGCGGAGCCGCGCGACCCGCGGCTGTGGGGCATGACGGTCCTCGAGGTGGCGCCCGCGCCCGACGCCTCGCGGCTGGCGGTGCGTGTGCAGCTCGCGCCCGGCACGGATGTGGAGCAGGCGCTGGCGGCGCTGGGCCGCTGGAAGGGTGGGCTGCGCGCGGAGATCGCGCAGGCCTTGCAGAGGAAACGCACGCCCGAGCTCGTCTTCGAGCTGGGCGGCGCAGCGACGGCAACGGCGACGGAGGACGAGCCATGATGCACGCCTTCCTGGCCGCGCCGTTGCCCGACGACGTGCGCGTGGCGCTCGAACGCCTGGCCAGCGCGCCCGACGTGGCCCACGTCGCGGTCATGCCCGACGGGCCCCTGGCCGAGGACGTCTGCGTGGGCACCGTGGTGGCCACGCGGGCGACCATCTACCCGGCCGCGGTGGGCGGTGACATCGGCTGCGGCATGACCGCGGTCGGCTTCGACGTGCCGGCGGCAGCGCTCGACGCGCGTGCGGCCGCGCGCGTGCTGGCCGGGCTGTACCAGGAGATCCCGCGCGACCGGCACCGGCGCGTCGACTTCGCGCCCTCGCCGCACCTGCCCGTGGCGCTCTCGACGCCCGCGCTCACCCGCCTGGCCGAGCGCGAGGGCAGGGCGCAGATGGGCACGCTCGGCTCGGGCAACCACTTCGTCGAGCTGCAGGCCGACGACGAGGGTGGCCTGTGGCTGATGGTGCACTCCGGCTCGCGCGGGCTGGGGCCGGCCATCCGCGCGCACCACACGCGCGGCAAGCCGGGCCTGCACGGCCTGCCCGTCGACTCGGACGAAGGCCGCGCGTACCTGGGCGACATGGGCATGGCGCTCGGCTGGGCGGCTGACAACCGCGAGCACATCGTGGCCGCGGCGTGCGAGATCGTCGCCGACGTCCTGGGCGCGAACCTGCGCTTCGACGAGACCCACGTCAGGTGCCACCACAACCACGTGCGGCGCGAGATCATCGGCGGCGAGACCTACTGGGTGCACCGCAAGGGCGCCATCCCCGCCGCCGAGGGCGAGCCGGGCGTGATCCCCGGCTCCATGGGCACGTTCAGCTACCACACGGTGGGACGCGGCCACGCCGACGCGCTCGCCTCGTCCTCGCACGGCGCCGGCCGCACCATGAGCCGGGCGGCCGCGCGCCGCGCCATCAGCACGCGCACGCTGCACCGCGAGCTGCACGGCGTGTTCTACGATCACCGCCTGGCCGACCTGCTGCGCGACGAGGCGCCCTCGGCCTACAAGGACATCGGCCAGGTCATGCGCGCGCAGCACCAGCTCACGCGCATCGTGCGCCGGCTGCGTCCGCTGCTCGCCTTCAAGGGCGCGTGACCGTATGCTGCGGCGCAAGCAACGTGACCGACTTCGTCCGTCCGGCCCGCGCGGTCCCCCTGTCGCTCGTCTCGGGGCGCGGCCACTACGACTCCATCGTGCAGGCGGTCATGGCCGCCGAGCAGAGCGTGTGGATCGCCACCGCGAACCTCAAGGAGCTCATGGTCGAGGACGCGCGCGCCCGTCCGGGCGTCGCGCGCAACTTGCGCCGCCCCGCCGCCTACCGCTCCATCCTGGCCGTCTTCGACGAGCTGGCCGCGCGTGGCGTCGAGCTGCGCATCCTGCACGCCTCGCCGCCGTCGGGTCCGTTCCGCAAGGAGATCGCACGCCACCCGCGCCTGAAGCAGGGCGGCCTCGAGCTGCGTCTGTGCCCGCGCGTGCACTTCAAGGCCGTGGTCGTCGACGGCAGCCAGCTGTACCTGGGCAGCGCCAACTGGACCGGCGCCGGCCTGGGCGCCAAGGGCAGCGGCCGGCGCAACTTCGAGCTCGGCCTGCTGACCTCCGACCTGCAGCTGCTCGACGAGGTCCAGGGTCTGTACGACTCGGTCTGGCGCGGGAGTCACTGCAAGACGTGCAAGCTGCGCGAGCTCTGCCCCGCTCCACTCGACACACCTACGAAGTCGTCCGCGCCGCTATAATGTCGCCCCCTGGGGAGGTGACGATGTCGGCACTGACAGAATCACAGGCGTGGCGTGCGCTCGCGGCCCACCGCGCAAGTCTGAAGGACGTGCACATGCGGCAGCTGTTCGCCGACGACCCGCGGCGCTTCGAGCGCTTCTCGGTCAGCTTCGGCGACCTCCTGCTCGACTACTCCAAGAACCGCATCACCGACGAGACCGTGCGTCTGCTCCTCGATCTGTCGGCGCAGCAGAAGGTGTTCGAGCTGCGCGACCGCATGTTCGCGGGCGACAAGATCAACATCACCGAGGATCGCGCGGTCCTGCACGTGGCCCTGCGCAACCGCTCCAACCGGCCCATCGTGGTCGACGGCCAGGACGTGATGCCCGCGGTCAACGGCGTGCTCGCGCACATGCGCGACTTCACCGATCGCGTGCGCTCGGGCGCCTGGAAGGGCTTCACCGGCAAGCCCATCAAGCACATCGTCAACATCGGCATCGGCGGCTCCGACCTCGGCCCGGTCATGGTCACCGAGGCGCTCAAGCCCTACTGGAAGGATGGCCTGCAGGCGCACTTCGTCTCCAACGTCGACGGCACGCACATCGTCGAGACGCTGCGCCGCTGCGATCCAGAGACCTCCTTGTTCCTGGTCGCGTCCAAGACCTTCACCACCCAGGAGACCATCGAGAACGCCAAGAGCGCGCGCGCCTGGCTGCTGGGCGCGCTCAAGGAGCCGCGCGCGGTCGCGCACCACTTTGCCGCCCTGTCGACCAACGCCAAGGCGGTCACCGAGTTCGGCATCGACGTGCACAACATGTTCGAGTTCTGGGACTGGGTGGGCGGGCGCTACTCGCTGTGGTCGGCCATCGGCCTGCCCATCGCGTGCCTCATCGGCATGGACCACTTCGAGGAGCTGCTCGCCGGTGGCCACGAGGCCGACCAGCATTTCCAGAATGCGCCCGCCGAGCGCAACATCCCGCTACTCCTGGCCTTGCTGGGCGTCTGGTACATCGACTTCTGGGCCGCCGAGACGCACGCCATCTTGCCCTACGACCAGTACATGCACCGCTTCGCCGCGTACTTCCAGCAGGGCGACATGGAGTCGAACGGCAAGGGCGTCGATCGCGAGGGCCGGCCCATCAGCGACTACGCGACCGGGCCCATCGTCTGGGGCGAGCCGGGCACCAACGGGCAGCACGCATTCTACCAGCTCATCCACCAGGGCACGCGCCTGGTGCCGTGCGACTTCATCGCCCCGGTGGAGACGCACAATCCGCTCGGTCGCCACCACGAGATCCTGCTGGCCAACTTCTTCGCCCAGACCGAGGCGCTCATGAAGGGCAAGACGGCGGCCGAGGCGCGCGCCGAGCTGGAGGCAGCCCGGCTGCCGGCCGACCAGCTCGACCAGCTCTCGGTGCACAAGTCCTTCACCGGCAACCGGCCGACCAACTCCATGCTGGTGCAGCGCTTGACGCCGCGCACGCTGGGCAAGCTGGTCGCGCTCTACGAGCACAAGATCTTCTGCCAGGGCGCCATCTGGAACATAAACAGCTATGATCAGTGGGGCGTGGAGCTAGGCAAGCAGCTCGCCAGCAAGATACTCCCCGAGCTGGCCGGTGACGCACCGGTGGCCAGCCACGATGCCTCCACGAACGGGCTCATCAACCACTACAAGCGCAACCGGAAAGCTGGAGCATGACCATGGCTGAATCTCTACTCGAGCAGCTCAGCAAGATGAGCGTCGTCGTCGCCGACACCGGCGATATCAACTCCATCCAGAAGTACAAGCCGCGCGACGCCACCACCAACCCGTCGCTCATCACCGCCGCCGCACAGATGCCCGAGTACGCCGCCGTCGTCGACGAGGCGCTGCGCTGGGCGCGCCAGCAGGCGGGCGGCAACGTCGGCACCGCCACGGTGGTCGACCTGGCCATCGACCGCCTGGCGGTCGAGTTCGGCCTGCGCATCCTCAAGATCGTCCCCGGCCGGGTCTCGACGGAAGTCGACGCCCGCCTGTCCTACGACACCGAAGGCACCATCAAGAAGGCGCGCTACCTGTCCGAGCTGTACAAGAAGGCCGGCATCGGCACCGAGCGCGTGCTCATCAAGATCGCGGCCACGTGGGAAGGCATCCGCGCCGCCGAGGTGCTCGAGAAGGAAGGCATCCACTGCAACCTGACGCTGGTGTTCGGCCTGCATCAGGCCATCGCCTGCGCCGAGGCGGGCGTGCGCCTCATCTCGCCCTTCGTCGGACGCATTCTCGACTGGTACAAGAAGTCGACCGGCAAGGAGAGCTACCTGCCGCACGAGGACCCGGGTGTGGTCTCGGTGACCCAGATCTACAACTACTACAAGAAGTTCGGCCACAAGACCGAGGTCATGGGCGCGAGCTTCCGCAACACCGACGAGATCATCGAGCTGGCCGGCTGCGACCTGCTCACCATCTCGCCGCAGCTGCTCGAGAAGCTGCAGACCACCCAGGGCAAGCTCGAGCGCAAGCTCGACCCGTCCAAGGCGCCGGGGCTCAACATCGAGAAGATCAAGATGGACCAGGCGGCCTTCGAGAAGATGCACGCCGAGAACAAGATGGCCAACGAGAAGCTGCACGAGGGCATCGAGGGCTTCTCCAAGGCGCTGGTGCAGCTGGAGAAGCTGCTGGCCGAGAAGCTGGCCAAGGTCGAGGGCGCCAAGGTGCAGCTGGCCAGCAACGTCTTCTCCGCCTTCGACCTCGACGGCGATGGCTTCATCACCCGCGAGGAGTGGGCCGGCTCGTCGGCGGTGTTCGACGCCCTCGACACCAACGCCGACGGCCGCATCACCCCCGACGAGATGGCCGCGGGCCTGGGTGCGGCGTACCGCGCCTGAGGCGCGGGCGTGGTCGTGAGTGTGGTAGTGGGGCATGCGTGCCCGGGGCTCGAGGGCCCTGTGTGGGGCTGACCTCTCCGGGCAGACGGTAGTGCGGGCCGCGCGATTCTTCAGCTTTCCCGGGAATCTTCAGTAGCTTCGCCGTCTTCGAGGGGTAGTCTGTGGGGTAGGTAGGCTCGCATGATTCTTGCTGTGGTCAGGAGTCGTGGTGGCGAACGCAGCGTACGAGGACGAAGAAACACCCCGCCGGTTGGGGCGCTATGAGCTGATCCGACGCATCGCGGTCGGCGGCATGGCCGAGATCTACCTGGCGCGGTCGGCGGGGCTGGAGGGCTTCGAGAAGCTGGTCGTGCTCAAGAAGATCCTGCCCCAGTTCGCCAGCACGCCCGAGTTCGTGGCCATGTTCCTCGACGAGGCCCGCCTGGTCGCCGGGCTCTCGCACCCCAACATCGCCCAGGTCTACGACATGGGCCTGGACGCGGGCGGCAGCTACTTCTTCGCCATGGAGTTCGTCGACGGCGAGGACGTGCGCCAGATCCTGCGCACCAGCGCGCGCCGCGGCAAGGGCGCGCTACCCGTCGATCTGGCCATCGCCATCAGCCTGGGCATCGCCGCCGGCCTGCACGCCGCGCACGAGCGCCGCGGGCCCGACGGCAAGCTGGTCGGCATCGTGCATCGCGACGTCAGCCCGTCCAACGTGCTGGTCACCTACGACGGCTGCGTGAAGCTCATCGACTTCGGCATCGCCAAGTCGGAGGGCCGCCGCGCGGTCACACGCACTGGCGTCCTCAAGGGCAAGTCCTCGTACATGTCGCCCGAGCAGACGCAGGGCAGCGCGCTCGACCGGCGCAGCGATGTGTTTGCCATCGGCATCCTGCTCTACGAGGTCACCTGCGGCCGGCGGCCGTTCAAGGGCGACAACGAGTACGCCACCATGCGCGACATCGTGGCCAAGACGCCCGAGGCGCCCTCGAGCCTGATCAAGGGCTACCCCAAGGAGCTCGAGGCGGTGGTGATGAAGTGCCTGGAGAAGGATCCGGGCAAGCGTTACCAGACCACCCTGCAGGTGCAGGTGGCGCTCGAGCGCTTCGCCCGCGAGCAGCAGATGCTGGTCTCGTCGGTGGCGCTGGCCGAGACCATGCGCGAGCTGTTTGCCGACAAGCTGGCCCCGCCGCCTTCGGTCGAGCCGGGCAAGAGCGTGCAGCTGCAGCGCGTGCTGCGCAGCCTGACCCAGAGCGAGCGCGAGGCCGCCGCGGCGCGCGGCGAGGCCTCGGCATCCGCGCCCCCGGCGGCGACCCGTTCACCATCGGAGCCGCGCGAGGCGCGCGAGTCGAAGCCGCGTCCGCCCACGGTGACCTTGCCAGGCGTCGGGCAGGCCGGATCGAACCTGTCGCCCTTGCCCGCGCCGCCCGAGGGTATCGACGGTGGCCCGGGCTCGGACGGCTCGGCGCTCGACGCGGCGGCGGTCGCCGCGGGCGGCAAGAGTGCCGCCGGCCACGTGTCGTCGGCGCCGCTGACCCTGAACAGCGTGAGCATCATGCTGCCGCGGCCGCCGTCGCTGTTCTCGGTGGCCGAGGAGCTGACCGACACGCCCACGGTGTTGATCGAGAAGCGTCCGCTCGAGCCCATGGTGGCGACGCGGCCGGTGCGGCGTGCCAAGGTGGGCCGTGCCATCGTCGTGGCGGGGATGCTGGGTGCATTGATCGTGGCCGGCGCAGCGGTGGCCGGCTACCGGTCGTCGTCTTCTTCTTCTTCGTCGACTGCGCCGGCCAGCGTGCCGCCCGCGGCGACGGCGCCGGTGCGGTCTCGTTATGACGAGGGCAACCCGGGCGCTCTGCCCGCGCCGCGCGTGCCGCAGCGCATCTCGCAGGACGTCGCGCCGGTGCCGGTGGCAGCGCCGGTCGAGGCCGCGCCGTCGAAGTCGCGCGCGGAGAAGAAGAAGGCGCGTGCGGCGCGCGCCGCCGACGAGGCCGCCGACAGCGAGGACGAAGCGTCGACGTCTGACGCGGCCGCGGACGAGACGACGACGTCAGCCTCCGACCGCGAGGCCGCGGCGCGCGCGCTGCTGCGCGGCGGCAACGCGGCGTCCCAGACGAAGGCGGAGAAGGCGGAGAAGGACAAGGAAGCTCCGCCGGCGGAGAAGGCGAAGCCCGAGGCCGCGCCGGCTCCCGCGCCTGCTGCGCCGCCGCCGGTCGACAAGACCGAGAAGCAAGAGAAGCAAGAGAAGCCCGCGCCCGCGTCGCCCGCCGCCCAGCCTGCCACTCCGTAGCGCAGGCTGCCTACGCGACGCGGACTGGGTTATCATCCGCTCGATGACTCGCCTGTCGATCGTGTTCCTCGGCGTGATCCTGGCCAGCTCGTTTGCCTTGCCGGTCACGCCGGCGCAGGCGGCGCCCGGCTCTGTGCTCGTCGCCAAGGCCAAGAAGAAGCCCAAGAAGAAACCCAAGACGCAGAAGAAGCCGCCCAAGGGCGAGGCCAAGACACCGGCCATCGAGAAGGGCATGAAGGTGGTCGCGCTGGGCGACGCCAGCGTGGTCGACTCGCCGTCGGAGAGCGGCGCTCAGGTCTACCGCGCCACCGAGGGCCAGGTGCTCACGGTGGTCAAGGTGCAGAAGAAGTGGGTGCGGGTCAAGAACGCCGACGGTGAGCAGGGCTGGCTGCAGGCCGCCGAGGTCGTGCCCAAGGAGGTCTTCGACGCCCAGGCCGGCGACAACGGCGGGGGCGGGGAGGACGAGGGTGAGAAGGGCAAGGGCGAGGACGAGACGCCCTCCAACCTCGAAGAAGGCGGCGGCGGGGGCGACGAGGCGACCGCCGAGGACGAGGACGCGGGCAAGAAAAAGAAGAAGCGTCGCGACGACGACGAGGACGGCGGCGGCGGTGGCGACGGTGGTGGCACCGAGCTCATGGGTCGCGCCAAGCTGAACGGCAAGCTGCGCATCGCCGCGGGCGCCCAGGTGGCCGGCCTGGTGCGCACGCAGACGTTCGCGTCCAAGGGCACCAACGCCTTCGCCAACTACACCATCAACATCAACAGCCCGGCCGCCGACCTGTTCGCGCGCGTCACCCGCAAGGGCGGCAAGCTCGAGCTGGGCGCCGAGCTGGGCTTCATGGCCACCTTCGGCAACAGCGGCATCACCGTTGGATCGGGTGCCGCGGTCAAGACGCTCGCGTGGGCCGAGCGCCAGATCGATGTGCGCGTGCTGGCCGGCTACCACATCGCACCCGGCTACCTCATCTCGGCGCGCGTCGGTTACCGCGTGATGAACACCGACATCGACGACTCCGACGCCATCAAGCAGCCCTCCGAGGTGCTCTCGGGCGTGGCCCTGGGCGCCGAGGTGGTCGCCTATGGCCTGTCGCCCAAGCTGGAGCTGCGCCTGGGCGCGGAGACGCTGGTCGCCGCCTCGCTCGAGCAGACGGCGAAGTACAAGGACGGCGAGAACTCGACCGTCTCGCCCGTCTACGTGTTCGCCGAGGGCGCCTACCTCTACTCGCCCCGGCTGTCCATCGTGGGCGGCTACACCCTGGCCTACGAGAGCTATGCCTGGAGCGGCACCAGCGCGCGCGACGCCGCCAACGGCAACGGCACGCGCACCGACGTGCAGCACCTGTTCTCGATCGGCGCCCAGCTCTGGTTTTAGTCGGGCGGCCGCGGCCGAGTCTTGAACCCCGAGACGCCGAGTCCGGATCCAGAAGAGCTGAAACGCCAGGGAGGCAACCCGTACGCCAGCAACGAAGGCGACTACACGGAACCTGACCCTGATTGTTTCTTCTGACCGATCCGATGTTCGTCGAGTTCGTCTGTCGGAGCTGGCGCCCCTGGCATCCCTGGCGTTTCAATTCCTCTGGCTCTCAGCCGCGTCCCACCAGCTCGGCGATCGCGTTGGAGAGCTCGTCCACGCCGAACGGCTTGGGCAAGAGCGTGGCGCCGAGGGCGCGCAGGGCGTCGATCTGCTCGGGGCCGGAGTGGCCGGTGGTCATCAGCACCGGAACCTCGGGGGCCAGGCGGCGCATCTCGGCCCAGGCCTCGCGGCCGGACAGGCGCGGCATGACCACGTCGAGGAGCACGGCGCGCAGGCCGGGTGAGCGAGCGCGGAAGACCTCGATGGCCTCGACGCCGTCAGCGGCCTCGAGCACGTCGTAGCCGAGGGTCTCGAGCGCGCGCCGCTCGGCGCGCCGCTGCAGCGGGTCGTCCTCGACCACCAGCACGGTGCCGGCACCGCCGCGCAGGTCGCGCTCGTCCTCGACCGGCGGCAGCGACGTGGTGGCGCTGGCCACGCTGGCCGCCGGCAGCAGCACGCGGAAGCGCGCCCCGTGCGGCTCGGCGTCGAGGATCTCGATGGCGCCGCGGTGCGCCTGGACCACGCCGTAGACGGTGGCCAGGCCGAGCCCGGCACCCGGCTCGTGTCGGTTGGTCTTGGTGGTGAAGTAGGGCTCGAAGACGCGCTCGCGCTGCTCGACGGGCACGCCGGGCCCGGTGTCGGTGACCTCGAGCAGCACATGCCGTCCCGGCGCGAGCGGCGCCGCGGGCACCTCCAGCTCCACCTCGGCGACCGAGATGGTGAGCCGGCCGCCCTCGGGCATGGCGTCGCGCGCATTGAGCGCCAGGTTCATGATCAGCTGCTCCAGCTGGGTGGGATCCGCCGCCACCAGCGCGTCCGGTGCGCTGGCCTGGTAGATCACCTCGATGCGCCGGTCGAGGGTGCGGCGCAGGAGCTCGGTCAGCGACCGGGCCAGCTCGGTCAGCGACAGCCTGGACACCTGCCGCCCGCCGTGGCGGCCGAAGGTCAAGAGCGCGCCGGTCAGTCGCGCGGCGCTCTCGGTGACCTCCTCGATGCGCGCCAGGTCGGCGCGCCGCGCCGGGTGCGTCTCGGAGTGTCGCAAGAGCGAAGCCAGCACCCGGATCGACGCGAGCAGGTTGTTGAAGTCATGGGCCACACCGCCGGCGAGCGTGCCCAGCGCCTCCAGGCGACGGGCCTGGCGCAGGCGCTCCTCGCTGATCTGCTGCGCGGCCTCGGCGGCCACCTGGGCGGAGACGTCCTCGAAGGCGATGACCACGTGGGTGAGCTCGCCCGCCGCGTCGAAGACCGGCCGGGCGGTGGCGTGGATCATGACCTTGCGCCCGTCGTGGCGGTGGATGGCGATGTCGTCGACCGCGATGGTGGTGCGCGTGCGCAGCGCCTGCACGAAGGGCATGCGCTCTTCCGGGTAGGGCTGGCCGTCGCGGGTGAAGATGCCGTAGGGCTCGGCGTAGGCGCCCGCGGCCACGTCGGCGCGCGCCTCCATGCCCATGATCTCGCGGAAGATCCGGTTGGCGAAGACGAACTCGCCCGACGGCGCGCGGGCAATCCACACGCCCAGTGGCAGGTGGTCCACGACCGAGGCGAGCAGGGCGTCGTCGCGCACGACGACACGTTAGCACCTTTCTAAGGGGCTTTGGCCGTGGCTTCCGACGCGAACGTGAAGCAGGCGACCATCTGCCCGCAGTCGCTGTTGCTCTCGATGCAGACGGTGCGCGCGTAGGCGTGGGCGTCGCTGCTCTGCAGGGCGGCCTTGCAGTAGCTGCGCTCGCGCAGCGCATCAGCGGCGGCGGTCTTGCCGCACGCGAGTAGCCGGCTGACCACCGTGTCGCAGCGCCGCTCGAGGAAGCGCTCCTGATCGCCGTGCCGGCGCTCCTCGGCCAGCTCCTCGATGCGCGCCGCCTGCGCGCGGTCGCGCTCGGCCTGCTCCTGGGCCAGCTCCTCCTGCCGGTCCTCGACGTACTGCGCCTTGGCGCGGGCGCGGCAGTCGGCGCGCTCGCCCACCGGCTTGTCGTCGCAGGCCAGGTTGGCCATGAGCTGCCGCCCCGACGCGCCGCTTCCGGCACTGGCGAGCATGGCGACCAGGAGGAGCAAGCTGCGGACGAGCGACTTCATGGCAGCAGGATGCACGCGATGGCTTGCCACCTTCGACGGCGAACGTCACATTGACTAGATCTTCGCCGCGACCTCGGTCAGCACGCGGCGGAACCAGGCGTGTCCGGCGTCGTGGCGGAAGCGCTCGTGCCAGGCCAGGTGCAGCTCGAAGCCGGGCAGGGCGAGCTCGGCGGGCGGTGGCCGCAGCGAAAGCGGCAGCGACTCGGCCATGCGCCGGGCCAGGCGCGCGGGCAGGGTGACCAGCAGATCCGAGCCGGCGACCACCAGGGTGGCGACCAGGAAGCTGGGCACGCGCAGGGCCACGCGCCGGCGTTTGCCCAGCTTTGCCAGGGCGTCGTCGAGCAGGCTGCCGGGCCGGCCGCCGGGTGCGACCAGCACCTGGGGCAGCTCGAGGAAGCGCGCCAGGGTGAGCGGGCCGCGCTTGCGCAGGGCGGGATGACCGTGGCGCAGCACGCACACGAAGTCCTCGCGCATGAGCGAGCGCCACACGATGGCGGGCGGTGACGGGCCGCGGCGCGGGTTGACCGACAGGTCGATGGCCTCGTCCTCGAGCGCGCGGTCGGTGTCGCGGCCGGCGTTGACCGCCGCCGCGGCCACGTCGACGCCGGGCGCCTCGCGCGACAGCCGCGCCAGCAGGGGCGGCAGCAGCATGGCCTCGGCGAAGTCGGAGGTGGCGATGGTGAAGGTGCGCTGCGAGCTGGCCGCGTCGAAGCTGGGTCGCTGCAGCACCACCGCCTGCAGGTCGCCCAGCGCGCGCGCGAGCGGCGCGGCCAGCGCGCGCGCCCGCGCGGTCAGGATCATGCCCCGGCCGGTGCGCACCAGGATGGGATCGCCGAGCAGCTCGCGCAGGCGAGCGAGGGCGCGGCTCATGGCCGACTGGGTGACCCCCGCGCGGCTGGCCGCGCGCGTCACGTGCGCCTCGCCCAGCAAGGCGTCGAGCTGGACCAGCAGGTTCAGGTCGATGCTCGAGAGATGCGCCGTACTCATGATGCGAGTGTCGCATATGCATTGGAAAGATGCCGCGTCAGGGCGCACCTTGAGCTCAGTCGAAACCAGGCAACCAAACGATCGAATCGAATCGAAACCAACGAACGGAGGCTACGCCATGTACGTCATCGCTGGAGTCACGGGGCACACGGGCAAGCAGGTGGCTGACACGCTTCTCGGCAAGGGACAGCCGGTGCGCGTCATCGTACGCAAGCCCGAGCAGGGCGCGCCCTGGAAGGCGCGCGGCGCCGAGGTCGCGGTCGCCTCGCTCGACGACGAGGCCGCGCTCACGAAGGCCTTCCACGGCGCCAAGGGCGCGTTTGTGCTCCTGCCGCCCGACCCGGTCACGACCGACTACATGGGCTCGCGCGCCAAGATCACCGAGGCCATCGCCGGCGCGGTCGAGAAGTCCAACCTGCCCCACGTGGTGCTGCTGTCGTCGGTGGGCGCGCACATTCCCAAGGCCACCGGCCCCATCGTGTCGCTGCACCAGGCCGAGCATCGCCTGGAGAAGACCGGCACCGCGACCACCTTCGTGCGCGCGGCGTACTTCCTGGAGAACTTCGGTGCCGTGCTGCCGGCGGCCAAGAAGGACGGCGTGCTGCCCAGCTTCTTCCCTGCCGGCATGAGCCACGGGGTCGTGGCCACCGCCGACATCGGCCGCACCGCGGCGCAGGCGCTGCTCGACGGCGCGCGCGGTCGGCGCGTGATCGAGCTGGCCGGCCCGGCCGAGACCAACGCCAACGAGGTGGCCGCGACCTTGTCGCGCATCCTCGAGCGGCCGATCAAGGTGGCCGAGGCGCCGCTGTCGGCGCTGGTGCCGACCTACACCTCGTTCGGCATGTCGACGCAGATGGCCGAGCTGTACCGCGAGATGACCGCCGCGTTCATCGACGGCGTGATCAAGCCGGAGACCCATGGCGAGCACCTGCGCGGGCAGGTGACCCTGGCCGAAGGCCTGCGCGGGATGCTCGGGTAGGACGGCGGCGGCAGCGGCATCCGCATCGGCGGCGGCATCCGCGGCGGCATCGGCCGCGCGGCCGCAACTACAGCGTCTTCTCCATGCGCAGGAAGCGTATGGGCCGGGTGAAGCGCTGCGTCTTGTTCTCCGGCACCGGCACTTCTCCGGTCAGCTCGTAGCCGAGGCGCCCGTACCAGGTGGGCAGCTCCGGCCGTACGTCCACCACATGCAGCTCCATGTAGCGCGCGCCCAGCCCGCGCGCGTGCTCCTCGGCCACGCCGACCAGCTTCTTGCCCACGCCCAGCTTCTGCGCGTCGGGATCGACGGAGAGCAGGCCGAGGTACGCGCGCGCGTCGGGGCGCGCAGCCACGTACACGCAGCCCACGGGCGCGGCGTCGCTGGCCGTGGCGTCGTCGTGCAGGACGAAGAAGTCACCCGCCTCGAGCAGCTCGCGCACCTCGACCGGATCGGTGCGATCCCCGACGCAGAAGAAGGCTTCGACCGCGTACGCGCGGTTGATGAGCCGGACGAGCGCGGGAATGTCGCTCGCGTTGGCACGACGGCACGCGGACATGCCGCGATTCTACCCGATGCATCGGCCACGTCTTGCGCAAAGGGCCGCGCGTGTTGCGTTGCGCAACGCAACACGACAGAACGCAACGCAAAGCAAATGTCACCGGACCGAGCACGCTCGCCAGAGCTCTTGCAACAATTGTCGGGGACATGACGAGCGTCGCTTGCCGTCGCCCCGCTGGCTGGGCGATGCTGCGGCGGCTTGGCGCTCTACCTGCTCGTGCTGCTGCTCGGCACCCTGCCGCTCACCCTCGTCGGCGTGCTCGCCCTGGGCGCGCTGCGCGCCTGGCGCCGCGCGTCGCTGCGCAGCGCGCACTTCGAGGTCAGCGCACGCGTGGCCCGGCCCGGCGACGTGCTCGACGTCAGCGCCGAGGTCGTGCCGCTGCGCGCGCAGACCTTGTACGTGAGCGCCGCGCTCGCCTGCACCCTCTTCGATCACCGCAAGCGCCACCTGTTCACCCAGCGCATCGTGCTGGCGGGCGCGCGCGAGGGCGGCAAGCTGACCGGCCAGCTGCACTTGCCGGCCACCGCGCTGCGCACCGGCGTGGTCGGCGACGAGCTGTCGACGCTGTTCTCGGAGGAGGCGCGCCGCCTGCTCGCCTTCTGGACGGTGGTCTTCGAAGTGCGCCGGGGTGGCGCGCGCGGCCCGCTGCTGTCGCGCAGGTCGATCCCGGTGGACGTGCCGGAAGGACGGCCGCTGTCCACCGATCCGCGCTGGATGGGCCAGGTGGTGGTCGAGACCTTCACCGCGCTCAAGGACGACCTCGTGCTCAACTGGCTGGTCAAGATGGCGGCCACCGACGGCACCATCGACGCCGGCGAGCGCGCCCTCCTGCACGACGTGCTGCGCAAGGCGCACGGCATCAGCGAGGCGGCGGCCGCCGACGTGCGCATCGCCGCCGAACTCGAGCGCGCGGTGGACCTGGATCCCGAGCTGGTCAAGCGCCACGTCCCGGTCGACCAGCGGGTGCAGTTCTACAAGCTGCTGTTCGCGGTCGCCTGGCGCGACGGCACGCTCGACGCGCGCGAGCACGCCTTGCTCATGGAAACCCTCGACGATTTCGGCCTCGACCGGCACCACGTGCGCGAGGTCGAGCTGGAGGTGCTGCGTGGCATGGCAGCGCATAGCCTCTCGTAGGCCTGGCCGGCTGCCGCTGGCCCTGGCGGTGCTGGCGCTGCTCGTGCCCGCGCTGGTCTGCGCGCACGAGCGCTGGGTCAAGCAGGTGTGGAAGCCGTTCAACGAGGCGTACTTCCGCTCCATGACCGGCGAGGTGCTCGAGCTGTCGCTGGCGGCGACCTGCGCCATCGCCGCGGTGGTGGCCGGCTGGTACCTGCTGGCGGTGCCGCTGTGCGAGCGCATCACGCCCCACGACGCCGACGCGCTGGCGCGCGAGCGACGCCTGCCCGTGTGGCTGCGCAGCGCGCGCGGCCTCCTGCGCTTCGTCCTCGACGCCGACGTGGAGACGCCGCTCATGGTGCGCGGCGAGCGCTGGGCCGCACGCATCTTCCAGCGCATCCCGGCCTTCGTGCTGCTGCTGGGCGCCTGGTCGGGCTGGATCATCATGCCCAGCTTCCCGGCGCACGGCGCGATCGGCTGCACGGTGCGCTACGCCCAGATCGGCCTGGCCGCGTGGGTGCTGTGGGGCCGGCGCCTGCGCGAGCTCGGCATCGTGACCTTCGTGGTCTTCGCCTGGCTGACCTTCGAGTACCGCGAGGTCGCGATCGACGCCATCCCGGTGCTGGCCTCGGCGTTCTTCTGGCTGTTCGCGCGCGACCCCGACGTGGTCGATGCGCGCCAGCTGGCCGGCATGCGCGTCAGCCTGGGCGTGGGCTTCTTCCTGCTCGGGCTCATCAACAAGATCTTCTACGCGCGCCTGTTCATCGCCGTGGGCGACGCCTACCCGCACCTGCTCGACGGCCCGCGCCACCTGTTTCCCGGTCTGACCCGCGAGGCCTGGTCGTTCGGCACCGCGCTGGGCGAGATGACCTTTGGCCTGCTGCTCCTGCTCGGCCTGTTCGACAAGCTGACCACGCTGGCCCTGGCCGCGATCTTCACCAACTTCGTGCTCGTCTTCGGCTTCGACGAGATCGTCCACTTCTATCCCATCGCCGGCTTCGCCGTGCTGTTCTTCCACGCGCCACCCGGCACCGTCCTCGACGGCGCGGTGTTTCGCACCCACGTCAAGCTATGGCACGCGAGCGGTCACTCCGGCTCGGCGGCGCTCTTTCCCGTGGCCGTCGGCCTGGTCGCCGCGGCGGTGGCGGCGCTGCTGATGTTCTTGCCGCTGTTCGTGTTCGTGCACATCATTCCGCGGCTGTAGCAGGGAGAGAACGCGGAGGCGCAGAGCCAGATCGGATCTGGTCAAAGCGGGATGGATCCGGATCCGGACAATCAAGATCTCGGCTCAGTGCCTCTGCGCCTCAGCGCCTCTGCGTTCTCTGGCAGCCGCGTCGGTCAGACTTCAGCCGCGAAGCGGGCCAGCTGATCGACGACCCACGCGCCGCCATCGAGCGTCAGCTCGTGGCCAGCGGTGGGGTGCTCGCGCAGGGGGACGTCCCAGCGGTGCGCCAGGGTGCGCGAGCAGCTCGGGTGCACCATCCGGTCGCCCGCGCCGACCAGGAGCAGCACGGGCACGCGCGGCGCGTGGCTGGGCGCGCGCCAGCGGATGGCCGCGCGCAGCTGGCCGAGCACGTTCTTGCGGTGCATGGGTCGCGCACGTGCGACCTCGGCCCAGGCCTCGGCGGTCTCGGCGTGCACCTCGAAACGGTTGGACACCATGGCCAGGATGCCGCGCTCACGCCGCACGCCCTCGACGCGCGCGGCGGCGGCCGCCATGCGCATCCAGGCGTTGGGCCGCGCGCGGTGCCAGAAGGGCGACAGGCCGCCCGCGCTGGTGTTGCCCACGACCACGCCTCCGGTCAGCTCCTCGGGATGACGCGCGGCCCACTCGAGGGCGATCATGCCGCCCAGAGAGACCGCGAACACGAAGGTGCGCCCGCGCCGCGCGATGGGCGCCGCCTGCTCGGCGTCGGTGCGCACGTGCTCCATGGCCGCGGCCACCGAGTCGGGCCATGCGGTGAGGCGGCGCGTGCCCGCGCCGGGCAGGTCGATGGTGTGCACCGCCGCGCCCGGCAAGGCCGCGCGCAGGTCGGGCACGAAGCGGCCCCAGTGGCCGGCCTCGCGCGACAGGCCGCGCAGGAGGAACCAGGTGTCAGGCTTGTCGTTCACGGCACGCCGTCGCGATGGTCAGGGCACCGCGGCGGCCGCCGCGTCAGGTCCGGCGGCGGCCGGGCCGGCGTCGAAGGCATCGCCGGTGCTGCCCGCGTCCTGGTCGGCGAACCAGTCGTTGCCCTCGAGCGCGGCGCTCTGGCAGTCGAGCTTGTCGAGCTCTTCCTTGAGGTTGCCGCACGCCGAGTACAGCTTGAACTTGTTGGTGCACTCGACGTAGTCGAGCGCGTTGTCCTTGATGTCGGGCTTCTCGCACTCGGCCGAGCTGAGCACGCCCCCGTCGTCGAGAGTGATGGATGTGACCGGTCCGGCGTCGATGCGCGGGACGGTCTCGGCGGTCTGGGTGACGTCGGCCTTCTTGGGCTGCGCCCTGACCACCACGATGCCGGGCACGTAGGTGACCAGCAGCAGCACGAAGATCATCATGCCCAGGAAGGGCAGGGTCGCCCACACCGTCTCGGCCATGGGTTTTCTGAAGTGGTAGCCGGTGATGATGAGGTTCAAGCCCACCGGCGGGTGCAGGTAGCCGACCTCGAGGTTGAGCAGGAAGATGACGCCCAGGTGGTAGGGATCGATGCCATAGCGCGCCGCCGCCGGCGCGATGAGCGGCACGACCACGACGATGGCGGAGAAGATGTCCATCACGCAGCCGACCAGCAGCAGCAGCACGTTGAGCACCAGCAGGAAGGCCCAGCGATGCTCGATCGACGCCGACATCCACTCGTACAGCCGGTCGGGCACGCGCGCGCTGATGAAGAAGCCGGTCAGCGCGGTGGCGCCGACGATGACCAGGAAGATGGCGCCCACCAGGCCCATCGACTCGCGCGCGATCTTGGGCAGGTTCTTGAGGCTGATGTCGCGGTAGACCAGGGCCTCGATGATGAGCACGTAGAGCGCGGTGCACGCGGCCACCTCGGGGATGAGCAGCCAGCCCTTGGCCATGCACGTGATGACCAGCACCGGGATGGCCGCCTCGGGCAGCGCCTTGATGAGCGCGCGCCACGCCTTGTCGAACTCGAAGGGCGTGGTCGGCACCTTGTCACGGATGGCGTGGTAGAGCGCGTGGATGAACAGCACGCCCACCAGCACCAGGCCGGGCACGATGCCGGCGATGAGGAAGCGCTCGACCGAGAACTCGACCAGCTGGATCGAGTCGCCCGCGCTCGATGCGGCCGCGGCCTGCGCCGACACGCCGTAGACGATGCCGTAGACGATGAGCGGCAGGGCGGGCGGGAAGAGCAGGCCGACCGAGCCGGTGCCGGCGACCAGGCCGAGCGCGTAGCGCTCCTTGTAGCCTTCCTTGATGAGGGCGGGCAGGAGCAGGCTGCCGATGGCGACGATGGTCACGCCCGACGCGCCGGTGAAGGTGGTGAACAGCGCGCAGGTCAGGATGGTGACCAGGGCCAGGCCGCCCGGGATCCAGCCGACGATGGTCTTGGCCGCGTAGACCAGCCGCTCGGCGGTCTTGGACTCGGCCATGATGTAGCCGGTGAAGGTGAACAGCGGAATGGTCGACAGCGTGGTGGCCTGATCGCCGGTGGCCAGCGCCTGGACGTTGAACAGCATGCCGCCGAAGGCCTCGTGCAGGGACTGCGGCACGTTCGAGGGCAGCGTGGTCGCGCCCAGCGCGGCGATGGCGGCGAAGCAGGCGAAGATGGGTGCGCCCAGCAGCGCGAACACCAGGATGACGATGAGCAGGAAGGTGACCATGGTCGTGGGTTCCTATGGTCCTAGTGAGCCTTCGGGGCTTCGTCGAAGTGGGGCGGCAGCCTGCCGACGGCGAGATAGTAGATGTCGATGATCATGTGCAGCGCCATGTGCACGCCGATGAGCGTCGCGGCGATGGGCAGCACCAGGATGCCGGTGGCGGGCGTGATGACCTCGCCGTGCTCGTGCAGGCGCAGGTTGACCGCGCGCACCTCGAGGCTGCCCTTGAACAGCAGCCAGCACACGAACAGCGTGAACAGCGTGGTCAGGACGCGCACGATGATGCGGCCGCGCGGCGAGAACAGCCGCACCACCAGATCGATGTTCATCAGCCGTCCGCTGTTCGCGGCCAGCGCAGCACCGAGCAGGCCGATGGAGAACACCGAGTAGCGGATGATCTCGTCCGGCCAGTACGGGCTGGGCGGCGAGAAGTGCCGCTTGTACGCGTTGTAGACGGCCAGCAGGATCAGCGTGACCAGGAATGCCGCGAGCACGAGCTCCTCGACTCGAGACAGCGCGCGCCCGAGCTTGCGCAGGGCGCGAATCGAAGCGGGCTCGTCGGGTGGGGGGCTCAAGGCGTCAGCGACGGAGAATTCGCTCATATGCAGCGTGGCTCCTTGGGGCCGACAAGTTATCACGAAGGCCTGACAGGAATGCTGCGGAAGCGTTATCGAAACGAGAAAGAAAGGCAGGAAAGCGGCGCGAGAGGTGCGGTCGGTCGGTCGGTCGGTCGATCGGTCGATCGGTCGTCTGGTGCACGTGCGCTGGCGAAAGCCGCGTGGGCTTGCCTACGACGGGAGCTTCTTAGGGGAACTTCTTGATCGCCTCGGCGCGGATCTTCAGCACCTTGTCCAGCTGCGCCTGCTGGTAGAGCGAGCCGACCAGCGTCTTCCACACCTTCTGGCCTTCCGACTGCAGCTCGGCGACCAGGGCCGCGGGAGTGTCGACGAACTTCACGCCCGCCTTCTGCATGGCCTTCTTGGCGCGCTCGTTGTCCTTGCGCACCATGGCGAGCAGGTCGATGCCCATCTGCGTGGACGAGGTGCGGATGATCTTCTGATCCTCGGGCGACAGCTTGGTGAACACGTCCTTGCGCACGACCATGGCGCCGATGGAGTACGAGATGGGCGTGGTGGTGGCGAACTTCACCTTCGTGTACCACTGCAGCGCGACCGCGGCGAGGGGCGAGCCGTAGCAGGCGTCGATGCCGCCCGTCTGCAGCTGCGGGTAGACGTCGGGCACGCCCAGCGGCACGCCGTTGATGCCCAGGCCCTTGAACAGGGCGCGCACGATGGGGTCGTCCTTCCACGCCCACATCTTGGTCTTGGCCAGGTCGGCCTTGGTGTTGACCGGGATGTTGGTGTAGATGTGCGTCCAGCCCACGTCGCCCCAGGCGAGCAGCACGTAGCCGGCGGAGTCGAACTGCGCCTCGAAGTCGGCCTTCATGGCGTCGCGCACGTAGTCGACCTGCTTGTCGTTGGTGAACAGGAAGGGCAGCTCGAGCACGCGGACGTCGCCCTTGATGAGGCCCAGGCCGACCGCGGTCAGGGCCGCGCCGTCGAGGTTGCCCGAGGTCATCTTGCGCACGACGTCGCGCTCGTCACCCTGCTGGCCGGAGAAGAAGTACTTCACCTTCACGCGGCCGGCCGTCTGCGCCTCGATGTCCTTGCCGCCCTTCTCGAGGATCTTGGCCCACGCCGAGCCCTTGGGAGCGAGCGTGGCCATCTTGAGCTCGACCGGCTCGGCTGCGCGTGCCTGGCCCACCACCGTGAACAACGCCGCCGCCGCCGCCACCGCCCACATGGCCCACTTGGCACTCTTGGTCTTCATTTAGAACCACTCCTTCTCGTGCTTGAGGTAGCGCCGCGCCCGGATGTGGGCCAGCTCGTTCGCCAGTCGCTGCTCCGGCCACACCGCCGGCGACGTGTTGAGGACTTCGACGAGCGTGTCGTGGAAAAATTTCTGGTTACCTGTGACCACACCGTAGTTCAGGGCGAAAAGCACCTTGGGCATCAGGAACTTACCCTTGGTGATGTCGATGGCCTTCTCGAAGTGCTTCTTGCCTTCCTCCGAGTTGCCGCCGATGGCGTCGCCCTGCGAGGTCATCAGCATGCCCAGCGCCATGTGGGCGCCGCCGTTGTAGTAGCGCTCGTTCAGCTTGGCCACGCGCTCGAACAGCATGCGCGCCTTGGGCAGGTAGGCGACGAGATCGATGTTGTCGCGGTTCAGGTTGATGGCCGAGGCCAGGCCGAGCGCGACGAAGAACATGCCCTCGACGTCGTCGCCGTCGGTGTCGTTGACCTTCTTCTCGAAGGCGTTGAGGTCGCCGCGCAGCGCCTCGTCCCAGGACGAGCCGAGCAGCTTGAGGCCGTAGTTCATGCAGCGCAGGTACAGGCCGGTGGCGCGCTTGGTGATGGGCACGGCCTGGTCGGGCTTGTTGTCCATCTCGAGCGTCTCGATGTCGTCCTGCAGGAAGCCGAAGGTGTACTCACAGTAGCCCTGGGCCAGGATCTTGATGATCTTGCGGTTGCCCGGCGAGGCCAGATAGAAGCCCTCGACCGTCTTGATCTGACCGGGTGCGGCCTCGCGCGCGAGCACCGGGTCTGACTCCTGGTTCAGACCGGGCGCCGCGACCTCGAGCACGTCGGCGGTGGTGTCGGCCGTGAACTTGACCAGGTTGCAGGCGGAGAGTGGGACGACGCTAGCAAGGAGGAGCGAGAGGGCTAGGCGCATTCGCATGGGCCGAGAGAGTAGCCACAAAAAGCAGCGGATGGAAACTTGATCGCGGGGTGCGTCCGCTAATCGTGGGAGCGCATCTCGAAGGGGTATGTGACGTTCACGAAGGCGGCATTTCGCGGGTGAGGAAAGTGCAGCGCACGTATCACCTCGGCGACGCAGCTCTCGACCGTGGCGTCGCCCAGGCCGGAGGCGCTCACCGTGTCGACGGTTCCGTCGGCAACGATCCTGAACACGACGGTCACCCGGCCGGCCAGCTTGGCGTTGCGCAGGAGCTGCTTCTGGTAGCAGTACTCGACCTGGTCATGGGCGGTGCGGATGACGGCGCGGATCTCCTCCTTGTCGAGGCCGGGCTCGCTTGCCTCGGGCGCTGGCGATGCGGGCGTCGGGGTGGGGGCCACCGCCGGCGTGGGCGGCTCCGGCGGAGCCTGCTTCGCGCTCGGCGTCGTTCCGGCTCCCGCTCCGGCTCCCGCGCAACCACCCAGCAAGAAGAGGCAACCCAGCGCGACGATCCTCATCGATTCCTCCTGGGCGCCGTTCATAACACGTGTCCCGCTGCGCTCGCCTTGCCGGCCCCTCGTCGCTGGTCAATACTGCCAACGTGGAAAATCCGACCCGCGGGCGCACGTCCCGCGTCGCCGTCGTGCTCGCCCTGGCCCTGGTTGCCTGGCCGGCGAGCGCACCTGCCAAGGTCGTCGCCGCCGCCGCGGCGCCCGACCCCTACGAGCTGGAGCTGGCCGCGCGCGCCGAGCGCTGGAAGGCCGAGCGCGGCAAGCCGCAGGCGGCCCTCGCCGTGCTGGGCGCGCTGCCGCTCTTCGATCGCGTGGATCCCGCGGCGGTGGCCGCGTTCCTCGACGGGGCGGCTGCCGACACCGGCGCGCATCCGCTGGCGCGCGCCATCGCCGCCTACCAGGCGCAGTCGCTGGCCAGGTCGCGCGGCAACCCGGCGCGTGCGGCCGAGCTGCGCGCCGGCCTGGGCATCGTCGAGGCCTGGCGGGTCATCGGGCCGTTCGGCTTCGAGGGCGGCGATCTCATCGGCACGCCCTATGGGCCGGAGGCCGAGGTCCGCGCCAGCGAGAAGGGCAAGCGCGGCGACGTCAGCTGGCGCGCGGTACCGGCGGAGTGGCTCGCGGGCGGCGCGGTGCCGCTGGGCGCCATGCTGCGCCCCGACACCCAGGCGGCCGGTTATGGACTCACCTATATATGGAGCGACAAGGCGCGCGAGATCGCGGTGCGCGTGGGCTCGAGCGGCGCGGTCAAGGTGTGGGTGGGCGGGCAGCTGGCCATCGAGAACAAGGTCAAGACGCGCTCGCTCGCGCTCGACCAGGACGCCGGCCTGGCCCGCCTCGACAAGGGCTGGAACCCGGTCCTGGTCAAGGTTGCGGTCGAGGACGGCGGCTGGGGCTTCCTGCTCCGTCTCACCGACGCGGCCGGCAAGCCGCTCCCGCTCAAGGCCGCACGTGAGCTGCCCGCCGGCCAGGTCGCGGTCAAGAGCGCCGCGCCCGCGGCCCGCAAGCCTGCCAAGCCGCGCCCGCCGGTGACCCTGCGCGCGCTGCTCGAGGCACGCGCGAACGATCAGAAGGCCAGGCCGGGCGCGCGCGAGGCCGCCGGCCGCGACCTCGCCGTCTACCTGGCCTGGGCCTCGCCCGAGGATCCCGAGACCAAGCCCATCGAGGCCGCGCTCGACGCCGCCGGCTGGGAGTCGCCCGGCGCCGCGCCCGAGACCCTGCTCGCGGTCGCGCGCTGGGCCGAGTCGCCCGACAAGCGTCGCCGCGCCGCGCAGACCCTGGCCGAGTCGACCACGGGCACACCCGCGCAGCGCGCCGAGGCCAGGTGGCGCCTGGGCAAGTACTACAACGAGGACGCCGGCATCCCGCGCCGCGCGCGCGAGGAGCTGGAGGCCGCCGTGGCCACCGACCCGGGCTACTGGCCGGCGCGCCTCGAGCTGGCCGAGCTTTGGGTGGGCATGGGCCTGTCGGAGGCCGCGCTCACGCGCGAGCGCCAGCTGGTCAAGCAGCACCCCTTCGCCGGCGAGCCGCGCCGGGCGCTGGCGCGCGGCGAGCTGAGCGCGGGCCGGCCGCAGGCGGCGCGCGAGCAGTACGAGCAGCTGCTCGCCTACGACGCCGACGACACCTGGGTCATGGGTCGGCTGGCCGAGCTGGCCCGCGATCGCGGCGACAGCGACACGTGGCTGAAGTTCCTGCGCGCCGTCGTGAGCGCGCGGCCGACCTCGATCTCGGCGGCCATGACCCTGGCCAGCGTGCAGCGCGACCTGGGCGACGTGTCGGGCGCGCTCGCCACCCTCGACGCCGCGCTCAAGGTCGCGCCCGACGACGCCGCGCTGCT
>OBEQ011274108.1_pt1 | contig 25031 bp, 19 predicted proteins | sample 1670901 | NCBI WGS metagenome assembly OBEQ01 (sample SAMEA104232315, study PRJEB22302) | groundwater metagenome | biome: forest; feature: aquifer; material: groundwater | place: USA | collected 2011-08-07 | depth 5.4 m | reverse complement strand
TTAAATCGAGTGGCAGTATGGATACTTAACAAAGAGGCCGATCTTGTACTTTCCGGTGTCAGGCTGCCTTTCGGACAAGCCCTGGTTGGGGTGTTCGTAAAAGAGAAATAAGTTTGAAGGCTGAAGCGGAGAAAACGATCAGGTTGGAAACAGCTAAGGAAATAGCCGGTCCGAAGGCGTGATAAGTCGGGATGAGGAGAACGTCTAAGCCCACGAGGACAACGGTTTGGACGATGGTGATTTTGGCCAAGAACTGAGGCTGATTAAAGGAGTAGATCAACGGAGGCACGGTTACAACAGTAAAGAGGAACGGGATCATTGCCACCGTGAGAGCTTGGAAGATGGGGATGGAGGCGATGAATTTCTCTCCAAAGACTGTTCTCACCAGCGGGTCGGCGATTAGCATGGTAAACAGCATAAAAATACTGACACCGACGACCATTAAAGAGACTTTCTTGAGGTAGGCAATAATCTCGTGACGATGTTTGAAAGCCGAGAAACGGGGTGAGGTAACCGAGCCAAGACTGCTGACCAATAGGGCGAACAGAAGCGTGATGCGGCTGGCGGCGGCGAAAATGCCAGCCTCAAATCCGCCAACCATAAGGTTGAGAAGAATAATATCGACCCGAGAGATCATGACTGAAAAAAAGCGTGATAGAGCGATCCATTTGGAAAAAGCAAAGACTTCGGTAAGTTGGGCGCGGGGAAAAATTGGCCGGATGTTCTTGAATTCACCAGCAAAGCCATAGATAAGGGAGAGAAAACAGGAGACGACGTTAGCGAGGAGAGCAAGTTCGATGTTGAGATTTTTGGTGTAAAAAAGTCCAGCAACAATGGCGAGTTTGACGGTCGAGTCGAAGCCTTGAATAAGTGATGCCTGAAAGAATTTTTTTTCGGCGTTAAAGATGCCGAGGGCAAACCCCTGGAGAACGTAAAAGCCGGTGAGGAGGGCAATGATGATGAAGTGAGGAATGCTGGAACCGGGAACGATGAGGCCGTGAACTAGGGAGGTAGAAATAAGAATTAAGGTAAGAATGGTAGAGATGACTATTTGAAACCAAAAGGTTACTGAAATAAGGGTTTGGCGCCGGTCAGTGACTTTTGGCAGGAAGTTCACTAAGGCGGCAGAAATACCGAAGTCGCCCATGCTAGAAAGTAGAGTGACGATGGCATTTAGGGAAGAGAAGAGTCCAAAAAGGGAAGGACCTAAACCCCTGGCGGTGATAATAGTGAAGATCATCCCAACGATGGCGATGGCACCCAGGCCGGTGAAACTAATGAGTGTGTCCGTTGCGGTCTGCGACAGAAGTAGCTTTCTTATCTGCACATAGTTATTTTAACGTAAACTTGAATTCCTCGCCTCACCTCCCTTTCCTTTCCTAAACCTATCGAAATCAACTTTATATTTGAAGCTTATATATGCCTTGCCCAGGTTGATAAATGGCTCCTCTAATACTCTGTAAAATAACTCGGCAAAAAGGAGCATAATTGCCCAGACGAAAATTAACTGTAATATTGACCCTGAAGTTTCGTTCATAATAAAATTGGGGAGCTTAAAAGCTTTATTGCTTAAAATCGTTTGGTTTAGATGAATAAATGCAAAATGTGATAAATATACACAGTAAGATCTAGTGCCTATATATTGAAGTAAATTCTTTATGACTGGGATATTTAAAATCCAGCCTTTTTCTAGTTGCGCCAAGAAAACCAATGCCGAGGCTATTAAGCCGAGGGCGACATATCCGGAATTGTAGCTGAACTCATCTGATGCAAGTCCCGGAAGAGACCACAAAACAAATATCAGCGACAAAACGACAACGGGCCTGTATATACGAGAAATTATTTTGCCCAATAAAAATAGATAATTCGAACCGGTTTCTTGTAGATAATTGACAAAAGACGTGTTTTTAAGTTTTTTATCCTCCTTTCTGTTAGTAGTTAAAAGAGCAATTAAGACACCAAAAAGTAATGAAAAATATCTTTGAGCGAAAATAATTTTTAAGAACTTGAGTCCAGGTACTATCGTTACTATAAATGGGAGAAACACTATTAATGATAATACAATTGCCATGCTTGATAAGACTCTTTTTTTAATGGTAATGGATAGAATAAACAATAAGGGTAGAACTAAATAAAATTGTTCTTCAACTGAAAGACTCCAATAGTGGGAGATACTATTTCCAGATAGGCCATAAGAAATTAGATAGTTATACATCCCGGATAGAAACCCTGCTATCTCTTTTAGCACTAGGGGTGGTGAGCCGAAAATATTTGAGGTAACTGATTGATCATAGAAGACAATTGACAGAAGGTAGTATATGGACAACCAGACCAAGGCAAGGGGTAAAATCCGAAAGGCTCTTCGGATATAAAAGATTTTTATCGCCGTGAATGATTTTGAAATTCTTTCGCCTAGCGTCTCGTTACTCGAGAACTCAGGAAGAAGTTTCATGAGTGAAATGCTTACAACATAACCTGATATTACGAAAAAAGATCGACTCCAGAATAAGATTGCCCCATAAATGGTGGTAGAAAAAAAAGAGGCAAACCATGGGCAGCTACAACCATTATTACAGCTATACCACGTAATCTCTCTATCTCTACGTTTTTTCCTTGTAAATTCATAGATTTATCATAGGCTAAATATCTCGAGTGAAGGAGTATTGTCAGGATACTTTATCACGGTTTATCATTTTCGGTTAATAGTTTACAGTTAAATGTAAACTAACGGAAATATGTTTACTTCGCTCTGGCGGTGATCATCAGGTTGGAAGCAATGTTCATTTTTGTAGTAAGAAAGTCGTAAGGTAGAAATAGACACAAACGAAAAAATATTTTCTTAAGATGAAGCAGAGACCAAAGAATTTGTTTCCCGGGGTGAGCTAAACCGAAAGCCCCAGCGTTGGTCTTTGAGTCGATTGATTCAAAACCGCTGTTGTTAAGAAGTAGGGTGAGAGATTTTTGAGTGAAGTGCCAGCGGTGTTCGTTGGGCAAGAGGGCGGACCAACGAGAGCCAAGGAGTTTCGCACTAAGACTGTCGAGGTTGGGGACCGAGAGAAAAAGATGTCCTTTTGGCCTAGTTAATTTTGATAATCTTTTTAGAGTTTCTTTTGGATCGTCGACGTGTTCTAGAACGTGAATCATGATGACAAGGTCGAATTTATTTTTCGTTCCAAAATGTTCAATATCGGAATTAAAGACGTTAAGTCCCCGTTTTTTGGCGAAGCTTGCGGCCGCCTTTGAAGGTTCGAGGCCAGTAACAGTCCAACCGTTTTGGGCGAATTGGCTTAACAGTGAACCTGTAGAACACCCAATCTCGAGGACAGATTTATCGGAGGCTGGAAACTGCGAAAGTTGATAAAATTTTTCGGCATAGTTGTTTGTTAATTCACTTTCGTTTTGGTAACAATCATCCCGGTGGTAAGCGGAATAGTCTGGCTGCCTGAAGTCGAGGGTCTCCCCTAGTCCACAGTATTTACATATTTTAATGACATAATGTTTTAATTTTAAGAATCGGAACTCTCGCTCATGACAAGCAAAACAATCGGGTTTCATTTAGGCGACCCAATGATTTCTAAAGAATAGGGTGAAGAGTGAAATTTGAAGAATAAGAAAGAAAATGGAGATTAGTAATAGAACCGCTTTATTTTTTATTTTTGTAGGAATTAGCAGGAAAATTGGAAAAATCACAGCTAAATAACGTATACCGGAGGAAAGATTGCCTATGAGAGCATAGGGCGTGAAGGAAATAAAACTATAGAGCCAATATTCGTGACTGATTTTTTTCCAAGAGTAAACGAGAAACACGAACCATGTCAAATAAGATATCAACTCTAGTGAGGAGATAAATTTTACTTCGAGAATGTTTTTTTCAAAGATAATCCGAGTTAACCAATCGAGGGGCGTCGTGAAAATGGAAATCAAATCTACTGGGCGACCAAATGTTCTCTGGGCCGCGATTAATCTGAGTGGATCGCCGGTGGTAAAATAAAGGTACAAACAGTACGCGAGTAATCCGGAAACTGACAGAATCATTAAATAGAATTTTCTTACCAACTCCTTTTGATTCCATAGGTAATATACAAGTACGGCCACCAATGATAGGCCGGTTAACCTGGTGGCGGTGGCGAGACCCGCGATCAAAGACGCACGACCTAGCTGTTTGGTTTTTAGAAAATAAAAAAAGGCCAACACCTCAAGTAAAAAGAGTGACTCGGTATAAAAAGTAATCAGGAAGAAAGCAGTGGGAAAAGAAAGTAATAGTATTACTGGCCAAAAGGATTTGTTTTTGGTAAGTTTTTGGAGTATGAGAAGAGAGAGAAAGAGAGAGACTAAATTGATAAATAATATTGAGGGGATTAAAGGAATATGTAAGCGATTGAGGGTGCCTCCAATAAGTGGAAATAAAGGAAAAAAAGCTCTTCTATCCTGTCCAAGTTGATTAATTTGATAACCGTGGAGTGAAATATCAAGGTAATTTCGGCCGTCGAAATTTAGTAATGGCAAAATGGTGGAACGAAGCTTTACGGGTAAGGCCGACTCTGTTTCGTAGTTCTCGCGGTTGACAACCCAGGATTTGGGGACAATTTTGGCACAAATAAAAAGAATTCCAAGCCAGATAAAGATGAGGGTTAGGAGCTTTCGGTACATCAGAGCTTGTAAATAGTGAAGGCGATGGTTTTATCCAGATTGATAATTTCTTCAACTTTCGACTTTGTCAAAGTCATGATGTCCGCAGAATACTTTGTAAAGTATTGGTCGGGAAGAACTAAATAAGATGGTTTATATTGGGTGACGAACGACCTGATGTCCACCGTTAATTTAGGTTCTACGAAAAACAGATTCGGAAAAGTTTGATAAAAGTGGGTCTGCCCAATAACAACGACCTTCATGCTCCAAGCATTGAATTGATCACTGGATGTTCTTTGCCAAAATCTAAACTGGTTATTCGAATGGAAACCGTCCCATACGACCAACATTGAGGCGTTGTTATTCTTGAGCTGAAAATCTGACAGATCGTGAAATCCATATAGGTATGCCCGAGCGGAAAGAGCCGGATAGACATGGAAGTAGCCGTAGAAGAAGTAGAAGGTGGAATAGAGACCGATCAAAGTCAAGACGACACCGTATGGCCAACGCCAACTCTTTTTAATTCGAGTGAACGACTCAACAATACCAAGGGCGCAGAAATAAGTAAGAAAAGGGAGCAGGGTGACGACGCGAAGAAGGTACCCCGCCCCGTCCTTGGTGACCGCGGCAGGAATTGGAGACACAATGATCCAGACAAGAAAAGTGAACCGGGCTTTTTTGTCAGCATCTTTGAAAAATTTAAAGGCTCCGTAAAGCATAAAGGGAATTAGAAAAGGATAGAAAGATCCAACTTGGCCAGTAGAATGCCTAAGAATGGTATCTCCCCTAAGGAACAACCAGTTGGGCGAGAAAAAAGATAAATAATTATTTGAAAAGACTGAGAGATTAGCAACGAAGCGGTTGTAGACGATTTTGTTGGCAAGTTTTTCAGGAGGTAAACCAAATGAGAAAATTGAAGGCGATGAGCTCCAGGTCAAACCTCTGAATTTATCAATTTCCCAGGGGGTGTTGATATCCCGCCAGATCGCCAGATCGAATCCTCTTCCGGTGTTTGAAAAAATCTGGAATTTCCACATTGCGGCAATTGCAACTAGGCTTAACGCAAGTGAAAACCATATAAAGAAGATTTTTTTTTCCTTCCATTTAGGAACTATCTCCCATCCAATAAACAATATAAATACAAATGGCCCGACAAATAATGCTTGGGGGTAATACAGTAGTGATATCGCCAGAAAGAGAAAACTCAGAAGGTAATTTTTTATCGATTTGGCTTTCATAAATAGGGCTATATGAACACAGGTGAGCAATACCAAAATAGGGACGTGAGTATGTCCAATTCGACTAATCATAAAACTCCAAGGCAAAAATGCTATCAGCAAGGCAGTCACTAACGAAATAATTTTGTTCTTGCTGATTGCATGGGCAAAATAGAAGCCGGACAAGCAAGCAAGGGAGCCGTACAAAGCTGAAGGTGAACGAACACCCAGTGGGGTGAGGCCCAAGAACCAAGTGAATGTAAAAGTTCCAATGAAAAATTTATTGTATAAAAAGGATAAGATATTACTAGTTTGGCTGAAAAATTGATTTCGTAGGAAATATTGTCCTGCTTCATCGCCGTATATCTCTGGAGTATTCAAATCAAGACGATAAAAGCGGATAAACACAGCAAGAATAAAAACAATTGCTAGGGGAAGATAAGTCAACCAATCTTTCTTTCTCACTCTAGGAACATTTTAGAACTAATCGGAATTCTTTGTTCGGGTGGTCTATTTCCAGGAATATCTTCAAAGAAAACTTGGTATTGGGAATCATGATAAATGACCCGAAAGAGTTCTGATTCACCAATGCTGTTTGCTATTTGTTTACTACTCCCCCATTCCTTGGTATATGCTGTTGTGTCATTAATGAATTCAAAATATGAACCAATGGGTTCGGTCGGATATTTCTTGAGAAAATATTTGTAAATTTTCTGGGAGACTTTGGCTCGATTAACTGAGTAATGGGTGGTGTAGGTCAGATAATTCATCGAAAGGTTGTAAAAAATATATACGAATAGAAAGATGTAAGTAATTTTGTTTGTCCGAGTGAAAAGTGAAAAGATTGCCATAGAGAAACCGATAAGAGGCAAACCGAGCTCGAGGGTGAATTTATGAGTCGGTAAAAATAAAACGGGTGAGAGTGATGCTAGGAAAAACAAAAGGCCAAAGACGAAATCTCGAGAGCTTTTTCCGTAGTATTTGAAGAATAAATACAGACTAAGAACAATTAATATAAGTAGTGGAAAAATGATGAATGGCCACCAGATAACAAAGTCCGTAAAAAATCTTGGGATAGGTCTGAAACCAGACCCGATGTAATCCACAAGAAGCTCTGGTGCGCCAATCGACCACAAAGAGTACCAGGAGAAGGTATTCAAGGCCTTCAAGGGTGAGAAGTTCCACGAGTAGGAATCTCCGGTGGTGGTACCAAAAACATGAAACCGAAGATAAAGATAAGGCAAGAGAATAATGAAATATGGTAGATAATTCGATAACTTGACTCTTTTTTTGAACCAGTCAGTGATCAGGATCAGAATTGGAATAATGACAGCTGTTTCTTTTGACGTTAGTGCCAAGATAAAAAACAGTAGAGCCCTGTTCTTTCTGTTTTCAATATGGCTAATTAAACAAAGGAGCGAAAGGATAACTAAGGCGATTTCCTGAAAGGCGGACAGAAAATAGAGTCGGGTGAAGTTGCTGACGGAGAATCCGTATATGATGACCGAAAAAATTGCCGTTCGCTTAGAATTACTAAGCAAAAGGATAGATTTGTACGCTAGGTAAAGTGAGAGACAGAAACAGAGAGTAACAAATAAATGATATGGGACTGGGTTTAATCCAAACAGTTTCTGGAGGGTGAAAAAAAACACCTGCGTTGATAAAGGTCGATAAAAAGAGATTGTTTGTGCGTTTCTTTCAAAAGAAAAAAATTTCAGGAATTCCGTGATGGTGTTTATTTGAGAAACTCGTAAGTGAAACCAGTCGTCGGCAGAAAAATAGATACCGATTGACCTAGAATAGAGTGCGATTTGGGTTATGAGAATTAGTAAGAAAGGTTTTTTGAAAAACGATTTCATCTATTGTAATGATAGTCGAAATGGACTGAATTGCTAGTTTGACCAGATTCTGAAAATAGCACTGATACGTCGCCTGTTTTTGTAGTATTGGGATCGGTTCTAAAGATTATTTCGTTATCGGTCCACCTAATTATCCTTTGTTCAACTCCATCAATTACTACTTTTTTTCCGTTGTTATTCCCAGAGAAATTTACACCCTCGATGTTTACATCTACCCAGGCCTCAGAGAAACCGTTTGGTTTGACCTCCCAAATTTTTACTGTATCTCTAAAAGATTTTGTAGTAATGTCGAAAACAAGGTTTGAGCCGTAAAAAGATGCTAGAAGAAGGCCAATTATTACAACCTTTTTTAGTTTTTTTAACTTTATATAGAGGACCGAGAAAAGGGCCAATATGAAGAACAAATATATTAATAGATATATCCCTGATCTAGATAAATATTCGACAGTTGCGTCTTTGAGGAAATAGTTTTGGAAAAATCTGAAATATATAATGTTTCTTGAAATTATTATCTTTGAAACAGTCAAGAAGGTGAGTAAAAACAGTATGGTTGGAATCGATTTATAAACTTTCCGACTGAAGAAGGGGTCGACGGTCTGGTGCGCGTCCGCAAGACTATTTACATATTCATATATTTTCCTCATTTGCTTTAACAGGTTCGGAAAAATGATCTTATCTATAGAAACTGTTTGATCCCTCATCGTCCTCCAGAAGCAAATTGCGTTTTGTTTAACCCTGAAATTAAAATATATTTCTGCAATCGTCGTAATCGCTGAACAAGCCAAGAATAAATACATCCACATCCCTGTTCTTTCCGCTAGGTCATACTGTTTTAGTACCAAGAAGAAAGTGGTGGCGAGAACGAACAAAAAATACATTGACACCGTAACGGTACTGGCAAACTTCGAGCGATAGGCCAAGGCCAACCATCCGATCACCACTGAGAGCACAATAAAATCATGCGAACCCCCAGATAGAATTATCTCGCCAATTATGGCTACAAATAATATGTATGTCCCTGCCGCGAAGTTGTCTCCAAATATGAAGATGGTTAAAACAAACGCTAGAGGCATTAGATAGATGAGCATCTGTGAAATCACCCGACCGTCCGAAAAAATATTTATGACCTTATCAAAAATATAAGTAACTATTTCTCCATGGTTATCCGATATTTGGTCCTTACTCGACATATGTCGAGCAATGAAGCTTGGGCACTTCATATTTACCGTGACACCACTTTCTGTGGCCCCTTGTAAGGACTCGAGTTCGAATATATATTCGCGTTGATTAGAAAACCTAATTCGAGGAATGTTAAATGTATAAGTATTATCTTTTCGGATTTGATTTGTATTTATTGTTTCTAAATAGTACCAACTGTCCTGATTTATTGGTTTGAATCTGAATTGAAGACGATCTTTGGGGTAATGATCAAATTGGTTAAACTTGACTGTGATTCCACTGAGGTTTGAAAATTTAGAGCTAAATTCACCGATGGCCTTATCTCCAGCTATCATTGGCTCGGAGCGAGGCAGTTTGATATGTTTCTGGTTATACAAACCGTCTAAGGTGGTGATTTGATAGCCGCGAAGGGCGATAAATCTAACTGATAAGACAAGCCACAATGCCAGATATACGAAAATTACTGTTTTTAAATTTTTCATTTTTTCTTGATATTTTTTGCGACCACAATCCTGCTAAGCACATAGGCAAAACTTATCAATAAAATGCCACCAAGACTGATAAATATGCCCGCGAAGAAAAGTCTTTGGGGCCAAAACTCCAGAACGAACCCAACGTCATATGTGTCATCGGCATTTTTATTACAGATTTGATAATGTTGACAAATTTTATTTGTGTCCAAGATCCAGCTATTTGCGTATCCGTTTGCGGTTATGTGAGCTGCTTCATCGCTATTAAGACTGGTTTTCATCCAGGTCTCGGAAAAATGTCCGTCGACCAAATTGTCGTTTTGGATTGTGTTGAAGAAAATCTTTGAAATAAATTTGGCTGTACCGGAAACTGGTGTTAACCAACCGTTCTTAATGAATGTTTTCACTTCATCCAAGCTGGCTTGATCTGTCAAATTGTTTTCGTTAATTTTATATTGACTTGGTTTTGTTCCCGAAACTTCGTCATTTATTATTGCTGATGGATAGATAAACCAATTTTGGTGAAAATTTGAGTTAAAAATAAGTGGTAGCAGACCGTGTGCCCCGTGAATGACTAATCTGTATTTAGTTGAATTTATTTTCTTGTATTCGACGACTGGTGTGGTTCTAGCGTCATTTTGCTTTGCCAGGCTTGTAAGATTGTTAATTAATGGTTCGTTGTTTTGTTTAAAGAATATCGCGGTACCTATTTGATAATCCTTTTGTGAAACGATTGAGGGCAAACTATTGTAATCGAGTTCGGATAGGAGTATGGACTTTGGAATGTAAATTTCGGGAACAAATTGGTCATCTGACAAACGATAGTAATTAATGTTGTTTCCTGAATCGATGAGCTTTAATTTGGTTTCGGCCCCTAGAAGTGTCTGTGCGGATGAAAAATTCCAACTCTTGTCATTCCCACATTTAGAATATCTTGGATAAATATCTGAACGGAGGGACAAGTATCTAACGCTGGTTAACGATAATAGATTGATATAGTTTATTTGATTGTTTTCGCAAAAGTGATTATCGATGGTGTTTGCAAGTTGATTGAATTCGGCACAGAAAGTTGAGTTCTTGAGATACTCTAATTCTGGTTGACCACCCTGACTATCACTCTGAAAATCATTTTCCAGATATTGAGGGCTACACACTGTGGGCAGTGCCAGGTACCGATGGTTTAACTTTAGATCGTTATCATCCTGATATATCTTGGCTAATTCCGGTGGTAAAGAATATGAGTCGATATGGTCTCTAAATTTTTCTGATAGTATTTTTTTGCCCAAGTCTCCATTGATCCACCAACCGCTAGTCCAGATTAAGATGCCAAACAAATAAAGACTTATTAGTATGCCTCGACCAAAAGCCTTTGTATCGAGAAAATGTAATGGAAAAGCAATTAGTAGTGGGATCAGGAAAGCCGGAATAAACATCAGGTGTTGGGGACTTCGATATAACGACATTAGCGGAAATCCTTTGAATATATCCATCGTAAGTCTTGTAAATGGATGATTGCCGCCTTTAACTATCAAGAAACTAAGTATGAAAAGTAACAAGATGGGGATGAATTTTTTTAATTTGGATGAATTCCTTTCATAAATAAACCTTCCGATAATTAACCAAAATATGAATACGACAATATAGAATAGAGGCAACACAAAATCGGGGAGGCTGTATGCGTACATATTTCTGTCAAGATAGCCCACGACTGAAGAGATACTAATGATGTTTTGGGTTGAATTCATTACCCCATTGAAGTTCCCGGTAAATCTTGAATTTGTGACCATCGAATAAAAGCTTTTTGATTGAATGATAAATGGTGTAATCCAATATAGGTTCACTATCACCAGCACTAGATGTGAGAATGTTAGTCTAATTAGTAAAACACGTAATTCGACATGTTCGTGATTGAGGATAGAGTCCAGAAGGATATAGGTTACAGCTATCGCTTCCATGCTTACAAAATTTTGTAGAGAAATGATCACAAAGAAACTAGGAAGCAGAAAGCCGATCAAATTCGTGATTTTTCCCTGTCTGGAGTAAAGAACCAGGTTAACCAGCATAAGCGGAGCAAATGCATAGGAAATCCACATATACCAGGAACCTCCAATCATCTCATTGAACAAGAACGGAGAAAAAGCGTAAAGCAAAGCAGGAAGGTAGTTGAAATTACTTCTCTTTGAAATTAAGTGATCGACGGCAGATTTCATATTGACCAATGAGATAAATACAACCGAATAAAAAACAACTAATATCGTCACTTTGGTAGAAAAGAATCGTGCTACGTTGCTGATAACAAGATCGACGACCAGTTGTGATTGGAGGACCAGCTCCCGGCCCATATTAAAGTCATTCCAAGAATAAAAGGAGCGCTTAAAAATATTTTGGAAGAGTATTGTGGGTATTGGGAAACCCCAGTCCCAGTTGTGCCCTATTCCATCAAATCTAGCAAACATTAGATCCCGAAACGACAAGAAAGCGAGAATGAGAAACAATGGAAAAATATATTTCTTTTGTTCCAAAACATTGGGTATGCGATTATCGAAAAATGTTTTCAACAATCCAGTAGCTTTTTTTCTTTGCTGTGTCGAGATTGACGTCCAAGAAAGAAATATTAGAAGAGGGAGCGTGTACGAGAATGAATAAAGCATAAATCTGGTATCTGAGATGAGATTTTCAAGTTTATGGGGAATGAAAAATTCCAAATTTTTTATATTTGTTAAAAAGACTTTTCCGTATATATATTTTACGGCAAAAACTGGTTCGGTTTTCGAGATGGAGACTGAGTTGTCATCTCCTCCGCCCAAGGATTCGATTTGAAATTCATAATCTTTACCAACGGAATCTACCTGACTCGGAAACCCAAACGGGAAAAAGTCATTGGGCTGAAATTGATCTGACTTATATGTGTTTCTGTATATCCAATCTGAACTTCCATCATGCCTGATTCTAAACTCTAATTGATCCTGGTTTATCCGAAAGTGAGTGTCAAACCTAATCAAGACTATCCCGAGATTGTTGTATTGTGCCCTAAATTTACCAGTGACTATATTTCCGGCAGTTAGTCTTGGGGCCGCTGATCTATTAAGACTTGGATGATTATAATAATTTTCCAAGGTTAACAACCCAAACCCTTCCCTACCGAGATATCTTAGTGTCAATATCATCCAGAGAATAAACAGAACGACGGTAATTATCGGATAAAATCTGTTCAAGTCTTTTCCCGTAGTGTTCTTCATGAAAGAAATCTGCTGAAATATTTCCTAGCCAGCAACATAGACATGAATCTTGGAAAATTTACGATTGTTATTGGATTAAGAAGGTTGGGAATTTGGGTAATTATTTTGACGGCTTTCCAATTGAACATAATCATGAATTTAAGAAGATAGAGATATATCCCGCAATAAGAATAATATATCAGTTCTCTACCTCCTAGGTGCCTTTGTTGTATTTGGACTGACCTTTTAATTCTATTGGCACTATCGGTGGCACTTTCGACGTGTTTGTCTTGGTAAAAAGCCTGAAACGCATGACGACGGTAATAGACTAAGTCTTTGGCGATGAAATATGAGCTGTATTTGTTTAGAATACGAAGATGAAAATCCTGGTCTGCCTCCGTGAGGCATGAGTCGTCAAAAAAACCGGTCGTTGAAAAGATTAATCGGTTGTAGATAACCGCACTGCTATTACCGGGGTTTCCATAAAAGTTCTTCCAGAGTTTTACGACAGATATCTTTGGAGGCAGTATAATATCCTTGGGGAATTGTTTCACCCGGACGACATTTTTATTGTTGCTATTACCATTGGCAAAGCTTGCTACTGAACCGAAAAATAGTCCGATTTTATCTTTTTTGACTTTTTTTATTGATTCAGAAATGGTTTTAGACCACCCCGGAGGCAATAAATCGTCCGAGTGCAGAAGGCTTACGTATTGAGACTTTGAAAGTTTAATTCCTGTATTCCAATTATTCACCATGCCGACATTTTTTTTGTTACGATACACTTTAATATTCTTGTTATTTCGAGCATATCTTTTGGCTATCTCAAGCGTCTTGTCTGTCGAATGATTATCGACAACTATTATTTCTCTAATTGGTTCCGATTGTGATAAACAACTTTCGATGGCTGGGCCGATAAACTCCTCCCTGTTAAACGCAGGAATAATTACTCCTAGAAGATTCCTTTTCATATGACTAGCCGTTAATTAAACTCCAATCGTATGGAATCTCTTTGCTAAACGGATCCAACCTAGAAATCTCATCAAGCCGGTGTGAATAAGAAGAACAATTCGCAAGCACAGCTTCTTTGAGTCCTATTCCCTTGAATCCATTCCAAACGTTTTTTGGAACCTTTACCATCAGATTATTTCTTTCTCCCATAAAAACCTCCATTAGATTACCCTTTGTCTTTGATCCCTTACGGTTGTCATAGAGTACTAATTTTATATCTCCGATAACGACGAGATAATTTAGCTCCATCTTGGAATGGATGTGCCAGCCTTTTATTACCCCCGGGTAGATACTCGAGAAATAAATTTCGCCAAATCTCTTGAATTCTTTGTCCTCTTCTTTGAGCATATGAAGTATTGACCCCCGCTCATCAGAAATTTTCGAGATTCTCTTTATTACTACGCCATTGATTTGTCCACCCTTTACTCCGTATATTTTATCATCCATTGTTTATTTGTTTAACTAAGTAATCAAATGTATTTCTTAGACCAGATTCAAGACTGTATCTTGGCTTCCAACTTAAAACACTATAGATCTTATTAGAGTTGGCGTTGGCGTACATTATTTCATTTGGTGGATATGGTTTTGTTGCCCAATATATATTCAGCTTCTTCCCGGAAATATTTTCTAGCTTCCTGACGATCTGTTTGATACTGTATGTCTTGGACGTACCCACATTAAATGACTGAAATCCAGAAAATTTTTCAAGATTCTTTAATACTAATAAGTAAGCTTCGACGATATCCTTCACGTAAGTGAAATTCCATCTCTGTTCACCGCCTGAAAAGTCGATTTTATCTCCCGAAACTAGTGATCTAATTAGAAACGGAATTAGTTTTTCATTGTCTCTCTCGCCGTAGGGTGCAAATAATTTCAGATCAACCGTTACCAATCCGTTGTTGGCGTAATGCTTCAAAATTTCCAAAAACGACAATTTTGTGGCGGCATAGAGGTTGTATGGAACAATTTTGCTACTTTCCTTAAGTGGTCTGTTTTGTTGTAAATATTCAAAGAACGTACCCGTGTTAATAAAATATTTCACTTTATGATCGAGACAGAGCTGACATATAAAACTTGGAAATTTGATGTTTGAATCTATCATCTGGTCGACTCCATCGCTGTTTTCATGGTTTTTTATATATTTAGCGGCCAGATGGATGACGCAGTCTATTTCTTCAGTTGAAAAAGTTCTAACCAAGCTTTTTTTTGATGCATCTACTAGCCTAACTTTCTTGGTTAGATGATGGATTCTACCCAAATCAGAGTTGGCTCTGGTTGAGATGATGGCTCTGTAACCACTCTCAAGGAGCGCTTTGAGAAGATGCGAACCAATAAAGCCGTTTCCTCCCGTGAGAAAAATTGTTTTAATCATACTTTTCTATAAATTCTGAGAATATTTTGACAATGTACTTGATCATTGCTTTTGAGATACCAGGATAAACTCCTATCCAAAATGTGTTCGACATAACTGTATCTGAATTGTTCAACACTCCCGCTATGCGATAGTTTATGGGATAGTTTTTGAAATATGGTTGCTTGGTAATATTTCCACCAAATAAAAGTCTGGTAGCAATTTTTCCTTCATTTAGATAAACCAATAATTCTTCCCGACTGAAAGGGGCATCTTTTTTTATGTTTATGGGAAACCCAAACCAATTTGGTTCGCTATCTTTCTCACGCTTGACAACTGAAAAATACTTGTCTAGTTTCTTGAATGACTTGAGCAGTGTTTTGTAATTACTTCTGCGAATCTTGATGAACGAAGGTAATTTTTTTAACTGAACAATTCCGCAGGCTGCTTGCATTTCCGTCATCTTCAGATTAAACCCAATGTGGGAATAGATATATTTATGGTCATACCCAACCGGTAGGTCCCCCAATTTCCATTTGAATCTTAGACCACAAGTATTGTCGTGACCCGTGGGGCACCAGCAATCTCTCCCCCAGTCACGAAAAGATCTAATTATTTTGTTTAGTAGAGCGTTGTCAGTTAATACCGCCCCACCCTCTCCACAAGTTATTTGATGGGCCGGATAGAAACTCAGTGTTGAGATATCTCCGAATGATCCTGTCTTCTTTCCGGCATATATACTTCCAAGACTGTCGCAGTTGTCTTCGATAAACCATAGGTCATGTTTTTTGCACAATTTTTTTATTGCGTGCAAATTATTCGGGTTTCCTAGTGTATTGGCAATCATCACCGCGCGGGTTTTTTTTGAAACAGCCTTTTCTAACAAACTTATGTCCACTGATAAAGTTTCTAGTTTGACATCAATAAAGACCGGAACGCATCCTGCCTGGATAATAGGATTGATAGTCGTGGGGAAACTTGCCGCCAAGGTAACCACTTCGTCTCCCGCTTTGATTCTTTTCTTTCCTAACAAATGTGAGGTGAGACAAAATAAGGCAATCAGGTTTGCAGAAGAACCCGAGTTTACAGTAGTACAAAATTTAACCCCAACATAGTTGGCCAATGAACCTTCAAATTCTTTTGTCAGTCTACCTTCGGTCCACCAACCATCGAGGACGGCTTCGGACATAAGGATCATTTCCTTGTAATCAAATATTTTTCCAGATACCGGAACCTTTGACACTCCTGGGATGAATTTTTTAGCAGGGAAACGTCCCCTGTATTCCCTTATTATCTCGTTTTTCAAGGTCAGGTTCATGGTTTTCTCTTTTTTTCCCAGACAGCCCAGGGCCTAGACTCAGCCCAGAGTTTGTTGAGATCAATAACATCCTTTAGGGTGTCCATGCTGTGCCAAAAACCATCATGTTTGTATCTTGAGAGAAGACTTTTTTTTGTTAGTTTCACCAGGACATCTTCAATCATGTCATCACTATTTACGTCCTTGATTACTTTTCGTGAAACTACCATGAAGCCTCCGTTAATGTAATCGTCAAGTTTGGGCTTTTCATCAAACCTCTTGATAATACTTTTTTTATTTACGTGAACCTTCCCATACTTAGATGAAGGATGAACTCCCGAAATAGTTATTAAGCTACCGTATTTTTTACTTTGTTTGTGATGAAACCTAATCGATTCATTTACATCAATATCTGAAACTCCATCGCCATACGTCAATAGAAACTCATCATCCTTCACATATTTCGTAACAGCAATTTTGACTCTTTGCCCGCTGGGTGTGTCATCACCGGTTTCGACAAATGTAATCTTGAAAGTAAAATTAAGCAAGCTATTCAGATAAGTAATTTCGCCGGTTGCTAGATCGACGGAAAAATCATTTGTGTATTTTTGTAAGTTAAGAAAATAATCTTTAATAATGTGGGCTTTGTAGCCTAAACATAAAATAAAGTCATTGTGGCCGTAGTGAGAATATATTCGCATGATATGAACGAGGATGGGAAGCCCGGCAACTTCCACCATAGGCTTAGGCTTAAGCTCGGTTTCTTCTCTTAACCTAGTCCCCTTGCCCCCGCAAACAATAATGACTTTCATATTGGATCACTTAAAGGTGAGTTGGAAATTTCTAATTTGACTAGATGGGCCATCAAGCTTGGCATAAAATCTTAAATAAAGCACGTCCGCATTGACGTCTTTTATATCAAACTGGTATATTTTTTGTTGGTTATCATTCACATGAGCTAACCGATGCCATGTAATACCATTTTTACTATATTCAATATAAATGGGGTTGGTGTAGTGTGCAAACGCTTTTACGTCAATCTTGGCCTCGGTGATTGTATCAGAAAGGTTGAATTTGTATATGAGGGGAAGGTTTGTGTTATCGTCTCCATATCCTTTAATTAAGAATCCTTCGTTTGTCTGTAGCCAGCCTTTGGAAGCAGATGATTGGTAAAACCACTTGTAACTCCTAACTACTTCCAGCTCAGAATCGTATTTATATTCTCTCTTGAGATCGCCTGATAAACTAATAATATAATCGTTGCTTGTTATGCCTGAGCCAGCATCATTTGTTAGCAAAAAAGATTTCAGTTGGGCGCCCCCGATCGCGTGCTTAATTCCTTTTTTGTAAACAAATTGAAATTTAATATAAAGTGACTCATTTACGCTTGGTATTTTGAGATTGTCGTCAAAAAACGCGAATTGATTGGCACTCTTTTCGTATACCTTCTTTAAATCATCCTTACTTGTTCCGGCATATACTTGAAAGGCCACTCCACCATCAATCGAAAATAACGGTTTGAGAAAAATCTTGTCTGGTGTTTTGGGAAAAGAAAAATGATAAGTTATCGATGAGTTTTCAAAACTGATAGGTGATAATACGTTGAAACCCTCATGCTTTGGCATGGTGTTAAAATCAGAATATGAAGTCATAATGTTAACACGATCTACAGTCTGAGACAAATATGACCCCGTACGAAAATCGTCATAGAAACGCCAAATCTCCGCAGACTTAGGTTTTATGACTATCGGATCTTGTTTAATAAATTTTATGTTGTATATATTGAAACCACCAATAATGGTGGTGGCCTTGTAATTGGTGGCTCCTGCTAAAAATAGATCGTTAAAATCCGGGATTGAGACAAAAATATTCCGAGCCTTTGTGTTAACAAGTGACTCATATTCAATTTGGCTTGACCTGGCAACTTTAACTTCATCAAAAATAAAATCATTTTTGTTTGCTCCGAAGTAGTAGTCTAGAAATAGAGTCCCATTCTTTGACAACCACACCCTATCACCCTCATTAATATTGGAAATAAGGTATTGGTAAACTTTTCTCCAGCTATAAGTAACGTTTCCGGGGAAATCAAAACCAAAACTGGTTCGGTGACCAATGGGTGATAAAGCTAGTAAAAGTATGGCTATCGATAATGTTGCGGGGGTTAAAAGCGAAAGCAAAACCGAAACAGACTTTGTAAGCCTTACTCTTTCGAGCGCGGATCTGATAAGACTTGTTATTTGGAGTATGCCTGCGGCTATAAAGGTCAAATACACTGGTATAACAAAGATAAAGTATTTTTCCTCAAACCAGTGGTTGATTCGGATAAGGAACAGGGCAAGAAAAGGAAAGACGATCCACACGAGAAATAGAAAAGTATATTTCGGTTTTATATAACAAATAAAATATGTGACACCCAAAATAAATAAGATCAAGTATAGGTAGAAACGGACTCCTCCGCTAAGCCCGAACCAGGAAAACATAGCAATAAAGAAATCTTTGTCGAATCTTAACACCGTTGAGTGAAGTTGACCTGAAAGTGACCAGCCGACCGTAATGGGCTTCGTGAAATCAACTTTTACTTCGTTTGTTAAGAGTCGTCGATATCCTCCCCCACCGATAACAGAAACAACCAAAAATAGGACGATAATTACAACTCCCAGTAAACCGATTGATTTCATTTTTGGTCTCCTTATCCAGGCATTCGACTTTAGGAGTAAAAAAATAGATAGAAAAATAATTTCCTGTAACGCAACAATGATACCCACCATCTGAGTGAGGACATTTATCCAGGCAACAAAACCACAAAGAACCAGGCTTTTCCAGGATATTTTCTTTTCGTCGAAGCTAGCGATAAATTTGATAAGAAAATAAAGAGACAATAGTGAAAAGAAGGTATAGTATGAGAAAAAGAGAATTTGTTGGGAAAACTCAATCAGCATTGGCGAGATTGCGACTAGAAAAGCGGCTACTAAACCAAGTTGATTACTAAATACTTTTTTCCCTACACGGTAGGTTAGATAAACGGTAAGTAGGCCAAATATCACTGAAGGAAGTCCAAGAATGAAGGTGCTCTTTCCAATAAATAGAAACGCCTTGACAAAAAAATAGTGTACTGGGGTGGGGACGTCTTTTAGTATCTGAAGATAACTTTTTTCTGACTGGAGAACAGTGAGCACCTCGTCATACCAGATATCTCTCCCCGATAATCCCTTTAGTCTGAAATACGAAGCAAGACACAAAATTACGATTATCGGAATATTGCTCCAACTAAAGATTTTTTTTAGCATTTATTGGGCGCTGAATTTGGCTTCCTGAACTTTATCATACTACTAACTAATATTTAAGACTTTACAGCCACAACAAGGATACTCCCTCCCCTTAAAAGTTTACTTTCATTTAATAACATACTGTCAACTTGACGCGAAAATACTTTATTTAATTGATTGTGTAAAAAAGGAATTGGTTGGGAAATCTTGAGCACAAGACAGATTTGATCCCATTTGGCGATTTCCACTTTTGATAAATAGTATTGATAATACTTAATTTTCAATCCTGATTTTGTGAGGTTTGATTTCCATCCGGAAAGATTGAATTGATTGAAGTGACTGAGTTGTTTGTTGCGTGCCGATGAATAGATTTTCCCCAAACCTTTTAGGTGTATTTTCTCAAGAATATTACGTCCATACAGGTACTTGGCAAAATATACCGAGGGAGAAGTGAAGACAAATAACCCATCCTTTTTCAAGACTCGTGAAACCTCTGATAAGACATCGTCGATACCATAGATGTGCTCGATGACGCTATTGCTAAAGACAAGGTCAAACGTTTGATTCCTGAAGGATAATCTTCTCGCGTCTCCTATAACCAGTTTCTTATAGGTCTTCAGGCGCCGGGCCCGATTAAGCTCAGACTCGAGAACATCAAGACCAACGTCAATTTTGTTAAACAGTATGTCACCGATATACCCCTCTCCGCAACCTAAATCCAAAACCTTGGCGCTGAGTTCAAGCTGGTGTTTTCTCATATATTCGTTCACTGCGATCAGTTCCCTACCTCTGAACAATACCGCTCCTGGGTGACCAAATTTATCGATAAGATTATCAATAATATCTTGATTTGACATAATTTTAAAAAGTTTTTGTGACATATCTTGATCCTCCTAACAGACCCATTATGGTGCCGGGTATGGCTCCAAATTGATTAGATTGCTTGCGTGTAATTCCCAAATAAACATAAAAGCCGTTCAGAAAAAGCAAATACGTGCCGTATCTAAAATAATCAGAAATCTTATTCATCTTTATATATCGAGAGTGAAAAATTATGAAATTCACCATACGACTGTAACTACTTGGTCGATCATTATAAAACCCGTCCTGGGATGGACAGTGATTAACGATAACTTTGGGATTGAAAATAAGCTTATATCCAAGGTTCTTTATTTTGAATGCCGCGTCTGCTTCGTGATACTCTCCTACTCCAGTATATATTTGATCAAATCCACCTACTTTTTTTAACAAGTTAGTTCTAACCGAAAAGTTGCAGGCCTCTAAATTATCGACTTCTTGATATTCTTCTCTAAGTGCATTTTCGTAGTTTGAGCCAATCGAAAAGGCTCCGCTCTTAAACCATCGACTGACGGCATAAGGTCTACCCTCCATAAAGTAGTTAAAATATATTTTGCCCAATAGTTTGAAAATATTATTGCCTCTTTCGAACTTTTTTGAGTAGAAGAAAAGGTCTCGAGCAAAAATATTACTTTTTGGTATCACGGTCGGTCCCGTTACTCCACCCACCTTGGGATTTAAATCAAATGTCTTATTTACTTCCTTTAACCACCCCCTACTCATTACGACATCGTCGTCGGTTCGAATAAATATTTTTCCTTTCGCTGCATTAAGGGCCTGATTTGCAGCTAGCGACAATCCCTTTTTCTCCTGGTTGACCAAATTAATATTTAATTTGGATTTATATTTGTTTATAATATTCGAGGTATTGTCGCTTGATTTATAGACGACAATAACTACTTCAAAATCTTTGAATAGTTGCTTCGTAAGAGAATTTAAGCCACGTTCGAGTGACCAGGATCGTCCACCGGTGGGGATAAAGACTGTGATTTTGGGCTTGGTCATATGTTTTCAGAAGCTTTCGGCGTTGCCAACTTTGTGTTTCTTGATTACTTTATTTAAAAAATATCCAATATTTCGGTTGACCATAACCTTCTTGAACAACTTTGAGTCAGATATTTTTCTGTTTTTTTGGACGAGTTTTCTCTTTTGAAGTGTTGAGGGCAAATTAATCAGATTCCACAATACACCCAAATGGACCCAGAAAAAAGCCTTGAATTGAAGCTTTAGCAATGAATACCAAGCTAGTCCAAGCCATAATAAAATATGAAGTGGAACAATCTTAGCTAGATTCACTATATCGAGATTTTTCAATAAGGTTAAGATATAGTTCTTACTCCCGTGAAATTTAGCGTTGTAATTGTTTTTTTCTTTGCCTAAAATTACGGTACTAGTTCCAAATTCATGATAAACGATTGACGTTGGAACAAAGACGATGCGATGGCCGACCAGCCAGGTTCTCCAACCCAAATCAGTTTCCTCAACATAAATAAAATAGTCCGGATCAAATCCTCCAGCCTTTTTAAAAACATCCTTTCGGATAAACATTCCCGCTGATTTGGCGGCGAGGATCTCAACTTCCTGATCAAACTGGCCTTTGTCAATTTCTCTGACTGAAGCTCGTTGAACCAAAAAACCATTTTGGCCAATATATTCTCCGACATAATCGATTTTATTTCGTTCTTTTTTTAAGAGAAGTTTACACTGGATGGCGCCGATTGTTCTGTCCTTCTCAAAAGCTTTCATGGCCATATTTGCCCAATTTTTATCGACAATGGTGTCGTTATCTAAGAATCCAATGTATTTACCTTTTGCGATTGCGACCCCTTCATTTCTGGCTTTTGAAGGACCAAAATTCTTATTCAGAGAAATTATTTTCATTTTTTTCCCTAACAAACGAGGGTATTTTTTGTTTAACTTCGCGACATCGCCTTTTGAGCCGTTATCAACGATTACAATTTCAAAACTTTTTGAGTTCGAATTTAAGATTGAATCAAGACACTTCGAAATATATTTATAGCCTTCATGGTTTACAATTATTACTGATAAGATGATATCTTTCATAATGATTGATATATCTTGAAATATCGATTAGCAGTAATCATCGGAGATCTGGTTTTTGCTTTTTCAATAACATTTTTCTCGATACCTTCTATCATATCCGGGTGGTCAATAGCGAAGGCAATGGCTTTGTCCCAATGACGATTGGAAGTAAGAATACCGGTCGATTGATTCTTGATATCTTCGATGAAATGGCCTTCTCTGGTGGCAATAACACATTTTCCATAACTGTTGGCATGATAAAGAGGACCACTACTGCCCATCGAGAGTACGGCTGGAATTATCACCGCGTAGGCTTTGTGATATAGCTTGTCTTGCTCCTTTTCGTTGATAAAACCTTTTACAACAACTCTTGTTGATAAGTTTAGCTTTTTGATTGGTGAAATGATCTCATCATAAGCGGACTCTTGACCTTTGATCTTTCCGCCGGCCAAAATAAACTTGAATGGAGACTTGGGGTATTTCTTGAAAAACTTTGAGAAACCTTCCAAGGCAAAGCCGAGACCTTTCCGCCGTACCATGTAACCGAAATAAAAGAAATATTTTTCTTTTTTTCCCCAATAGATCTTTTTTACTGGGATAGCATCAGGAATGACACGAGCTTTACTTTTGTCCAAACCATAATCCTTGACCAGAATGCTTTCGGAAAGTTTAGTGTGAAGAATAATCGAGTGCGAGAAGAGTGAGATTGAACGAAAAAGATATTCAAATATAATTTTGAGCATAAATGGCCGAACGAATGTTGAGTTCTGGTGAAACATCATCAAAAAGTCCGTATTAATCTGATTCTTGTAAACAGCAGCGTGGACCGTCGTGACCACTTTGTAGCCAGATAGTCGAATCAAGGCAACCAAAATGGGGAACATTATGGCAGTGGTGAGGCTGCCATACATATTTAGTTCGTGCTGGAGGTGAACCACGGCTGGTCGGTCGATTCTTAGCTGAGACAGGATATCGCTGATATATTTTGGGGATTTTGACCAGACGTTCCGAATCTCGCCACAGCCCCTGATCTTTAAGTTTTCTGAATTTTTATCGGCATAGACAATCAGATCTATATCTTTTTGTTTTGCCAGTCCACCACAAATGATCTGCGAGTAATGTCCGGAAGGGAGCATGGTGGAGATAAAGACAATCTTCATGGGTTCAGATTACTTCAATCTTTGGAATTGGGAATACTAGATGTCCTCCAGAATCGAGATACTCTTGTTCCTTACCAAGAATATTGTCTTTGAAATGCCAAGGTAAGACTAATAAATAGTCTGGTTTGAGCTCCTTAATTTCCTTTTCTGGTCGAATTGGGATATCAGTTCCTGGGGCAAGTCGGCCGAATTTATAATCGTTCACCTCGGCGATCGCGGGCAAGTCTTTTTTGGTTAAACCAGCTAATTGTAGAATTACATTCCCCTTTGTTGATGCTCCGTATCCATAGATTGTCTTGCCATCTTTTTTTACCTTCCTGACAAATTTGATTAATTCATCATTTTGGACAAAGACGTCCTTTTTGAACTGGTTATATGTTTCAGGCTTTTCTAAATGTCTGGCATCTTCTGCTTTGATGATTGCTCCTACCATTTCTTTATTCTCTCTTAGTGGGGACTTTTTCTTTGCTAAAGTGACTCTGAAACTGGCCCCATTAGCTTCGTTTAATTCAATATCAATAATTTTGAAACCAATCTTTTCTACCATCCAGCTGATTTGTCTGACGGCATAATATTCAGTGTGTTCATGACAAATAGTGTCGTAAGAGACATTATCAATCATTCTGGGCATATAACTCTGTTCCAAAACCCAAACACCGTCGTCCTCAAGAATTTCGTAGACCTGGGCCATAAAATCAATTGGATGTTCAAGATCGTAGAACATCGCAATCGAAGTCACTATTTTCGCCTTTTTGTCTTTGAAATGCTTTTTGAAAAGTTCTGAGCCGAAGAAGTCGGGAATTTTATTGATTCCATTTTTGTAATACATGCCGAACTTTTTTATGGTCGGGTCCATCCCAACCAGGGTAATGTCGTCTAATCCGTATGATCCCAACAAAGTTCCGTCATTGCTACCGATATCAAGAACGAGATCACCTTTTTCGAGGTTAATCCTTGACTTAATTTGACTCACGATACCTTGTAGATGGGAAACCATCGAGCGATTTAGGCCTGAACGATAACCGTAATTTTCCCCGTACAGCTTTTCAAGTTGGTAGTTGTGATTCAATTGAAGAAGGCCGCAATTGCTAGTACTCTCGCTATCGTCACACTTGACGAGTGTCAATGGTCCTTTCTCGATCTCTTCGCCAACGTTTGGAAAAACCCCCGTAAGGGCCATATGTCCTAAATCAATTACTGGATATAATTGCTTGTTACCGCAGATACGACAACTGGTAATTTGTTTGTATAGCATATTCGGGTTATAACTTTCCTAGAATCATACCATTGGAATTATTACTTGTTGGGTGCCATTGCCAAGCGTCGTTGATGATGTTTTCGATAGTATAACGGCTTTTCCAGCCTAGAATCTTATTTGCCTTTGACGGGTCCGCCACAAGTTCAGCTGGGTCGCCGGGGCGAGCTTGCTCTTCTCTAACTTCGAAGTTTGGTTGGTGTTTCTTTACTTCGCTT
>OBEQ010575888.1_pt1 | contig 25046 bp, 26 predicted proteins | sample 1670901 | NCBI WGS metagenome assembly OBEQ01 (sample SAMEA104232315, study PRJEB22302) | groundwater metagenome | biome: forest; feature: aquifer; material: groundwater | place: USA | collected 2011-08-07 | depth 5.4 m | reverse complement strand
GAGGCCGTGATGAATGAACACATCGACACCGTGGTTGGCCGTTACAAAGGTCAGATCAAGTATTGGAATGTCGTGAATGAGGCTGTGGATGACGGTGACACCGGCACGCTCCGTCAGGGCCACAAATGGTTCTATGCCATGGGGGCTGGTTACATCCGCAAGGCTTTCGTGCGGGCGCATGCCGCCGACCCGAGCGCGGTGCTGTACTACAATGAATATAATATCGAGAGTAATAAGGCTAAATTCGATGGCACCAAAGCACTGCTCATCAACCTAAAGAAGCAGAACACTCCTGTGCATGCGCTCGGCTGGCAGCTCCATGTTAGACCCGGGAGCTTCGATCCTGCTACACTCCTCGCACGCATGAACGAGATCGCAGACCTCGGATTCGACAATTACATTACTGAACTCGATGTGCAGCTGCCGGTCAACCCTACTGCCGCTGACTACGAACAACAGAAGCAGACCTACAAGAGTATCGTTCATACATTTCTCGCTGCACGCCGCCATAAAACAATCATTATCTGGGGTCTGCGCGATGGGGATCCATACTGGCTCACGAATAGCCATCCAGTGCTTTTTGATGAGAACTATCGTAAGAAGTCCGCGTACTTTGGTGTTCAGGAAGCCCTCAAATAAGTGCTATCTACTCCCACAAAGAACTCTCAATATGAGTTAGCGAGTTTGCGTCAGCACCGTTCGGACATTGTCCACTACTCGGCGCCAATTATTTTTGTCAGAATAAAAACTATTCTATACGAGAGTTTCCTATATCGGCTTGTGCATAACGCCATTCATAATTTTGGATGTTAAAGTAGTATTATTAACAAAACGTGAAAAAATTCTCCGCGCTATCGTTTTTAATCATCGTTATACCGTCTCTGGTCTTTGCTCAGAGTACGGGTCAACAGGCGAATTCAAACGTAACCTCCAGTACTCAAGGTGGCGAGCAACGTACCTCCACTGCAACGCTCCAGCAGCAAATCCAAGATCTCCTAAGGCAACTGCAAATTCTTCAAGCACAGGTAGCAGCATTCCAGGGAGAGTTCGGTGTATCGGCGCAGGCGACATCAACCGCTTCCGCGTCCGAGGCAGTTCCGCCGGAGTTAACCCGTTCTCTGTCTCGCGGCTCCTCTGGCGACGACGTCCGCAAACTACAGGAATTTCTGGCAAAAGACAAAGACGTTTATCCGGACGGTCTCGTGACCGGCTACTTCGGGCCTTTAACCGAGAAAGCCGTCAAGAAGTGGCAGGAGAAACAGGGCATAGATCCTGTGGGAGTAGTGGGACCCAAAACACTTGCCGCGCTCAATCAATTTGTCGTAGCAAGCATCAGTCAGCCGGGAACTACATCTCCGGCGATTCCTGCACCTGCACCTTCGACTCCAAGTTCATCAATCATAACCACCGCGCCGATTGTTGGTTCGACTACAACCATATCTGCTTCGACAACGTTGACCACGCCCGCCGCGACTTCCACGAGTGCGGCTCCTACTGCAACATCAACTGCTTCATCTTCATCAGCTACTACGCAATCTGCCGCAGGAACATCCTCAACAACCACGCAGTCAGTCACGCAAACATCGGGAGGTTACGCCGGAGGATACACTGTTCCGACGACCACAACGAACACATCTTCATCCACTCAAACTTCCTCCGCCACAGCGACCACGACACAAGCTACTTCATCAACGACCGGAGGAACAACAACTTCGACTGCCTTCATCCAAACCTGTTCAAGCTACACGAATGCAAGCAGTAAAATCGGTTATGTGGTCGGCGATACCGTCATGTTCACATTTACCTGCGTGAATGGCAACACTAAATATCTCAATTTCCAAGTAATGGATTCGAGTGGAGCAATCGCGCTTGCTACAAACTGGATCAGTAACTCTTTCACCAACGACCAGTCGGGACTTATAACTGCGGACAAGCTAAGTTTCAGCAGTTCGAATCTTAGCCCAGGCACCTATAAACTCCGGGCGTGTTTCGATGCAAATTGTCAGAATTTCGCCGACGTCTCCTCATTTACGCTTAGCGCCGCCGGATCTTCAGCAGCGGCAACAACGACAACGCAAACTGCTTCATCAACGACTACCGCGGCATCCGCGACAAGCACCGCGAGCACAACGAGCAGTACGGCGTCGTGCACCGGCTTCACGCTTACCTTTGCGAACGGGAAAACGAGCTACATCGTTGGAGACACGCTAACGTATACCTATGCGTGCAGCTCCAGCGGCACTGCTTCATTGGTGGAGGTGAGCGTTTCGAAACCCGATGGCAGCATAACGGTTTATAACACTTCTTCCGGATCGGTCAGCCAAAACACACTGGGTTTTAGCACGTCGAATCTTTCGCCCGGCAACTACACCCTGCGCGCGTGTTTCACGGCCGGTTGTTCCGGAGGCGTGACGGCTTCTCTGCCTTTTACCGTAACTGCCGCAGCCAGCGTTCCGCCGGCCCCGTCGAATCTTGCCGTTGTGTTTGCGCATAATGGCGGCGACAACAGCACGACGTTCAATCTAACGTGGGGAGGGACCCCCGCAAATATAACTTCATGGCGCGTGTATCAGCACTTGCAGGGAACCGCGTGGCCGTCCACGTACGATACGCGCGTTTCCAATCAGTTATTGAGTTCCACGGCAACCACGCTTACCGTGCAGGTAGCAATCGTATGGGCGGGCTACGGGACGTACGAATTCAAGATGGAGGCCTGCAATTCGGCGGGCTGCTCGCCTGATTCTAATAGTGCGGCAATTGCGGTAAGCAGCACCACTGCAACGAGCAGCACCAGTGCATCGAACGTCTCATCCCCCAATTTGGCTTTAATATTAGACGCGCTCGCTAAGATTCTCAATCTTCTTCAACAACTTAAGTAAGAGTTACAATATAATACCCTTCCTGAGCTTATTAGTAGATAGGAATCGGAGGTTTGGATTAAAACATCTGGCATAGGTGCTTGACGCCCCTAAAATCAATGGGGAAATTTATCAACCTCATTTTCATATTTTGGGACACGTGCTCACTAAAAACTGCTCAGGGGGGCATCAAAACGCCTACCCTCGTAAAACATTGTCAGCTTCGCTATAAAAACACTGCCACCGCGTCTCCGTATCGCAGTTCCAATAAAGAAAACAACAAAGCCGAGCAATCATGCTCGGCTCCGCTGTTTCATCCCAAAACCTTCTTGCGAAATCACTTCAGAAATGCTTTCCTATCTGTATCACACTTCAAACACTGCCATCGAAAATAAATCGAAGTACATAAAAATTTCTACTACAGTTGCCAAAAGAAGCGATGCAGAACGAATTGCAAGAATATTATCTGAAAAGAAATTATCTGCATGTACGCAAATAATTGGTCCGATTACAAGTATCTATCGATGGAGAAATAAAATAGAGAAATCAAAAGAACGGTTGTGTGTGGCTAAATCAAAGAAAAGTCATTATAGAAAAATAGAACAAGCAATCAAAAAGGTTCACCCCTACAAACTTCCGGAAATCATAGCCACGTCGATTATTGAGGGAAGTCGAGAGTACCTCGGATGGATGCAGAAAGAAATATAAGAAGTGCCATGGGTCATGATGTGAAAAACTTTTCGGATTTGGAGATGAGAAATTCAACTTATAGGCAGGTGTGGTAGTCAATAAAATGTGAGAATGCCGCATATCCACGATACAATAGATTTTACAGTCGAGGCTTTCGTAGTTCATAACGACAAGGTTCTCTTAAGAAAACACGATAAGTATAAAATTTGGCTAAGTGTAGGCGGCCACATTGAACTTGACGAGGATCCAAATCAAGCTGCTTTTCGGGAAGTAAAAGAAGAAGTCGGGCTTGATATAGAACTTATCGGCACGGCGGAAGATTTTAATAATGAAAGTAAAGGATACTAAAGAATTGATTCCTCCGGTATTTTTAAATCGTCACTGCATCAGCGACGCTCATGAACACATAACGTTGGTTTATTTTGCTACTGCAAAGAGTCAGGAGATAACTCAAGGACAGAATGAAGTAAGCGAAGAATGTTATTGGTTCACAGAACAGGAATTGAATGAAAGTAAATATGATATTCGCGCCAGCATAAAGTTCTATGCGAAGAGTGCCCTTGCTACGGTGAAGCGGTTGTATAGGTAATGAATTTAGGTTTAGGTCCGTCAATAAATAATATAAGTAATAAAGCAATCATGAAATTACTCATTATAATTCCTTCGGTACGGCTTGCGTCTCATCCTCATTTTTTCCAACCGGGCCATCTGAAGCAGATAAGGAGCGTAACGAAGAATAAGGTAGAAGTGCGCGTGACATCGGACAAGAACGAAGCCGAGCGGCAGGCCGGGGATGCGGACATTATCGCCGGATTCCCTTCGGTTATTCCTGCGCTTACTCGCGCAAAAAATCTTCGGTGGGTGCATTCATTCTCGGCCGGAGTGGATAGACTGCTTACTCCGCAGACCAAAAAACTGCCGATTCTGATGAGCAATTCTTCGGGTATTCATGCCACGCCGATTGCCGAGCATGTTCTCGGTTTTATGTTGATCTTCACGCGCGGATTTCATCGGACTTGGCGCAAGCAAATCCGGCATACCTGGCAGCCGGATGAGACCATCACTGAGTTGCGGGGCAAAACCGTATTGATCGTGGGGTTAGGGCATATCGGTTCCGAGGTCGCGCGGCTTGCGCATTGTTTCGGGGCACGAGTGATTGCTGTTTCGCGCGCCAAAGCCAAAAAAGAAAGCTTGTCAGATGTTGATCCCTCACATAACGGAGTTATGCGAGTGATTGACGTTTTTAAAACAGAAAAATATCTGAATAGTCTGCTGCCGAAGGCCGATTTTGTTTGCATTTGCCTGCCCCATACGAACGAGACCCATCATCTTTTTGATATGACCAAATTCAGACGGATGAAACGGGATGCGGTACTCATCAATATCGGCCGAGGGGGAATCGTGAATGAACGGGAACTTGTTGTCGCGTTGAAGAAAAAGATTATAGGAGGCGCAGCGCTTGACGTGACCGAACAGGAACCGTTGCCGCCGAGTAGCCCTCTGTGGAATATGGAAAACGTTATTATAACTCCTCATCACTCCGGCCTGTCCGAAAAATATATGGATCGCGCCATTGATCTTTTCTGTAAAAATCTGAAAGAATTCTTGGCCGGCAGACCGCTCCGGAATGTGGTTGATAAGAAAAAAGGATATTAAGATGTTTCACCAAGAGCCGCTCGTTGATTTCAGTCCGAGATTTGAGTTTGCGGGTTGTTATTGGAGCGGCGTAACGGGAAATGCGATGGAGAATAAAAAGGGAATATGAGCGAAAACTTACGGCGAGCTCAAAAATTGTTGAGGTTATTTCAGGAAGGCAAGATTCCCACATTGGCGCAACACGAAGTGCATCCCGATCTCAAATTAGGCAGCAGAGAAAATTATCTTTATTTTACCCTGCCTCCTTGCATCAACTTTCAACGCCATTCTCCCGCGATGTGGAGATCCGCTTTGGCAACCTGGAATGACGATGCGACTCGCTACATATTCTTTCCTGAAAAGATTGCCGGGAAGTCGAGTAGAGTCATACGGGCCGATTTGTTGAAGCACGGACTGGGCTTGCAGAAAAATAAGCACGCCGATATCTGGATTGCGATTTCAAAAACGCTTCATGACTTCTACAAAGACGATCCCCGAAAACTGTTGCAAAACGCTCAACGAGACGTTGTGAAGATATTACAACTGGTTCAGAAAGATAAAAAAGAATATTTTACTCATTTGCGCGGCCCGAAGCTCGCAAACTATTGGTTATATATTTTGAGCCGGTATACGGATGTCACCTTAAAGAACATGGGGGAAATATCGATCATTCCGGACACCCATGTATTGCAGAGTTCCGTGGAACTCGGAGTTTCCGACAAGAAATCAAGCGCATGGGAGGTTGCCGAGAATTGGAAAAAACTTTTATCCGGAAGCAATATCACTCCCGTTCAGATGCATCCCGTATTATGGAATTGGAGCCGGAACGGATTTAAGCCCCGCGTTTAGGCCCGAAGTTTTTGTCGGCCGGCATAAAGCATATAATAGAGATATGAAGTTGATTTGTTTGAACATCTGGGGCGGGAAGCTGTTCGAGCCGTTGATTGAATTCGTTAAGCGCTCCGCGGAGGACACCGACATTTTTTGCTTCCAAGAAGTGTTTTGCGCCACCGGCGAAGCAAAGCCGCTTGCGAGCGGCTGTCGCGCTGATATGTTTGCGGAGCTTGAGAGAATTCTTCCCGGCTTCAGAGGATATTTTGCGAAGACCGAAGAGGGCTGGGATTTTAGGGAAGCGGTTTCATTTCCGCTCGAATATGGCCAGGCGTCGTTCGTAAGGAATACATTTCCGGTTTTGACACATCGCCAGATTCCTATTTTCGAAACCACTCAAAGATTCGTAGAGAGCGAGTTTGAACGCCCGCGAGGCATGCAATATCTCGAAATTGCCGATCGTGGGGATGCGCCGCTTCACATTTTCAATCTTCACGGCTTGCTTGACAACGGTCACAAACGCGATACCGAAGTACGGCTCGCTCAATTCGCTCGCGTGCGAAAGCATGTGGACGAGGCCGGGAACCGTACTATCGTATGCGGAGATTTTAATGCGCGGCCGGACACTTACAGTATCGGAATGTTCGAAGAACGGATGCGCAATCTGCTCAAGGAATACGGGATGCGGCGGACAAGGAATAATAACTATGCCGATATGGAAAAATATAAGGATTACTGGGGAGATCATATTTTTACAACTCCCGATATTGTGATAAACAATTTTGCGGTTCTCGACGGTGTGGTTTCAGATCACTTGCCGCTGATGATTGAATTTTCATGATGAAAACGCTTTCAGAAACCCTTCGACCCGTTCGACAAACTCAGGGTCGCCCTGTCCTCGACTCTGAGGGACGAGCCATCGCTCGGACTCGAAGAGAAGAATTTGAAGGGCGACATAGCTCCCTTCGACTCGACTCAGGGCAGGCAGGGCAAGCTGAAATCGGAAGACGGAAGAAGAAAGCCGCCAAGATACTCGCGGCTTTGAAGTGCCTGTTCCCCGAAGCAAAAATATTTCTTACCTATTCGAATCCATGGGAATTGTTCGTAGCAGTCGTGCTCTCGGCCCAGTGCACGGATAAAAAAGTGAACGAAGTAACCGGACAGCTGTTCAAAAAATATAAAACCCTCGATGATTATGTGAAGGCGGATGTCAAAGAATTCGAACAAGACATCAGGCCGACGGGATTTTATCGGAATAAGGCGAAGCACATCCTGGCGGCTGCACGAGTGATCAAAGAAAAGTTCGGCGGCCGCCTGCCGAAAACAATGCAGCAGATGTTGACGATCCCCGGCATAGGCAGAAAATCAGCCAATGTGATTTTGGGCAATGCGTATGGGGTGGTTGAGGGAATCGCGGTTGACGCCCATGTGCTCCGGCTGGCGAGAAAACTCGGTTTGACGGATCACCATGATCCCGTCAAGATCGAAAAAGATTTGATGAACATCATCCCGAGAAAAGAGTGGTTTGATTCCACCTATCGTCTTATCGATTATGGCAGGAAATACTGTCCGGCACGGCCGCATAACCATGCAGCCTGCCCGCTTTCAAAGATAAAATAGCAATCTTACTATCTTTCCAATCTGGTTGCGTAGATTGAGTTTTTAGTATTATATTCAACGATCGTTAAGTATAATACTAAAACCTACTGCGTAATGAAGTTTGCTTCTTACTAACTAAAATCTCTATATTCAATTGTGATATGATGTCAGTAAGAAACGATGCCAAGAACCGAAAAAAGAAAAGTCGCGGTGTTCGACATTGACGGCACGTTGTTTCGTTCCAGTCTTTTGATCGAGCTTGTCGAAGCGCTTATTCTTGAAGGCGTATTTCCGCTTCATGTCCGCGAAATATATTCGAATGAGTATGCCCGCTGGCGCGACCGAAGAGATAGTTATGAAAAGTATATTGGCGCAGTCATCAAAGCGTTTGACGAGCACATCACCGGCGTCAGCGAGAAAGATTTGGTGGCGGTGGTGGAGCAGGTGATTGCGTTTCATAAAAACCGCCTGTATCGCTATACCCGGAATCTGCTACGGGAATTGAAAAAGAAGCGATATTATCTTTTGGCGATTTCGCATTCACCGATGTATGTGGTTGGCCGGTTTGCAAAAGAGCTTGGTTTTGATAAAGTTTACGGCCGATTGCTTGAGCTCGATAATAAAAAACGTTTTACCGGTAAAACGTTGTATGCTGATCTGATTTCCGACAAAGCAAAAGTTTTGAAGCGGGCGATTGAAAAAGACCAGTTGACGCCTCGAGGATCCATTGGTGTCGGCGACACCGAATCCGACATCCCGTTTTTGAAATTGGTTGAACAACCGATCTGCTTCAATCCGAATAGGGTTCTGTATCGGGCAGCCAAAAGAAATAAATGGCGAGTCGTGGTCGAGCGAAAAGATGTCGTTTATGAATTTTAGGATAAGAAAGGAGGAATTTACGCTTTGCTAACATTATATCACAATTGTGATATAATGTTAGCAAAGCAAGATAAGATAAGGCGGAAGGGAATTCTTTCTTTGTGAAAATTTTTTCGAAGTTTAATCCGGAAGCGGAAAGTATCATTTTGGAAGATGGCGTCGGGGTGATTCCGACGGACACGATTTACGGCATCGTGGGTTCGGCGCTTTCGCGCCGCGCCGTCAGCCGGATCTATCGGCTTCGGCATCGCCAGCCGGATAAACCGATGATTATTCTAATTGGTTCAAAGTCAGACCTTCGAAGGTTCGGCGTTCTCCTTGATGCTCGAACCTCGCACGTTTTGAGTGAAGTATGGCCGGGCACAGTAAGTGTAATCTTGCCGTGTGCGCCAAAAAATTTTTCCTACCTTCACCGCGGCCAGGGGACGCTTGGATTCCGGTTGCCGGCCGAAAAAGACTTGAGAACGTTCTTGAAGCATACCGGGCCGTTGGTGGCGCCGAGCGCAAATCTTGAAGGCAAGCCGCCTGCCAAAACCATCAGAGAAGCGGAAAATTATTTTGGGGCTAAGGTGGATTTTTACATCGATAAAGGGATCATAATCGCCGAACCTTCGACGCTCATTGAATTACAAAAAGGAAAAATTGTAGTGCTTCGAAAAGGAGCAGTGCCGGTCAAACGCTAAAAATGTATCAATTGCCGAAATTGAAAAAAATCCCAAACTTGATACATGGTTTTTCCGGGAAATCAGACGGCAATATGTCGTTTCGTTGGGGAGAAAAACAGGGAGTGCTGAACAATAGGCAAAAGTTTTTGAACGGTTTAGGTATTCGAATCGAGGACTGCGTAGCGATGTCGCTTGAACACGGAACAGACATTATAGTTGTTGACAGTTCTTTCCGGGGGAGGGGAACATTGCAGCCCGAGGAAGCACCCGTGGCTGACTGCTGTATCACCGGAACCAAAAATGTTTTCTTATTTCTCTTGACGGCCGATTGTCTGCCGATAATCTTTTATGATTCAGCGTCAGGACTTACGGCATTGGCACATATGAGTCGGATTAATACACCCATGATATTTGCCGAGAAGATACTTGGATCATTGCGGGAGAAAGGTAGCCGCCCGGAAAATATAATAATCGGCATCGGGCCCGGAGTCCGCACAAAGTCATATATTTTCGATCACGATGAGCTTATAAAGCGTACTGCCGGACATACTGGCTGGAAAGATTTTCTTGTCAGGATGCCGGACGGGAGAACCGGGATTGATCTGGTTGGTTATAACATCCTTCAACTCGTTTCCGGAGGCGTTTCCAAGAAAAATATCGAGATCGCGCAAATGGATACGATTACGGACGAGCGTTTCTTTTCCCATTATCGTTCGCGCGTAAGCGGCGAATCCGAAGGCCGGATTGCCACCGTTGTCGGGTTTATAAAATAGACTGGATGAGATTGTCATAATCGGGCACATCTATACATTTTTTACGATCGTAGAGATTGTATAGAAGATATTTATAATGAGGAAGCGGCTTCGGCTTAAAATTTTCGGCACAGTACAAGGCATATTCTTTCGCCATTCGGCCAAAATAAAATTCGAGGAATTGGGAATACGGGGACTCGCGAGAAATGAGGCGGACGGATCAGTCTATCTTGAGGCCGAAGGCGAGGAAGCGGTACTCGATCAGCTTTTGGCCTGGTGTGAAAAAGGCCCGCCGCTCGCCTGCGTTGAACGAGTGGAGATATTGGACTGAATAACATAAGTAAAAATCACCTTTCCAATTCTTGCGCTATCATGTTTTCAAACTCAAAAAACTCTTTTGTATGTTTGAGCGTATGGAGGCGCGGACGGGCAAAGGGAACGCTGAATGTATTTTTTATTTCCATCGGGCGTTTACCCAATACATACAGAGTGTCGGCCAGAAATGCGGCTTCGCCGACATCGTGAGTGATAAACAAAATTGATTTGTGCTGGGCTTCCCACAATCTCGTCAAAAATTCCTGCATGTGCGAGCGGGTCTGCGAGTCAAGAGAGCCGAATGGCTCATCCATCAGCAAAATTTTGGGATTGTTGGCAAGCGTCCGGGCGATGGCGACTCGTTGTTGCATGCCGCCCGAAAGGTTCTTGGGATAAAATTCGGCAAAATTCTTCAGCCCGGTAATTTCTAAATAGTGATCAACTATTTCTGTTTTCTTTCTGCCATCGAGTTTTTGGAGATCAAGACCAAAGGAGATATTTTTTCTGACATTCAGCCACGGGAAAAGCGTAAAACTCTGGAATACCAGTCCTCTGTCTTTGCCCGGACCTAAAACTTTCTTTCCGTCCAAAATAACATCGCCGCCCGATGCCGGAAGCAATCCGGCGATGATTTTCAAGAGAGTGGTTTTGCCGCACCCGCTCGGTCCCACTAGCGCGATGAATTCCCGCTCCTGAACAGACAAGTTGAGATTTTTTATTGTCTCAATTTTCTGGAGGTTATTGGTATAAGTTTTGCAAACATTTTTGAGTTCAAGCATGACAAAAACTGGTTGTCGAAATTTTACTGCTGGGCGTGCGATTTTTCCGTCCAGGGGAAGAACAGTTTGTAGGTTATTTTGAAAAAGAGATCGGTGGCGGCCCCCAGTATGCCGATGATCACGATCGCCGCGATGACATTCGCGGTTTGCACAAAGCGTTGCGAAGTGACGATTAAATGTCCGAGGCCGGTGGTTGCGGCGATGATTTCTGCCAAGACCACGAATGTCCAGGCTGCTCCGATGTTTATGCGAAGCACATCCCAGATTCCGGGCAACGACAATGGCGCAATCACTTTCCATATCACTTCACGATTGCTCGCCCCCAAGCTGTAGGCCGCATCCATTAATTCCAGTTTTGTCCCGGCCACTACGTCATAGACCATAAAGGCGATATACGGCATTACCCCGAAACAGACAAGGAGAATCTTGGAAAGTTCTCCTATCCCGAACCACAAAAGAAATAATGGCAAAAGAGCGGAGGGCGGAATATAACGGATAAAGCTCAACACCGGCTCAATGGCGGCCTCCCCGATTTTATGTAAAGCCAGATATACGCCCAGAGGCACGGCCACTGCCACGGCTAGACCGAACCCGATCAGGATCCGTCCGATGCTTGCCCAGATATCCGTAAATAAATTGAATTCTTTGAATAATGTTCCTGTCGCGGAAATTACCGCGCTAGGCGTAGGGAGAAACAGCGGGCTGATGATCCCTCCATAACTTGCAATCGCCCAAAGCGTAAGGCCAAGGCCCGTTCCTACAAGAGCCCAACGCGCGTATTGAATTTTCTCGAGCGGCTTTTGGTGGAAATACAGCTTCTCTATTTTCATCCCATATGTAGACTTATGTGCGGGATTCATTTAAGCTCTTGCAATAAGCTTGCGTCCGTAACCGCATCGCCGCCTACTTTGGTTTTAATGATGCCGTCCTGATAATAGACCTCGGCTGCGCGGCTGGCCTGCTCGAATACATTCCAGGGTTTTGATTTGTCGAATTTTTCGAGGTTGATCGCTAATGTCGCCAAAGTAACATTCTCGCGGGTCGGCGCAAATTCCTCGGGAGTCAATTTGAAAGCTCGGGCCGCAATCGCATTGCCTGCGTCTTTATTGTTGTTCCACCAATCCACTGCTTCGAAAAACGCCCGCATAATATTTTTGACATCCTGCCTGCGGTTGGCGATAAGATCGTCGCGAGCCGCGACCGTATCCTCGGCCATTAACTCCGGCGCGTCTCTGCTGGTAACCAAGATATGCCCGTCTTTTCTTTGTTTTGTTTTGGATAAGAAGGGTTCCCAGGTCCAGGCCGCGTCAACTTTGCCGGCCACAAAAGCGGCGCCGGCAGATTCGGCGTCAAGATTGACTAATTCAATATCTTGACGCGCCAGACCCGCTTGTTTCTGGAGATTCCGGAAAAAGAAGTGATCCGGAAAACCAAATGCCACATAGACTTTTTTGCCTTTCAAATCCTTGATGGACTTGATGTCGTTTTTTACGGCCAAGCCGTCGGCGCCGTTTGATTTGCTGGTCGAAAAGATTTGTTTGGCTTTGATGCCTGCGTCAGCGAGAACCGGCATAATGTCTGCAGTGTCGGCAAACATCTGGATTTGTCCGCTCGCTAAGGCCGGCACGCTATTATCCGAGGTCTGTTCAATTTCAACATTCACCCCATATTTTTTGAAGAGACCGAGTTCCTCGGCGATATAAAACGGCGCATAGCCGGGATAGACCTGCACGCCGATGGTAATCGGCTGGTTATTTACTGCTTGTTGATTGCTTTGCTTCGGACTTTTTAAGTTATATAAGGCAATCCCTCCAACGACCAAAATCGCACACAATAAAATAATATATTTTTTCATATTTTTTATCTTTGCTTAATTTTTCTTGGTTCGACTCAAGGCATTTTTCTTGAATGTTAACAAATGTCCGAGTTTTACTTTTTTAGTTACGAGTTCCTGTTTATTCCATTTTGTAAGCGGCATCTCCAAAGGAATTCGTTCTACTGATATGCCCGCTTCTCTCAAAAGTCTTATCCGTTGAGGATTATTGCTCATTAATCGTATGCCCTTAACTCCAAAATGTTTTAATATATCAACGACATCCGCATAGTTTTTTCTGTAATCAATATCGAATCCCAATGACTTGTACGCATCTACAACAAATTCATTTTTTCTACGATACCCCTCGGCGTATACGAGGAAATGATTTCTTAAGCCAACCGACTTACCATGCTGATCAAAGGCAAACACGATGATTCCCGCGCGTTCCTCGGTTATTCTTTTCTTCGCTTCTCCCAATTGCCATTCGCAATCGCAGTATTGTGAATCAAAAAAATGAGCCCAGATGCAGACGGATTCTATTCTTACGAGCGGCGTTTTGATTTTACTCAAATCACCGAGCGTTAACGCGGCATACCTTCCGCCCGGAAATTCAAAATACCAAATGGAGAAATTTGGATTCACGTTCCCATCTGACAAACATAAGGGCAACCGCACCGGTCCGATCAGTTCGTATCTTCCGAACTGATGGACGGTTTTAATTTGATTTCTGTTCTGCATAAATATAGAATTTGATCTTTTTGCTCGACCCAACAATCATAGTATGAGGGATTTCAAAAATGTCCTAATCGTCCCCAAGCGAAAGGTAAATAGATCCTAAAAACATATATACAACAAGGAAGAATCCGCGTTCCATAAAGTTGTCAGAAAAGTTGACACTTTTATTCTCCTCCGCTACAATGTCTTGCAACCGGCGAAATCGTAACCCTTCACGCCTTACATCTTTGTCGTTCCCGCGAAAGCGGGAATCCAGTATTGCAGCCGATCCACTCTGCTACTGGTTTTCTGGATTCCCGATCAAGTCGGGAATGACATACAGAAGGAAATTAAAAAAGAGGAGGCGCGATGGGTTACAAGAAATCTTGCAAAAAGATCAAAAGCATAAGATTCAATGGATCTTACTAAAGACCTGGAACAATTCGGGTTTGCTGACAATGAAGCCGTGGTCTACGCGAACCTTTTGCAAAGCGGTCCGTCCACCGTGCTGTCGATTGCGCGAGGTACCGGATTGAAAAGACCTACGGTCTATCTCATCTTGGACGAACTCCTCAAAAAAGGAGTGGTGGCGCTGGTGCCAAAAGAAAAAAAGAAATTGTATATTGCGCTTTCCCCGGCATATCTGGTCGAAACCATGGAACGGAAAGCCGAAAAAATGAGGAACATATTGCCGGAGTTGCTGATGCTCTGGAAGACTAGCTCGTCGAAACCAAGCGTACAATTTTTCGAAAGCAGGGAAGGGATGTTGAATGTTTATAGAGAAGTTACGAAAAATAAAAACATCAAGGAGGTGCTGACATTCTTTTCGCCTGAAGCGATCCCGAAAGACTTCGAACAAAGTTATGATATGTTTCTCAAGCTATTTTCAGAGCACAAAGTGATGGGACGCGACATTGTATCAACGAATATGTTCCAACATTATTATTTTAAGAAATTGAGCCACTTCCCTAATTATCAAGTCAGATTTACTACGCCCAAAGAAAAATTTTTCAATGATACGATCATTTACGGAAACAAAGTCGCGATTATATCCTTCAAAAAACAGTTCGCGCTCATTATCGAAAGCGAAGATGCGGCCAATTCGCTTAAATCGCTTTTTGAACTGGCGTGGCAATCGGCAGAGATTCTTCATCCGTGAGATATTCCCTCAATACTATTGGGTAATTTGTTGATTTGAAGTACAATATATTCTCATGATTCAGGAAAAACTCGGCGAACCATTGAAACAAGAGCCGCGCAAGATACGAAGAGAGGTGAGAGAGCGGACGTATTCGTATATCGTAGCCGCGTTCAGTTTGGTGGCGAGCTTGGCCTGGAACGAAGCCATAAAATCTTTGATTGATTATTTTTTCCCGTTGGGCGCGAACACGCTTCTTGCAAAATTCATCTACGCGATATCGATCACGCTGATTGTGGTTTTCATAACGATGTATCTCGAGCGTTTGTTCAAAAGAGAGGATTCAAAGGACTGATACATCTTATAATCAAACGGCGAGTGAATATCAAAAATTATGGAAATCATAAACGATACATTCGGTCCGGAATACATCGTAAAAGTCTACGATCCGGCCATAGGCATGGAAGGCGTTTTGGTTGTTGATAATACGGTGTTGGGTCCGGGCAAGGGCGGCATCAGAATGACGGCTGATGTCACCGAAGAAGAGGTATTCCGGCTGGCGCGGACAATGACCTGGAAAAACGCGCTGGCCGATATTCCTTTTGGCGGAGCGAAATCCGGGATTAAATGGCCTGGCGATTCCCCAGAACTCAAAAAGAAATTTGTGCAGAGTTTTGCCCGCGCCGTTAAAATTTTCACCCCGAAAAAATATATCGCCGGTCCGGATGTCAATACCGGAGAACAAGAAATGCAATGGTTTGCCGAGGCGACCGGCAATTGGCGAAGCGCTACCGGCAAACCCGCGAGTTATTGTATGGAATCATTCGGCACCTCGAGCGGAAAACCGCGAAGCATGAGTAGCGGAGCTCGTTTGGGTGGCAAGTGCGGCATTCCGCATGAATTCGGCAGCACCGGGTTCGGGGTGGTTGAAGCAACCGAGGTCGCGGCGCGATTGCGGGGGATTAGTATTAAGAATGCTACGGTCGCAATCCACGGTTTTGGGAATGTCGGAACTTTTGCCTATCGTTTTCTCACTGAAAAGGGAGCAAGGGCGGTGGCGCTAGCCGATAAAAGCGGAGCCATTTTTTCAAAACAAGGATTCGACAAAGATGTTCTTGAAAAAGCTATTTCAGGAAAGAAGTCGCTGATCGAGATATTCCCGAAATTGAAAATTTCAACGGCAGACTTCTGGAATATTCCGGTTGATATTTTGATACCAGCTTCGGTTACGGATGTGATTAACGATTCCAACAAAGACGGGTTGCGTGCCGAGATCATAGTCGAAGCAGGCAATATCCCGATGCGCGAGCATATTGAAGCCGAACTTTTTGACAAGGGTGTTTTGATCGTGCCCGATTTTGTCGCGAACGCCGGCGGGGTGATCTCATCCTATGCCGAGTATCGAGGCTATAATCCGGCCAGAATGTTTGATTTGGTAAAAAGGAAAATCGTTCGGGCGGCCGAAAAAGTTTTGAAGCAAAGCCTCAAAGAAAAGAAAAATCCGCGTGAAGTGGCTTTGGAAATAGCCAGGAGAAAAATTGAAGCGCGAATGAAAACACGGAAATGAAAACCAAAGAAGGATTGTGGAAGTTGAGTCCAAGCGGTTTGTACGGCTTTAAAGAATGCCAGGCCTGTTTTTGGCTGGAGCATCATCATGAAAAAGCGCCGGGCTTGCCGTTTGTGTTGAACATGGCGATGGATAGCGTTTTGAAATCCCGATACGACGCCTATCGCGAGAGAGAAGAATTGCCGCCGGAACTTCGGCCGCTCGGCAAAGAGGGGATAACCCTTTTCCCGGATAGTGAGGTCTTAAACAAATGGCGCGGCAGCACGGCGCATCTGAAAGTAGTAAACGAAAAAGTAGGATATGAATTGGGCGGGAAGCTCGACGAAGTTTTGGTTGAAAAGAACGGCCGGCTCATACCGACTGATTTCAAGTCATCCGGCTATGCCCCGAAAGAAGACAAGCAGAAATACTATGTGCTGCAGCTCACGGCCTATGCGTTTATGTTCGGCAAGCATGAATTGCATCCTTCGGATCGCGCTATTCTGCTGCATTACTTTCTGAAAGATCCCAGAAATCCGTCATTGCAGGTTGAATTTATAAGCCATATTGATCCGGTCCGGATTGATTTGCCGATGTTCGAGAAAAAACTTGAAGACATCGTTGCCGTATTGAACGGTCCGTATCCCGGCGATGATATGACGTGCGAGAAGTGCCTGTATTACATCAAACGCCACGAAAAGAAGTCGTGACTACCGGAGCGTGAGGTCAACATAAGCCGTGCTTTTATCAAAACCAAAAACCTTGCACTGGACCAGCCACAGCCGCGGCAAAATGCGGTTTTACGGATTGTCTGAAGCACGGGTGCGCCGCGTGATCCATGCGCCCAAGCGCATTGAAGAGGGAATAGCACCTGACACGGTGGCCATGATGCAATCGGCGGGCAGCGCCAAGCATCCGTATGAAATCTGGCTCATGATTCAAGAAACGCGGACAGGCGCAGACCGTACGCGGACTAACGTAGAAAAACGTACAAGTCTGTGCAAGTCCGTGTTAAGTCAGCGAGAGTCAGTGGCTATCAAGGTCATCAGCGCCTGGCGGTATCCCGGAACAACCAAACCGGGCCAGCCCTTGCCCGAAGAAATCTTGAGAGAAATAAGAAGTCGCTTGTAGAATCTGTCTCCGTCTAAACCCTATTGACTAACCCCTAATCGTTACTATGTCTATATCACAATTGTGATATAATCTTAGTAATTGGCATAAATGTCTGCTGTGATATCCTGCGGCTTGTGCGAGGATTTTGTGATGAGTAAATTTACTGTAATATTTTCGGGAGTTATCGCGATTGTAGTGGCGATTATCGGTTTGATTATTTTGCTCCCAAAAGCCGCGGCTCCAGAGAATAAACAAATCCCGCCATCGGCAAATTTTTCTACAACTATGAAAATCACCAGCCCCAATTTCGAACAGAATACTGTTATCCCGAAAAAATTCACTTGCGAAGGCGGAAACGGCAATCCCGAGCTTACTATTGAAGGCGTTCCGGAGAATACAAAAAGCCTGGCGTTGATTATGGATGATCCGGATGCGCCAAACGGAACTTTTATCCATTGGCTACTTTGGAATATCGATCCGAAACCATCCCCGATCAAAGAAGGCGCGCCTCCTGAAAAGGCACTCGAGGGCAAAAACAGCAACGGGAAGATCGGTTATATCGGACCTTGCCCGCCCCCGGGTAAGCCGCATCGCTATTTTTTCAAACTGTACGCTCTGGATGCTGTTCTTGATGTGCCCGCCGGCTCAAGCAAAGATGCGCTGGAGGCCGAGATCAACAAACATCTTTTGGCAAAGACCGAACTCATCGGTATGTATCAGCGATAGATTTTACCGGGCATGCCTGGTAGTGAAAATGCGACTGCTCCAGCATAATGGAAGAACGCAGTTACAAAATCTTGTTTGCAATACAATATGGGAAATATAAAATCAGAGTCGTCGATATAGTTTAATCGCATTTCTACTACCGGGCATGAACCGTGGTATTGCGACGTTTACTCTCGACGAAGGGAAATGCCCGAAGTGGCTCTTCGAGCGGATGGTTAAGCTCGGTCGGGAAATGACGGATATTCTCATCGCCGAACTCGGGCCCGAAGAATTTATCCGGCGGATCAGCGATCCGGTCTGGTTCCAATCGTTGGGCACGGTGCTGGCCTTTGACTGGAACGCGTCAGGCCTGACCACGATTTTGACCGCAGCGCTCAAAGAAGCGATTCGCGGCCGGGAAAAAGAACTGGGCATTTTCATCCGCGGCGGCAAAGGCAAAACCTCGCGCAAGACTCCGGACGAGATACAATCTTGGGGAATGCGCCTGTCCTTGCCGGGCGGCGTGGTCAGCAATCTCGAATACAATTCGCGAATGGCCGCCAAAGTGGATTCGGCTCTGGTTCAGGACGGCTTTCAGATTTATCACCATTCTTTTTTCTTTGCTTTTTCGAAGAAAAAGCACCCTGAGCGAACGAAGAGAGTCGAAGGGCCCCAGTTCAGTCCTTCGATAAACTCAGGACTGAATGACAGCTATAACGTATCATGGGCTGTCATTCAGCAGGGGATGAATGCCAAGGCGGGCACCGCGCGCCGCTATCATTGGTTCTCGCAGCACATCAAAGATTTGGTCTGCGAGCCGCACAGCGCCATCACAACGCAGACTAACGCAGACCATACGCAGACAAACGCTGACAGCGTATTAAATCTTGTTGCTAAAGAAAGTAGCGATACTCGCACGATGAGTGTGGAATTGGCGAGCGGCGGCTTCCGGGGGCTGATGAAAGACATCGAGATCATCCGTCGGCATTCGTCCCGGGTGAGCCAGATGATCGGCTTCCAAAATAAGCAGGGCGAACTGTTCACAGTTCTTAATCTTGAAAATACGGAATTCAAGCATCATCCGGTTGAAAAAGAGCAGTTTTGGCGCAGCCGCTATCTCGAAAAAATTTTGTCCAAGCTGACCGACGAGCAGCCGGAAAATTACGAGAAGCTGCTTGCGACCAAAGGCGTCGGGCCCAAAACCGTCCGCGCCCTGTCTTTGGTTGGGGAAGTCATTTATGGCGCCAAACCCTCGTACGAAGACCCGGCGCGCTACAGTTTCGCGTTCGGCGGCAAAGACGCAACTCCCTATCCGATTGAAAGAGACACCTATGACCAGACCATCGCCATCATGAAAAAAGCCGTGGCAAAATCGAAAATCGGATTATCCGAAAAATCAAAGATTATGGGCCGGCTTGAGAGGAGGGCATAGTTTATCCACAGTTTGCTTGACAGGGAATTTAATCTGCCGTATCATATCCAGCAATGATAAATAGTTTAACAATACTTCTTCCGAAATTCTTTTTGGTCTGTCTGCTGCTGTGCCTGCTTTTTTTACTAAAAAAAGAGGAGGTTTTGAGTTTGAGAAACAATAAGCCATAGAGACTGATACATACAATCATAAAGAAATTTGAAAAACCTCCTCACAAGGAGGTTTTTTTGTGGGTTGACCAAGCGTATATACATTATCTGCTCGGCCAGGCCGCAAAGTAAAAGACATTGTGGCCTGAAAAAGTCCCTCGCGTCTGAAAGAGGCGCAAGGGATCGGGCGGCGGAGAGAAGAATATAGTGATCCTATTTCTTTCTCTCCCCGCCAATTTCAAAACAAATTTTTACCTGAATCGTGTCCGTTTCCAAAAGTGGATACGATCCAGGCAAAAAATAGCAACGAGCAGGCGGCCTGGCGTCTGCCCTCAGCCACAAAGGAGGAACTATGGCTGAGGACTGCGGATGTATCTTCCAATTTTGTGACCATCGCGCCCGCGGTGGTCGCAAAACGTCTCCGCCACCGGTTGTGGCGGAGAAGGAGGCCCCCCTCGCCTCCGAAGAGAAAGAGGGGAAGTCCGAGCCTACTCCGCCAGAGGAGTAGGCTCACTGGGTGGGAGCAGACAAGAACCATCGCGTCTGCTCTCGCCCTCATTTTTTTGACCCGGATGATCGCATAGATGTTACTATGCTTATATCCCAATCGGGATATAATATTAGTAGTTTCGCAATACGGAGGTGGATTTGATTTTTACCGAATACTTCATACTATCTTTAAGATATGAAACTTTCGATTGGCGGGTTGAGTAATAAGCAGGGACGCGATACCATTGGAACATGGCAAACAACGCAGCGTTCATAGATAGCAATAATCTGTATAGGGCGATAGAGACGCTCGGCTGGAAGCTGGATAATACTAAGTTTAGGACATTTCTTTCAGATAAGTATGATGTTCAGAAAGCTTATTTGCATATTGGATACTTGCCTCAAAATCAGGCGATGTACACGAAGCTGCAACAAAAGGGCTACATCCTGGTTTTTAAACCAGTGTTAACGCTTAAAGACGGCAGCACGAAAGGTAATTGTGACGCGGATCTCGTATTGAGGGCGATGATCGAATATCCAAATTACGATAAGGCCGTAATTGTTGCCGGAGATGGAGATTATTATTCTTTGATTGATTATCTGAAATCCAAAAATAAATTGGAACAGGTTCTCGTTCCTGACGAGTTCAGATATTCTGCCTTGCTCAAAAAGGTGAATGATGAACACTTAAAGTACGTTTCTTTCGTCAGTCGTATAAGAAGCAAGCTGGAATATGTTCCGAAAGATCCCTAAAAATGAAAAGGGCCCCAGAAGGACAAAACCTTAAAGGAGCCTTTTCGTGGTGATACTTAATTAAGATAACAAGCGGTTGTTAAAAGTCAATAGGAGATATACATATATGAATTTAAGTATTGGTATCGTCGGTTTGCCTAATGTCGGCAAATCCACCTTATTTAAAATTCTCACCAGGCAGGAGGTCAATATCGCGAATTATCCGTTTGCGACCATTGATCCGAATGTCGGGATGGTGTCGGTGCCGGATGAACGCCTGGAAAAACTGGCGGAAATCAGCCGTTCAAAGAAGAAGATTCCGGCTATCGTGGAATTTTACGACATCGCCGGTTTGGTGAGGGGCGCCAATAAAGGCGAAGGGCTTGGCAATCAGTTTTTGTCTCATATCCGGGAAACGCAGGCCATTGTTATTGTTATTAGGTTATTCAGTAATTCAGAAATTGTGCATGTCGAGGGGACAGTGGACCCGCTCCGCGATCTTGAAATCATCAACAGCGAACTTATGTTGAAAGATTTGGAAACCGTTGAGAAGCGGCTTTCGAAGCTGGAATCGGAAGCGCGCAGCGGCGACAAAAAAGCGCTCAAAAATCTGGCAGTACTCAAGTCGGTTCGCGAAGAATTGAATAAAGGCAATCTGCTGCCCGGGTTTTTTGACGAAGAAATTGTTCGGGAGCTCCAGCTTCTGGCCGCCAAAAAACAAATATATGTTCTGAATGGTACGGAAGCCGAAGCTGGCAAGGAGTTGATTGAAAAAATAAAAGGACTTAGCGGGCACTACATAATTGCGGATTTGGCCGAATCCGAGCTAAGCCCGGCCGAGGTCGGACTTAGCTCCGCTGAAGCCGGCGCAGTTCCGGAACTCATCAAAAAATCCTACGAAGCTCTCGGACTCATCAGTTTTTTCACGACCGGCGAAGATGAGACCAGGGCGTGGACCATACAACAGGGAGCGCGCGCGCCGCAGGCAGCCGGCGCGATTCATTCTGATTTTGAAAATAAATTCATTCGCGCGGAGGTCATCAATTGGCAAAAACTCCTTGAAGCAGGAAGCTGGAATCAAGCCAAACAAAAAGGATTAATTAGATTGGAGGGCAAGGAATACGAAACACAAGACGGCGATGTCATGGTCATCCGGCATGGGTGAAATTCAAATCGCAAGAATGAAAAAACAAAGAGATTTTAATGCTCCGCCATCTTGTTTACAATCTCATTTAAATTCATTGGAGGAGGGGTTTTATCCCCATCTAAATATCCTGTTGATCCAGTATCAAAAATAGATTTACCTGCTTGTCTCAAAATGATCTGCTTCGTTTCTCCTTCGGCAGCACTCATCATAATAGGATAAACATCTAAGGCATTCTCAGGAACTTGGATTGCATCCCAGAAATTTTTAATTAACATCAAGCCTGTCCTTATCGCCTTTAAGCGTGGCGTATATTGCTTAAAATTAAATCCTACGCCAAATTCCTCTCTGTCTAGTTTTGTTTCATCGACAGTTTCTAGAGCGTCGTAAGTGTTAAGCAACTCTTTGTTACTTATTGACATGCAAAGATTATGGCTCAAATATCAAATTTTTACAATATATAAAATTAGCCGATGGATGAGAGCGCCTTCAATGCATTACACCTTGAACCCGCCCTTATGTTTTCAGGGTCAAAAGAAATTCGATCAAGGGTTTTGAGTGTTCAGAAATTGGATCCTTATCTTCCAATTCAAGGTTTTCAGATTGAGATGAGGTGTTCTTCGATAAAATATTTAAGATCTTTTCTCCAGCGCGCTGCCGAGGGTTTCGTCATCCGCGAATTCGATTTCGCCGCCGGTGGGGAGGCCGCGGCCCAATCGGCTGATTTTTTTGGCAAACGGTTTCAGTTCTTTTTCAAGAAGCGAGGCGTTGAAATCGCCGATGGTGGTCGGATCGAAACCCAAGATGATTTCCTCTGCTACTCCATTGTTCGATGTTCGATGATCGATGTTCGAAACGAGATCCTTTTGTATAAAACTTTTCAGATTTTGCAGTCGCAGTTTTTGCCAGTCTTGGAAAAAGCCGGTTTTGGGAATCGGCCCCAGAATGAAATAGCGGCCCGTGAATTTACCCGTGTTTTCAAGGGACAGAAGATCGGTTTCTTTCTCGACGATCATAATGATGTCGCGCCGGCGGCCCGGATTTTCACAGATATCGCAGAGCGCCCCGCTATTTTGGTGAATAAAAAAACAGCGCTCGCAGATTTTTATTTTTCTCAATTCATCAATAGTCCGGGAAAGGTTTTGGATGCTGTTCTGATCCCGGCCCATCAGATAAAACGCCAGACGAGTGGCTTGGCGTGGGCCGATCGAGGGCAATTCGGCCAGCGCATCAATGAGTTTTAAGAATGAATCGGGCAGTTTCATAGTAATAAAATTTTTCAATTCCCAATTTTCATTGAATTTATGGTTCGACTTCGTTCACCATCCCGAGCTTGTCGAGGGACAATTACCAAACTTCCAATTGCATTTGTTTGTTTATTGCTTCATTGAAAATTTATTGCCCGGCCTTCGCAGCCGAAGCTGCTTCGGCGGAGTAGGCAAAATTGTAAACTGGTAACTGAAAATTGTTTTATCACAAACCGCTTTCAACCATTTCTGCTGTTTCTTCGTTGTAGCGCGTTTCGATGCTGCGGAAAGATACGCGTTCCGGATCAAATTTAAGTTTCACGGAACCGAGCGGACCATTCCGATGTTTGGCAATGAGAATCTCCGTGAGATTCTGTTCCTCGGGCGTTACGTCGACTTTATCCCGGTCTTTCCGGTATATAAACAGCACGACATCCGCATCCTGCTCGATGCTGCCGCTTTCGCGGAGATCCGACAGCCGCGGAATTTTGTTGTCCCGCTGCTCAACTCCGCGCGAGAGCTGCGAAACCGCGAGGACGGGCACATTGAGTTCGCGCGCCAGCGCTTTCAGACTCCGTGAAATCTCGGTAATTTGCTGGACCATATTATCCGAATTGGTCCGTGGCGTAATCAATTGAAGATAATCAACGATAAGAAGCCCGAGGCCGTGCTCGACCTGGAGGCGTCTTGCCATCGAGCGCATCTGCATGATATTCGGCGAGGCGGCGTCGTCAATGAAAATGTTGGTCCGGGAAAGCCGGTCAAGAGCGTTCTGGATCATTTCGAATTCAACATCATCGTTGATCCTGCCGGTGCGGAGTTTCCACAGCGGCACCTGCGATTCGGCCGAAATCAGGCGATCGATAACCTGCTCGCGCGACATTTCGATTGAGAAGATGCCGACCGGCAGATTGCTTTTGAGGGCCCCGTTGCGGGCAATGTCCAGAACAAGAGCGGTTTTCCCGAGCGACGGGCGGGCGCCGAGTATGATCAAATCCGACGGCTGCAAACCGGAAAGAAGATTGTCCATGTCCGGGAAGCCGGTCGGCATGCCGCGCAGGATGCCTTTGCCTTGATGCAGTTTTTCAATCCGTTCGTAAGCCGGTTTCAGTTCTTCCCGCAAGGGGATGAAATTCTGCGGGGAAGATTTTTGGGAGATAGAAAAGATTTTTTGCTCGATGTCGTCAAGAAGGTCTTCAACATCTTTGGCGGGCTCAAATGCGTCTTCGGTAATCTCGGCCGAAGCCCGAATCAAGTCGCGCAGGGTTTTTTTCTCCCGCACGATCTTTGCATAATGGTCAACATGGGAAGCGGTAGTAACCTGATTGGTGAGTTCAGCGAGATACGAAGATCCGCCGATATCGGTGAGCAGCTCTTTTTCTTTCAGCCGGTTGGTCAGGGTCAAAATGTCAATCGGTTGGTGTTTGTCGTAGAGCTCCAGAATCGTATCGTAAATTTTTTCGTGCGCCGGCGCGTAAAAATCTTTCGGCGTCAGCTGATCCGCGACTTTGAGAATCGCGTTCTTGTCAATCAAAATGCAGCCGAGCACCGACTGTTCGGCTTCAAGATTCTGCGGCGGGAGTTTGAGGTTTGATTTTTGGGGCATAAAATTAAAATTTCTAAATCCGAATATCGAATTTCTAAACAAATTCTAAATCCCAAATCATAAATTCAAAACGTTTTGAGTTTCGAATTTTAGTATTTCGGATTTGTTTAGGGTTTCGGATTTAGAGATTAGGATTTTGGGGCCAAATAAAAGGCCCTACTGACGTATCTTCAATTACATATCCTAACGAGTCGATTTTTTTTCGCAAGGCG
>OBEQ011789702.1_pt1 | contig 25053 bp, 22 predicted proteins | sample 1670901 | NCBI WGS metagenome assembly OBEQ01 (sample SAMEA104232315, study PRJEB22302) | groundwater metagenome | biome: forest; feature: aquifer; material: groundwater | place: USA | collected 2011-08-07 | depth 5.4 m | reverse complement strand
CGGCATCACCATCTCCACCCCGTCCGGCAGCTTGATGTCGCCCGTCACGTCCGTCGTCCGGAAGTAGAACTGCGGGCGGTACCCCGTGAAGAACGGCGTGTGCCGGCCCCCCTCTTCCTTCGTCAGCACATACACTTCCGCTTTGAACTTCGTGTGCGGCTTGATCGACCCCGGCTTCGCCAGCACCATCCCCCGCTCGATCTCTTCCTTCTCCACCCCCCGCAGCAACACGCCCACGTTGTCTCCCGCCACCGTCTCCTCCAGCGTGCGCCGGAACATCTCGATCCCCGTCACCACCGTCTTCTTCGCCGTCGGCCGCAGCCCCACGATCTCGACCTCTTCCCCTACCTTCAGCTTCCCCCGCTCCACCCGTCCCGTCGCCACCGTCCCCCGCCCCGTGATCGTGAAGATGTCCTCCACGGCCATCAGGAACGGCTTATCCACTTCCCGCGACGGCGTCGGGATGTAGTTGTCCACCGCCTCCATCAACGCCCGGATCCCGTCCGCCCACTCGTTCTCCCCCGCCTTCTTCCCCTGCCCTTTCTCCAGCGCTTCCAACGCCTTCAGCGCTGACCCCCGGATCACCGGGATCTTGTCCCCCGGAAACTGGTAGGTCGTCAGTAGGTCCCGCACTTCTACCTCCACCAGCTCCAGCAGCTCCGGGTCATCCACCATGTCTACCTTGTTCAAGAACACCACCAGGTGCGGCACGTTCACCTGCCGCGCCAGCAGCACGTGCTCCCGCGTCTGCGGCATCGGCCCGTCCGCCGCTGAGACCACCAGGATCGCCCCGTCCATCTGCGCCGCCCCCGTGATCATGTTCTTGATGTAGTCCGCGTGCCCCGGCGCGTCGATGTGCGCGTAGTGCCGCTTCGCCGTCTCGTACTCCACGTGGCTGATCGCGATCGTGATCCCCCGCGCCTTTTCCTCCGGCGCGTTGTCGATCTCCCAGAACCCGTACGGCTTCGTGATCCCCGTCCCCGCCAGCACGTGCGTGATCGCCGCCGTCAACGTCGTCTTCCCGTGGTCCACGTGCCCGATCGTCCCGATATTCACGTGCGGCTTGGTCCGCTCAAACTTCGCCTTCGCCATCGTCTCGCTCCCCCCTCAGCCCCCCGCTGTTCCTAGACCCGGGCCCCGACGCCCGACTTGCTGCGAACATCCTCGGCGATTCCGCTCGGCACTTGTTCGTAGTGCGACGGTTCCATGGTGTACGTGGCCCGCCCTTGGGTCGCTGAGCGCAGCGTCGTCGCGTACCCAAACATCTCGGCCAGCGGCACCAGCGCGCGGATCACTCGAGTCGCGCCCTGCTGCTCTACCCCTTCGACGTGGCCGCGGCGGCCTGTGAGATCGCCGATAACCTCCCCCATGTACAACTCGGGGGTCAACACTTCGACCTTCATGATCGGTTCCAGCAATACCGGATGCCCCTTGGCGGCAGCCTCCTTGAAAGCCATGGACCCCGCAATCTTGAACGCGATCTCTGAACTGTCGACCTCGTGGTAGGATCCATCGATGAGCGATGCCCGGACGTCGATGACCGGGTAGCCTGCCAGCACGCCGGATTCTGCCGCTTCGCGAACGCCGTCTTCGACGGCGGGGATGAACTCTTGGGGGATCGACCCCTTGGTGATCTCGTCTTCAAACTCCACGCCGGTCCCCCGCGGCAGGGGTTCCAGGGTCAGCACAACGTGCCCGTACTGCCCCCGCCCGCCCGTCTGCCGCACGTACCGCGCGACCGCGCGAGCGGCCTTCGTGATGGTCTCCTTGTAGGCGACTTGGGGCCGCCCCACGTTAGCCTGCACGTTAAACTCGCGGAGCATGCGGTCAACGATGATCTCCAGATGGAGCTCTCCCATCCCGGCGATGAGCGTCTGCCCGGTCTCGCTCTCGAAGCGGACTTTGAACGTCGGGTCCTCCTCGGCCAGCTTGGCCAGCGCCGAGGAGAGTTTTTCCTCGTCAGCTTTGGTCTTCGGCTCGACCGCGACGGCGATGACCGGCTCGGGGAACTGAATGGACTCCAGGACGATCGGATGAACCTCGTCGCAGAGCGTATCTCCCGTCGTCGTATCCTTCAGCCCCACCGCCGCAACGACATTGCCAGCGGCGACTGCGGGGACGTCCTCACGGTGGTTGGCGTGCATCTGGAGGATGCGGCTGACGCGTTCCTTCTTTCCTTTGTTGGCATTGAACACGTAGGACCCCGCCTGCAACGTCCCCGAGTAGGTCCGGAAGTAGGTCAACTTCCCGACGTAGGGGTCGGTCACGATTTTGAACGCGAGTGCCGAGAAGGGAGCCGCGGGATCCGGCTCTCGCCGCTCGGGTTCGCGGGTCTTCGGGTGGAGGCCCACGACGGCGTGTACGTCGTGGGGGGACGGGAGAAAATCGACCACCGCGTCGAGCAGGGGCTGCACGCCTTTGTTCCGGAACGAACTCCCGGCCACCACCGGGACAATCTTGTACGAGAGGGTGCCCTGCCGGAGCCCCGCGCGGAGCTCGTCCTCACTGAGCGCGTGCCCCTCGAGGTACTTGGTCGTGAGGGCCTCATCCAACTCGGCGACCGCTTCAACCAAGCGCCCCCGCCATTCTTCCGCCTGCTCGCGGAGTTCCGCGGGGATCTCACTTTCGTCGGAGCGGGTACCAAGGTCATCGAGGTAGAGGGTGGACTTCATGCGGATGAGATCGATCACGCCTTGGAAATTGTCCTCCGCGCCGACGGGGAGTTGAATCGGGATCGCGTTGGCGCCCAACCGCTCTCGAACCATCGCGACGGTCCGGAAGAAATCTGCCCCCGTCCGATCCATCTTGTTGACATAGAGGATGCGCGGGACTCGATACCGGTCGGCCTGGCGCCAGACGGTTTCGGATTGCGGCTGGACCCCTTCCACCGCACTGAGGATGATCACCGCGCTATCCAACACTCGCAGCGACCGTTCGACTTCGACGGTAAAATCGACGTGTCCCGGCGTGTCAATGATGTTGATGCGGTGGCCCCGCCACACACAGGTCGTCGCCGCGGACGTGATCGTAATCCCGCGCTCCCGCTCCTGGACCATCCAGTCCATAGTCGCGGACCCTTCATCGACTTCGCCGAGCCGATGCACCCGGCCCGTGTAGAAAAGGATGCGCTCGGTCGTCGTCGTCTTGCCCGCGTCAATGTGGGCGACGATCCCGATGTTCCGAATTGTGTCGAGCTCGTGTGTCATCTCTAGCTCCGCTCGGACCGCTACTGCGGTCCCGAACCCGGTCGCGCCACTGCGATTACCAGCGATAGTGCGCAAACGCTTTGTTCGCCTCCGCCATACGGTGGGTATCCTCGCGCTTCTTGACCGCGCCCCCCTGGCCGGCGGAGGCGTCCAGCAGTTCCGCGGCAAGTTTCTCCGCCATAGTCCGCTTGTCTTTGCGGGCGCGCGCGTACTCGACGAGCCAGCGCAGGCCCAAGGATGTCTTCCGCTCCGGCCGGACTTCGATCGGGACCTGGTAGGTGGCACCGCCCACGCGGCGGGGCCGAACCTCCAACACCGGCATGATGTTGTGCAGCGCCTTGTCGAGGAGCTTGACCGGATCCTGTCCGGATCGCTCCTTGACCTGATCAAAGGCGGTGTGCACAATCTGTTCGGCGACGCTCTTCTTCCCGCGTTCCATCACCTTATTGACGAGCCGATGGACGATCGGACTCCCGTAGACGGGATCCGGCCCAACATCACGACGTACCGCTGGCCCTTTGCGTGGCATAGCCCCTCCCTGGTGCGGCGCGCGTTACTTCGGCCGCTTCGCGCCGTACTTGGATCGCCCGCGCCGCCGGTCGACGACTCCGGCCGCGTCGAGTGCGCCCCGGATAATGTGGTAGCGGATCCCTGGCAGGTCAGGGACGCGCCCCCCGCGGATGAGGACCACCGAGTGCTCCTGCAAGTTGTGGCCAATCCCCGGGATGTACGCCGTGACCTCGGCGCCGTTGGTCAGCCGGACGCGCGCGATCTTGCGCAGCGCGGAGTTCGGCTTCTTCGGTGTCATCGTCTTCACTTGAATGCAGACCCCCCGCTTCTGGGGATCGCCTTCCAGGTGCGGGGACTTCGTCTTCGATCGCACTCGGTGCCGTCCATGCCGAACGAGCTGGCTAATCGTGGGCATCCCACGCCTCCACTCCCGGTCTGTCAGGCACGCACCATCGCCCAGACCCGCAATCGCGGGTCGCGCGCGAAGGCGCGATGCCTCAACTGGCGACGCCAGCTGGGTTATCGCTACTGGGTCCCCGTTCTTCAGTTTGGCTGCGCCATACGCGACACCGGAGGATCGGTGTCCTGCGGCGCATATGAGATGAGGGCGGACGCCGACTAGGCCGTGCCCCGATTCATGGCAGGAAGGGTATCCCTTCCTCTTAACTGCGCTCGCCTAGCTCGCCGGGTTCACGATGGCGGCCGATGCCGCCCCGACTGCGATCCCACATGCCCGGCCGAGCTCGCGCATCGAGTCGACCTCGACCACTTCAAGTCCCCGAGCCGCTGCGGCCGACACCACCTCACCGACCACCCGCCGGTCGGCGTCCTTCGCGATGAAGACGACCTGGGCGACGCCTGCGCTAATCGCTTTGGCCGTGCGGTTCGTCCCGACCGCACGATGCGCCGCGACTTTCAATCGCTCGAGCGCATCGGAACTCGGCCGCATCGTTCAGGCACGCAGCAGATTGTAACATCGGCTCCCAGGCATGTCAACGCACCCGCGCACGCGAAATCACACTTCCGTTCCGATCTTGATCGCTCGGTACCGCGACATCCCGGTCCCCGCAGGAATGAGCTTCCCGATGATCACGTTTTCCTTCAACCCAAGCAGCGGGTCCACTTTCCCCTTGGTCGCCGCGTCAGTGAGCACGCGCGCGGTCTCTTGGAACGAGGCCGCGGAGAGGAAGCTCTCCGTCGCCAGCGACGCCTTCGTGATCCCCAGCAGGACGGGGCGCGCTTTCGCCGGCTCGAGCCCCTCGGCGATCGCCTTTGTGTTCTCATCCTCGAAGTTGAACTTGTCGACCAGCTCGCCGGGCAGGAACTCGGTGTTGCCCGGCTCCTCGACCTTCACCCGCCGCAGCATCTGACGGGCGATGGTCTCCACGTGCTTGTCGTTGATGTCCACGCCTTGCGAGCGGTAGACGGATTGGATCTCCTCGACCATGTACTCCTGCAGGGCCTGGAGACCGCGGATGCGCAGGATATCGTGCGGGTTCACCGGCCCATCGGTCAACTGGTCGCCTGCCTGGACCTTATCGCCATCGTTGACCCGGAGCCGGAGGCCAAACGGGACGGCCGCGGCATGCTCGGCACCGTCTTTCCCATCGATGACGAGCTTGCGCGTCCCCTTCGCGTCCACCAGCTTCACCCGTCCGGGCATCTCCGCGATCAGCGCTTGGTGCTTGGGACGGCGCGCTTCGAAGAGTTCCTCAACGCGCGGCAACCCCTGGGTGATGTCGAACCCCGCGACGCCCCCAGTGTGGAACGTGCGCATCGTGAGCTGCGTGCCTGGTTCGCCGATCGATTGGGCCGCGATAATCCCCACCGCTTCCCCAATCTCCACGACTTTCCCCGTCGCGAGGTTGCGGCCGTAGCACTTCCCGCACACCCCATAGCGGCACTTGCAGTTGAGCACGGAGCGGACCGTGACCTCTTCGATACCCGCCTGCTCGATCTGCTCCGCGGCCTCTTCGGTGATCTCGTCATCCATCTGCACGATGACCTTTCGCGAGCGCGCCGCGGTGATGTCCTCGGTCGCGACGCGGCCGATAATCCGTTCCTTGAGGGGAACAATGACATCGTGCCCTTCCTTAATGGCGGTCAGGGTCACGCCCTCGGTCGTCTTGCAGTCTTCTTCACGGATGATGACGTCTTGCGCGACGTCGACGAGCCGGCGGGTCAGGTACCCGGACTCCGAGGTCCGGATCGCCGTGTCCGCCAACCCCTTGCGCTGCCCGTGGGTCGAAATGAAGTACTCCAGCACGGTCAAGCCTTCGCGGAAGTTCGCCTTGATCGGGAGTTCGATAATCCGGCCCGAGGGATCCGTCATCAGACCCCGCATCCCGGCAAGCTGCCGAATCTGCTGGATGTTCCCGCGCGCGCCAGAGAGCGCCATCATGTAGAGCGGGTTAAAGGGGTCAAAGTTCTTGAGCATCGCTTCGGTAATTTCCTCGGTGGCTTTGGTCCACACGTCGATCGTGCGCTGGTACTTCTCCCCGCCCGTGATCAACCCGCGTCGGAACTGGTTCTCAATCGCGTCAATCTGCTTCTCGGCCGCCGCGAGGATCTTGTCCTTCTGGGCCGGAATAGCGATGTCATCGATCGCGATCCCCGAGCCGCTCCGGGTCGCATAGCGGAACCCCAAGTCCTTCAACGCGTCGAGGAGCAGCACGGTCTTGGTGGACCCGAGCCGGTTGTAGGCTTCCGAGACGATCTGCGAGAGGACCTTGCGGTCGCAGACGTCGTTGATGAACCGGAGCTCTTCGGGGATCGCCTCGTTGAAGATCACGCGCCCCACCGTCGTCTCGATGAGCTCCGAGTCGCGCGAGAGACGGACCTTGACCTTCGCGTGGAGCGCGACCGCGTCGGACTCAAACGCCAGGACCGCTTCGTTGGGCGTCGAGAAGATCTTCCCCTCGCCCCGGACGCCGGTCATCTCCTGGGTGAGGTAGTAGCACCCGAAGACGATGTCGCGGGTTGGGCTGGTGATCGCCTTCCCGTATGCCGGCGAGAGAATGTTGTACGCCGAGAGCATCAGGAGCCGGGCTTCTGCTTGAGCCGCCGCGGAGAGCGGGACGTGCACGGCCATCTGGTCCCCGTCAAAATCGGCATTGTAGGCGGTGCAGACCAGCGGGTGGACCTGGATGGCCTTCCCCTCAATGAGCACCGGTTCAAAGGCTTGAATGCCCAGGCGGTGCAAGGTGGGCGCCCGGTTGAGCAGCACCGGGTGGTCACGGACGACCTCCTCCAGCACGCTCCACACCTCTGGGCGTGCCCGCTCGACCATCCGCTTGGCGCTCTTGATGTTCTGGGCCAGGGTCTTATCGACGAGCTTCTTCATCACGAACGGCTTGAACAGCTCGAGCGCCATCTCTTTCGGCAACCCCGATTGATGGAGCTTAAGCTTGGGCCCAACCACGATGACGGACCGCCCCGAGTAGTCGACGCGCTTGCCGAGCAGGTTCTGGCGGAACCGGCCCTGCTTGCCCTTGAGCATGTCGGAGAGCGACTTCAGGGGCCGGTTATTGGGACCCGTAACGGGTCGGCCGCGACGCCCGTTGTCGATCAGCGCATCCACCGCCTCTTGCAGCATCCGCTTCTCGTTGCGCACGATAATCTCCGGTGCGCCCAGGTCCAAGAGCCGCTTGAGACGATTGTTGCGGTTGATCACGCGCCGGTAGAGATCGTTGAGGTCGGAGGTGGCAAACCGGCCGCCGTCCAGCTGGACCATCGGCCGCAGGTCGGGCGGGATCACGGGGACGACGTCGAGGATCATCCAGTCCGGGCGGTTCCCGCTCTTGCGGAAGGCTTCGGTGACCTCGAGCCGCTTGAGGACCTTCATGCGCTTCTGCCCGGACGCGTCCGTGAGATCGACCCGGAGTTGGCGGCTGAGCTTCTCGAGCTCCATCTCGTGGAGGAGCTCCTTGACGGCTTCTGCGCCCATGCTCGCGCGGAACGCCTGCCCGTAACGCTCCCGCATCTCGCGGTACTCAGCCTCGGTGAGGAGTTGCTTCTTCTGCATCGGGGTCGACCCGGGGTCGATCACGGCATAGGAGGCGAAGTAGACAACCCGCTCGAGCGATCGGGGGGACATGTCCAAGAGCAACCCAATGCGGCTCGGGACGCCCTTGAGGTACCAGATGTGACAGACGGGCGCCGCGAGTTCGATGTGCCCCATCCGCTCGCGGCGGACCTTGGCCCGGGTGACTTCCACCCCGCAGCGGTCACAGATGATCCCTTTGAAGCGAATGCGCTTGTACTTCCCGCAGTGACACTCCCAGTCCCGCTGCGGACCGAAAATCCGCTCGCAGAAGAGCCCGTCCCGCTCCGGTTTCAACGTCCGATAGTTGATCGTCTCGGGTTTCTTGACTTCCCCGTGCGACCACAACCGGATCTGTTCCGGCGAGGCAAGCCCTATCTTCACCGCATCAAAATTGTTGACATCCTGCATGCAGAATCCTCCGCCGTAGGCTAGTAGTCTTCCACCAGAGCTTCCTGGCCTTCCAGGTTAATCCCGAGCGCTCTGGCGGTCTCGGCGATATCCTCGTCCATTTCCTTGAGCTCGATCTCTTTCTTGTCTTCGCTAAGCACCTTCACGTCCAGACACAGCGATTGGAGCTCCTTGACCAGGACCTTGAAGGACTCGGGTACGCCGGGTTCCTGGATGTTCTCCCCTTTGACGATCGCCTCATAGGTCTTCACGCGACCCACGACATCGTCGGACTTCACCGTGAGGAGCTCTTGGAGCGTGCTGGCGGCACCGTACGCCTCGAGCGCCCACACTTCCATCTCCCCAAACCGCTGGCCGCCGAACTGGGCCTTCCCGCCCAACGGCTGTTGGGTGATGAGGCTGTAGGGACCGGTCGAACGCGCGTGGATCTTGTCTTCGACCAGGTGCAGCAGCTTCATCATGTAGATCCAGCCCACGGTGACCTTCATGTCGAAGATCTCCCCCGACCGCCCATTGCGCAACTGCACCTTCCCATTCGAGGGCAGGCCAGCTTCTTCGAGGAGGCGTTTGATCTCGTTCTCTTTGGGCCCGTCGAACACCGGGCACTCGGCCCAGATGTTCAACTGCGCAGCCGCCCACCCCAAGTGCGTCTCCAGCCCTTGCCCGACGTTCATCCGGCTGGGGACCCCCAACGGGTTGAGCATGATGTCCACCGGGGTCCCATCGGGCAAGGAGGGCATGTCCTCTTCGGGCAAGATGATGGAGATGACGCCCTTGTTCCCGTGCCGGCCCGCCATCTTGTCGCCGACCGTGATCTTCCGCTTCTGAGCGACATAGACGCGCACGAGGGAGTTCACGCCCGGCGGCAGTTCGTCGCCGGTCTCCCGGCTGAACACCTTCACGTCCACGACCTTGCCCTTTTCCCCGTGCGGCACTTTGAGGGACGTATCCCGAACTTCCCGGGCCTTCTCCCCGAAGATCGCCCGCAGCAGGCGCTCCTCCGCGGTGAGCTCGGTCTCCCCCTTGGGGGTGACCTTGCCCACGAGGATATCGCCCGAGCGGACCTCCGCGCCGACGCGGATGATGCCGCGGTCATCGAGATCGCGGAGCGCCTCTTCCCCGACGTTGGGGATGTCCCGGGTGATCTCTTCGGGTCCCAACTTCGTGTCGCGAGCCTCGACCTCGTACTCTTCGATGTGAATGGAGGTAAAGAGATCTTCCTTGACCAGTCGCTCTGAGACGACGATCGCGTCCTCGTAGTTGTAGCCTTCCCAGGGCATGAACGCCACGAAGACATTGCGGCCAAGGGCGAGTTCACCCTGATCGGTGCACGGACCGTCGGCCAGCACCGTGCCTGCGCGCACTTCCTCGCCTGTGGTAACGACGGGCTGTTGGTTGATGCACGTGCCTTGGTTGCTCCGTTGGAACTTGATCAGTTTGTAGGTGTCTCGCCCGCGGTCGGTCTTGACGACCACCTCATCGGCGCTGACGGACTCGACGGCACCATCCTGTTTCGCGACGACGGCGGCGGCGGAGTCGACGGAGCTGCGGTACTCCACGCCGGTCCCGACGAGCGGCGCCTCGCTCGTAAGCAGCGGGACGGCCTGCCGTTGCATATTCGACCCCATGAGCGCCCGGTTCGCGTCGTCGTGCTCCAGGAAGGGGATCAACGCGGTCGCCACCGACACAATCTGCTTCGGGGAGACGTCCATGTAGTCCGCCTTCTCGGGGGCGACGAGGACGTTCTCATGGCCATGACGCGCCGCAACCCGGGTCTCGACGAGCCGACCGCGTTCGTCGGTCTTCGCGTTCGCCTGTGCAATGACGTACTGGTCTTCTTCATCTGCCGTGAGGAACCGGATCTTCTTGGTGACCACGCCATCTCGCACTTCCCGATACGGCGTCTCGATGAACCCGAGGTCGTTCACACGGGCGAAGGTGGCCAGCGAGCTGATGAGGCCGATGTTCGGCCCTTCCGGCGTCTCAATCGGGCACATTCGCCCATAGTGGGAGGTGTGCACGTCGCGGACTTCGAACCCCGCCCGCTCCCGGCTCAACCCACCCGGGCCGAGTGCGGAGAGGCGCCGCTTGTGGGTCAGCTCCGCCAGCGGGTTGGTCTGGTCCATGAATTGAGAAAGCTGGCTGCTGCCAAAGAACTCCTTGATCGCCGCCACGACGGGGCGGATGTTGATCAACACCTGCGGAGTGATCTGCCCGGTCTCCTGGATCGTCATCCGCTCCCGGATGACGCGCTCCATCCGCAGCATCCCGATCCGGAACTGGTTCTGGAGCAACTCTCCGACCGAGCGCACGCGGCGGTTCCCGAGGTGATCGATGTCGTCAACGATCACGCCTTCCTCTTCATTGTGGAGCCGGATGAGGTAGCGGACAATCTCGACGATGTCGTCGCGCGCCGCTGCCCCGTGCCGCGTGCCCTCTTCCGTCACGACGTAGAGCACTTCGTGCGTCGGGGGCACGATCCCCAGACTGATCCGCGTGCCGCTCTCGACTTTCCGGAGGTCAGCCGGTTCCCCGTTCACTTTGACGGTCACCCGCGCGGTCTGCCCGGTGAACTTGCGCCCATCGCGGAGCGTGAGGGCGAATTCCTTCCTATCCTTGTGGAACGAGACTTCTTTGAGTTCCCCGCCGGTGGTTTGTACCAGCGTGCGGAACTCCAAGGGCGCGTCCAACCCCAACTTCCGGTTGAGCTTGTGGCGACCGACTTTGCCAAGGTCGTAGCGGCGCGTGTCAAAGAACAAGGTCTGCAACAGTTGGCGGGCGCTGTCGACCGTCGGCGGATCGCCAGGCCGCAGCCGCCGGTAGATCTCGATAAGCGCCTCTTCCACCGCCTTGGGCCCGCTCCGTTCCTTCACGGGGTCCTTCACTAACGTGGCTTGGATCAACGCGTCGTGATCGTAGAGCTTGAGGATCTTCTCGTCACTGTCATAGCCCAGAGCCCGGAGCAGCACGCTTACCGGGAGCTTCCGGGTGCGGTCGATCCGAGTGAAGATGATCCCGTTGTTGTCGAGTTCCAGTTCGAGCCACGCCCCGCGGTGGGGAATGACAGTCGCGCCCGGCATCGGCCGCCCAGAGGCGTCGGGCGAATACGAGTAGTACACGCCCGGCGAACGCACAAGCTGGCTGACCACGACCCGCTCGGCCCCGTTGATGATGAACGTCCCACGACGCGTCATGAGCGGGAGGTCGCCCATGAAGACTTCCTGCTCTTTGAGCTCCCCGGTCTCCTTAATGAGGAGACGGACCTTCACCTTGAGGGCGGCACTGAAGTTGTAGTCGCGATCGCGACACTCTTCTTCGCTGTACTTGAGCCGCTCTAACCGGTAGCCTCCGAAATCGAGGACAGGGGTCTCGTCAAAGACACTCGGCGGCACCGGTCGCGCCTTCCGACCGGCTTCCGTCGCAAAATGCAGCTCGAGGTTGCCGGTAAAGTCTTGAATCGGGGAGACCTCTTCGAAGACCTCGCGGATGCCCTCCCGGAGGAACCATTCGAAGGACCGCCGCTGAACTTCGATGAGGTCCGGAACGTCGAGAATCTCGGGAATTTTCGCGAAACTCACTCGCGAACGTCGACCGCGCGTGACGAGTTGCCCGCCCATTGCGGGACGAGACTTTCCTGCCACCGGCGCACCCACGCGCGCCAGCTTACGTCGCGTCTTCACGGTTGTGAATTCCACCTCCAGCGAGGAATGGCTGCGGTGCTCGCAGCGGGATGGACCTGGTGGTCAGTCCTGGGTGCCCGCACCGGTCATCGATGGACCAGGGCGTGACGTACGTGGCCCGAAATGAAAATAGCGGAAGCAAGGCTTGGCCGCCCTGCTTCCGAGTTTCGTCGATCTGACTTTCCCCGGGTCTTAATCTTCAGCCGACCACTGACCGTGCCCTCCATCATACTGAGGACGGTCGGCTTCGTCAAGGGGTGCGGGAGCCCTTCGCCTCGCTCTACCCGAGGGGGCCACCACGCGCCGAGCGGCGCCCGACCCCACGTAGGATCGGTGTGGACCCTCCAGCATCGCCGCCGCAGGGACTGCTTACTTGACTTCTATCGTCGCCCCCTCGCCTTCGAGCTTGGCCTTGATCTGTGCGGCTTCCTGCTTGCTGACCTTCTCCTTCACGGGCTTGGGCGCACCGTCAACGAGATCCTTCGCTTCCTTCAGTCCCAGCCCCGTGAACTCACGCACCACCTTGATGACCTGAATCTTCTTCTCGCCCACGGCCTTGAGGATCACATCAAACTCGGTCTGCTCCTCCGCCGCCGGCGCCGCTGCGCCGCCGGCGGCGGGGGCGGCGGCGACCGCGATCGGGGCGGCCGCACTCACACCAAACTTCTCTTCCAACGCCTTGACGAGATCGGCGAGTTCCAAGACCGTCAGGCCGCCGATCGCCTCGACGATCTCATCCTTCCCGAGCTTCCCACCTGCGGCTTTTGCCTTTGTCTCTGCCATGATCCAACCCCTCCCCCATCTCTACGGACTGCGTTGCTGAGTCCTACTATCCAAATCCGCTGCGCCCTCATGCGGCCTCTCGCGCTTTCCGGACCTGGTCGAGCGCGTACACCAGATTCCGCTGGAGCCCAGTCAGCACCCACACGAGACCCGCCGGGGGTCCTTGTAGGGCGCCGAGCACCTGGGCGAGGATGACCCGTTTGGGCGGCAACTCTGCCAACTGCTTGACTTGCTCGGCGGTTAGAATCTGCCCCTCGACCAATCCCCCTCGCACTTCCAGCTTCCGCATCTGCCGGATGTACTCATGGAGCACCTTTGCCGGCGCCGCCGGATCGTCCGCGCAGAAGACGACGCCGGTCGGCCCCTCGAGGTAGGGGGCCACCCCACCGAGCCCGAGACTCTCAGCGGCGCGCGCAAACAGGGTGTTCTTCACGACCTTATACTCCACCCCGACGTCGCGCAGTTTCCGCCGGAGGTTCGCCAGTTCCCCCACGTGGAGTCCCCGGAAGTTGGTGAAGATCACGCTCCCCGCCTTCGCAAGCTGGGCGCGCATGGCCTCAACGGATTGCACCTTCTCTGGCCGTGGCATGATCAGGTTCCCATCCCCTCTGTGGACGCGACCGCAAAAAATCGAACGGGACCACCATCGACGAGGTCCCGTTTCTCACCTCGGCAGGCGACCCGCACGGTCCTTAGGTCGCATCCCCACCTGGGCGCGACACCTGCTGTCTACGGCGTCAACAATCCTACTATGAAGTTCGTGGAACGCGCCCAAGTGTAGCACACTGGGCTGCGCCCCATCAAGGCCGGACAGGCTACGTCGCGACTTGCGTCAACGCTTGCGCCTTGGCAGGGTCGATGTGAAACCCCGGCCCCATGGTCGTCGACAGCGTGATCGACTGGAGGTATTGCCCCTTCGCCGCTGCCGGTTTCGCCCGGACGAGGGCATCAAGCAGCGCGGTGAAGTTCGCCAGCAACTGCTCCTCGGTAAACGACGCTTTCCCGGTCGTGGCGTGGATGATCCCGGCCTTCTCGGTCCGATATTCAATTTTCCCGCCCTTGATCTCTTTCACCGCTTTTGCAATCTCGAAGGTCACCGTCCCCGCTTTGGGATTCGGCATCAGCCCACGCGGTCCCAAGATGCGCCCCAGGCGTCCGACGGTGTTCATCACATCGGGGGTGGCCACCGCGACATCGAACTCGGTCCAACCGCCCTGAATCTTTTCGACGAACTCCTCGACCCCGACCAAATCGGCGCCCGCGCTCTCCGCTTCCTTCGCTTTCTCCCCCTTGGCAAAGACGAGGACCCGCACGGATTTTCCGGTCCCCGCTGGCATGACGACGGTCCCGCGGACTTGTTGGTCCGCCTGCTTGGGGTCGATCCCGAGCCGAACCGCACACTCGACGGTTTCGTCAAACTTCGCTTTCGGCGCTTGCTTCAGCGCTCGAATCGCCTCGACGGGATCGAGGAGGGCTTCACGGGCGGTCAGCTTCACCGCTTCCTTGTACCGTTTCCCGCGTCTCCGCATCGCGTGGAACCTCCTCCCTAACCTCCCCTCGGCCGGTGAGCGGCCGATGGGTCGACGAGCTAGCCGACGACCTCGATTCCCATGCTGCGGGCGGTCCCTTCGATCATCCGCATCGCGGCGTCAATGTCACGGGTATTGAGGTCGGGGAGCTTACGCTGGGCAATCTCGCGCACCTGGGCGCGCGTCACCTTTCCGACTTTGGTCTTGTTCGGTTCGCCCGATCCTTTCTCCAACCCCGCCGCCTGTCGTAGGAGGACCGACGCCGGCGGAGTCTTGGTGACAAACGTAAACGTGCGATCGGCGAAGATGGTGATCTCGACCGGCACGATCGTCCCCGTGAGCGCCGCGGTCTTCTCATTGTACGACTTGCAAAACTCCATGATGTTGATGCCATGCTGCCCAAGCGCAGGCCCGACCGGCGGGGCGGGCGTCGCTTTGCCTGCGGGGATCTGGAGTTTGATGACTGCCGTGATCTTCTTGGCCATCCGGACTCCCTCGCCCTACACCTTCTCGACCTGCCCAAAGTTCAGCTCGACGGGGGTAGCGCGACCAAAGATCGAGACGAGCACGCGCACTTTCTCCTTCTCCAACATGAGCTCATCGACCACCCCAGTGAAGTCCATGAACGGACCCGCCGTGATCCGGACGACTGACCCCTTCTGGAAGGTGATCCGATACTTCGGGGTCTCGTCCCGGAGCTGTTTGAGCAAACGCTTGATCTCCTGATCCTCGAGCGGGATCGGGCGGGGGCCGGAGCCCACGAACCCGGTGACCCCGGGCGTGTTTCGCACCACGTACCAGGAGTCGTCATCCATGATCATCTCGACCAGGACGTAGCCGGGGTAGATCTTTCGATCGACCTCTCGGCGTTTGCCGCCCTTGAGCTCTTTTTCCTTTTCGGTCGGCACCAACACCTGGACGATCTTTTCGCCGCCCTGGCCCCGCATGGTCTGGGTCCGGCGCTCCAGGTTCGTCTTCACCTTGTTCTCATAGCCGGAGTACGTGTGGACGACGTACCACTTCAGTCGCGGGTCTTTCGGGGCTTCCTCGACCTCAGGGGTAGCGGGTGCGACTTCCTCCGCTGGCGGGAGGACCGGCTCGTCCGCGAAGATTCCCTTGATCTTGTCTTCCATCATAGGTGTGTCACCGGGGGATGCCTGTGCCAGGGAACTAGCGACCGCGGACCTTCTCGCTCAGGAGGAGGTAGAGCTTGTTGAACAACAAGTCCCATGCACCCAGATAGATCGTCATCGCGACCAACACGACGATCACCACGATCGTCGAAGCGATGAGTTCCGGCCGGGTCGGCCAGTCTACGCGAGCGAGTTCGGCGCGGACATCATGTAGGTACTGCGCCGGCCGTGCCCATAAGGCCGGACCCTTCCGGGCGGGCGCGACCTTCGTGGCCGAGAGGTTGCGATCGACTTTGAGATCGGTCAAGCGTGCCATAAAACCGCTCCAAAATGAAAAAAGACTCGACGGCCAGCCCCCATTATAGGGGGCGAGGTCTTGGGTTGTCAATCGAACCGGCGCCTGGGTAGTGGGTCAGTTTGCTCGTGTTCTCTTTGGTGACTAGGTCTCGCGGGTGACCTGGACTACGCAGAAGAGGTTGCCATCGGGATCTTCCAACACGATAAAGTCATCATGCGGTTTGTACCTCCAGGAATAGCGAGTCGCCCCGATCTTGATTAGCCGCTCCACCTCCCCCTCTCTGTTGTTTGTGTAGAGGTCGAGGTGCAATCTACTCCTCTTGCCTGAGCGCTTTTCCAGAACTTGGTCCAACGAGACGTTGGGCCCTCTTCCTTCAGGATCACGAAGAACCACCCAGCCGCCTTCGCAGGCTCTCTGGGGGCGTAGTGGAGCGCTTCCTGCCAGAATGCCAACATTTTGTCGAACTCATAACAACGGATAACAATCGAACCGATTTTCATTTTTCCGACCTGCATACCTCAGACTAACCCACTACCGGCGCCCGACGCGCGCATCATATCACGGCACAGACGCCCATCGCACCTCCCTCGGCAGCTCGGGACCCCCCTCGCATCGCTCCTGCGGTCGGCTCTCTAGCGACGAATCAACTTCATCGCGACGTCGGTACCCATCGCAAGCCCATACGCCAACTGGATGCACAACAGACCAAGCGGCTCAAGGACCCGAGCGTTTTGCAATGGCCCGGCATCGATGGGCTCAAACCCGATCTCCTTGGCCAGCCCGGCCACGGTGGCTTTCGCCCCCGGATCGTTCCCACAGTAGAACACACTCGCGCTTTGTCCTCCAAACTGCGGGCTCGAATGGACAATCTGCGCGAAGATGTGATTGAAGGCCTTTACGACTTTCGCCTCGGGCGCCCACTTGGCCACCACTTCCCCTGCGGAGGTCGTGTGTCCCAACGTGAGCCCTCGCATGTCGGGGGTCAAGGGGTTCGTGCAGTCGATCAGGATCTTCCCCCCGAGCGGGCCCGCGGCTTTGATCGCATCCGTGGCCGCCGTCCAGGGTGTCGCCAACAACACGACCTCGCCAAACGCCGCGGCCTCCGCGATGGAGCCCCCGCTGATGTTGAGCGCCATGGTCTTGGCTAGGGTCTTGGCTTTCTGCGGATCGCGGGACCCGAGCAGAATCTTATGCCCTTTCGCAGCCCACGCCTTTCCGAGGCCGCTGCCCATGTTCCCCGTCCCGATGATCCCGATGTTCATGCCATCCCCACGCTCCTCTAGCCCCCCACCAAGCAAGTGGCGCGACAGATGGGATGCGGCATCCTCACCGGGTCGCGACCTCTCGCTTAACAAGCATCAGCATTTAGTCGTTGATGCTTCTTCCCCGTTTCATAGCTGTCTCCTGTGCACATCGGCGAGAAACGTAATCCGACGTTGCTAGCAACGTGTTGCATGGGTGGCGTCGCGCGGACCTAGCCGGTATCGGAGTACGACTGCACCCGGCGGCCGCTCAAGACTTCGGTTTGAGGCGTTGGCAGCCGGAGATTGAGCAAAAGTCCCATTCGCCATGTGTGCTGGTTCTCATGGAGAGACAGGCCGGCAGGAACACGCACCATCGGAGGGGAACAGCGGGCGCACTACAACACTGAAGATCGCTATGAGGCTGTTGCCGCAGCGACGACGAGCAGACGGGAAGTCGCAGTCGACAGGACCGACTGACTCCCTGGCACCTCGGAGCGTGACGAGACGACTTTCATCCTGCGGTTGCCGCCTTGCCTTGAGTTCAGCGAGTTCTGGTCCCGGTCCTGAGCTCAGTCGTTGCGGCGTTCCATGGGTGTGAGCCACGGCAAAACTTCAAATTTCAACAACCCCGACTTCACGGCCGGGTCTGCGGCAGCAAAGGCGACGACTTCTTCTTTCGCGAGCCCTTTGATTGTCACCACCATGCCGCCCGAATCTTCGAGCAGAAACGGGCCGCCAAGCTCAAGTCTCCCTAACTCCGCGAACTTCCGGTAATGCTGCGCGTGCTCACCCACGCCTTGTTGTTCGCGGAAATCGGTGCCGCGTATCCAGCGTTCCCCTGGCTCGTGGCGAATCACCCAGCGCACAGATGGAATGATGCGAGACATCGATGCTACACCTTTGCCGCCACAACGTACCAGCCCAGTAGCTCCGCGAGCCCCGTCGCATACCCCCGGCTGATCTCGGCACCGTTTCTGATGCGCTCCCATCCGCTGTGGACGACTGTGACTCGAGTGCCGTTGGCGATTGGGTCGAACCGGACCTCAACCCGGGTTAGCTCATCGGGTTCCCAGTTCGATTGCCGCCAGGTGTACACAAGTCGCCGACCGGGCTCCCAGACGAGGATCCGACCGATTTCGAAACCCTCCCCGGTCGCCTCGTTGTAGACCTCGATGAACCGGCCACCGACATGGGGCTCAAACCGGAGACCGCGGGCCCGTTCGCGATCGTTCCAGTAGTGGGTGCCTCGTTTCCACCACGCGTTGATCCCCACCGTGAAGAGATCGAACGCTTTCTGTGAATCGAGCGGGACCTCGACGCTCTGCGTCGTGAGCAATCCTGCTTGGCTCATCGCTTCCGCCTCCTCTGCGGGTACCGTCGGTTTCGGCCCTTCGGGCCCTGCATGCGGGCGGCTTCGTGGCGCGCATGCTCTGCAAATCCTGCAAGGTGGTGGACCCAGTAGGCGCGCACCACTTCCATCCATCGTTGCATGTCATCTAGGGACTCGGGGCGGAGACGGTACATGCGCAGCCTACCATCCTCCGCTACGCGAAACGCCTCGACCACGCCCCGTTCTCGCAAGAGGCGGAGGTGGCGACTGATCGCCGGCTTGGTGATCCGAAACTGCGAGGCCAACTCGGTCGCCGGTCGGGGGTGCTCGGCCAGTTCCATCACAATGGCCCGACGGGTCCCGTCACCGAGGACGTCCATCGGTGCGCCTCGCGGAATTTGATTAACCATTCTGTTAACTAATAACACTTCCCGCTCCGCTCGTCAAGAGGAGCCCGGACCCGGAATTCAAGGCGTTCGGGTCATGACTGCGGAAACGCGACTGGGACCTTGCGCGGACTCGAGGCAGCCTATCCTGAGAGTGACCGTTGCCTCCGACCAATAATGCGGCGGGCCGCCCGGATGCCGCGCGGCCCGCCTTCCTTATCGCAAGACAGCGTTCTCTGAGCCTTATCTCACGCGAGTATCAGCACCTACCGTTCGAACCACGATTTCTGGATGACCGTGGACAGTCCCACTGGCACCGTTGCAACGCTGCCGCCGCCCTCGATCGTGAGGTTTCCGTTGAGGACAACGAGATCTTTGGCGATAAAGCCCCCATGGATGATCATTTGGCCGGTCTGGACGGTCAGCTTGCCTCTGATGATAATCGTGCCCCATAACTCGAACGGAGCCGAGAGGTTCACGACCGTCATGTCGCCGTCGACCACGATGATCCCAGCCCCCTGAATTGGGGTGTCTACGGTCCAGTTCCCGTTGATCCAGACCGAGACCAACTCGTCCTTGCCTGATGAACATGGCTGGCCGACGACCTGATGACAGCCGAACCGGTTAACGTCCACCTGGCTCGGCCGCCAGACGTGGTCGAATTGGCCGGCCTCCAGACCAAAGTCGGGGTATGGAGGGACCGCTCCAAACTCAGGGTACTGCACCAACGCCAGCTTCCGGACATATGTCGGAGTGGGAAGTTCGACGAGCTCCCAGTAGTGGTCAAGCCATTGCTCAAAGAGGACGGTCTGGAACAGACGCCTGTATGTCCCCCCTGTCGTCTCATCCTTGACATCACGCTGGATCCACTGGTAGGGAAGCCCGCACGGGAGCTTGGGGCTGACAGCTTGCGCGGGGATTGGCGTCCCATCCGCTGCCCTATCGTCGCGAACAAACCCGAATTTCAAGTGCTCAAAATTCGCCGAGCAGCCCGGGATGCATTTATCGTCTGGGATCGCCCTGGCGTCGGAGAACTTGTCGTCTGCCAGCCTGCCACTGACCTTAGTCTGATCCGCGGTCGGCTGCCCGTTCACGCAGTGAAGTAGCCCCCACAGCTTGAGTCCGCCGCCTCCGACGAATCCCGACGCAGGGTCGGGCAGGGCGTGTTCGCTCTCGGCCAACCGCGTCGCGGGGTACCATCGCTCCTGGCTGCAGTCGCGATGCGTGTAACAGAACCCGGTGTCTCCCTGGTTGTTGCAGGTGAGGTCGTTGCATCGGCTGATGCGCCACCCTGCGTAGGTTAGGGTGTCCGGATGTGGCGGGTTGCTCTGGAACTGCACGAAGGTCTTCGAGTAGACGTCGCCTCTCTCGATGCGATTGGGGATCCCCGGTTGCAAGATCGAGTCTCCCAGCGTGGCATTGGGAAGGAGCAGGGCAGTCCCCTGGAGGACCACGACGGTGATCCGCCGGATAGCCCTCCCCGAGGGAGCCGTCGCAGTGATTTCTCTGTAACTCCCGCTTGGCCCCGCCGCGATCGACCCACCGACCGCGACGCCGGCGAGGTCGTTGAGGGAGCTCGTGAAGGAGGTCGGGCCGGAGGTGACGTGGCCACTCTGGATGCGCGCTAGCGCTTCCTGGATCCCGGCCTGCGCGAAGTCTGTCGCCCTCACGCTGTCCCGGTGGTACGCGGCAATCAAGATCTCGTGTCCGTTAACGACGAGCATCGTCGTGATTAGGATGAACGTCAACACCATGAATAAGAGGACGGTTACAAGTGCCGCTCCGCGTGCATCTCCAAGCACGCGGAACTTTCTCATCCGTTGCATGGGTCCTACCCCTCGTGTGTCCCCACGTAGTGGGGTTTCGGATGCTCCCGCAGGAGCTCGGAACAAAAGAAGAATAGGAGTACGCTTATCCCGTTCCATCGTCAATTTCAGCCAGAACTGAAGTCCTTTCAACCGCCCGCTTCGTGTGCCGAACCCTCACCCATCCGGCCTAAACCGTCCACTCGGCTCTCTCAACTCAGAGCGTTAACAAAGTGGAGGGTCAACGCGGTCAATCATGTGGGGGGCGCGCGCGGTGTCGAAACGGCCAAGGCGACCCTGCTCCTCTCGACAACCCCTTCAGAAATGACCCACCCAACCACAGGCAGCGGGCCGCATTACTGAAACAAGCCCGAAGAACAGCTACGCGCTAGACCACTCCTCGCTGCCCGTTTCCCAACACGTACCGATGAGACTCAACACGAACATTTGTTTGTTTATAGAACTTCTCATAGACTACCATCTATTCGTACTATTCGAGAGTGTTTTACAAACTCCTGGGCTTCCGCTTGGTTAGTTTGATCCTCTCGGGGAACACCCTTTCTCACGAGGTTCTCGCCATTATTCGAGGTAGGGCGAATCCCCCGCGCGCGGACAGAGACAGCCGGCCACCTGCGTGCACAACGAATTCCTGAAGCTGGAGTTTAAGGATTTTAGGCAGAAATCTGGCTCGATTCTTGTTAGGCCGATGTGAGTCGGGAAGAGGTCGGAGGAAGTGGCGCGACCCGAACGAACCTCAAGCCTTGACACCCTTCGCGGCGTGGCCTCGGGCAGCACAGCATGGGGCTGCGAAAATCTGGTTCAAGGTAGGTGAGGCATGACGAAGCCCCACGTTGTGGGGAAAGATACCCTAGCAGGAACCACGGTCACCACCTCGGGCATAACTCGGCACGTGGCGTTCCAAGGAAAAGACTTCCGGGTAAGCCGTACCCTCGTTGCCCCCGGTATCGTCTCTGGCTGGCATCACCACGGGGCCTACGACCAGTATGGCTATATGGCTTCCGGAGTTGCTCGACTGGAGTACGGACCAGGCGGGCACGACGCAATCACCATAGGACCAGGAGACTTTTGGCACACGCCAGCCAACACGACTCATCGTGACGTGAATCCATCAGCCACCGAGGGCCAGGTAGCAATCATTTTTTACAGGGGCACTGGACCGATGGTGGTTAACGTGGAAGGACCGGAGCCGGCTTAGCCTTGCCTTGTTCTATGCATCATCTTCCCGCCCTTGAGTTATCCATTGACTCGCCCCTCCGACCGGGCCGCACCGAGCGGACGTTAGCAGAATGACCCCGATGGGTAGACAGCCTGCCGGACTTCATCTTCTTTCCGTCTATCAAGGGTTTGTGGCAGGGGCGGACCGATTCCTCAGAACCGCAATCTCGGTCAGGGTCCGCGTCGCCGCCTGAGGTGCGGCCGCGGTACCCTTCCCCGGGAGGTAGGCTAGCTGCTTACCAAGTCAGCGCCGCTCGACTGCGCCCAAGACTACTGCAGATGGGTCCTGAGGAAGCGCTGGACCTGGATGTGCGCGTCTGCTGTCGCATTCGGGTCATACTTCGCGTGGCCGAGAGTCTTGGAGAAGCGGTCCTCGCCAGGCTCGTCAAACGCGTGCGTCGCGCCCGGATAAACCCTCCACGCGATCAGAGCGCCAGCGGCTTGCATGACCGTGCCGCGCTGCACACACTCGGTGGGGGGCGTCGCGTCATCGGCGCGTCCCCGGACTTTCGCAATGAACGCGCGGTTTCGCCATTTCAGTTTCGCTCCTTGAAACTCCTTGCTGCTCGTGGCTATTCCATCCCATTTCGTCCGGTTCATGAGAACTCATGAGCACAAATTCTGAGCCCTCCTGCAGTTTCGAGAAGGTGGAATAGCCGGGGGACTTAGGCAGATGGTGCAGTGGTGCAGCTCCTACTTCGATATTGCCAGGAACCCGTGCGCTCGGTCGTGTACCTGATACTCTCCTACAATCCTCCCATGGTCGTCGATTCCGACAGGGTACGTGTCGGTGGCGCCGGGAAATGGAACATCAACCGACGTAAACCTCCCCCTTGCATCACGTATGAATCCATGGGCGAATCTTCCTTTGGTGAAATAGGTTCCTACAACCTTCCCAAGGGTATTGATTCCAACTGGCGCAGTGGCCATCGTCCCTGGAAATGGAGCATCAATCTTCCGGAATGCACCGTCCGTCTCCCGGAAGATTCCGTGCTCGTTTTTGTTATCGTCATAGAAGTATCCTACGATCTGGCCCACACGGTTGATCGTCACGAAATCTGGAAAGGTTCCTTCAGAGAGACGGCTATCAATCGTCATGAAGTGCCCCTTCTCATCACGGAGGAAGAAATGAAGGTTGTACTTGTGTCCCCGAGCGTAGATCCCCACAAATGCCCCGGCATCGTTGATTCCCGTCACTTTGGTCGAGATAAGATCAGAAGTCGGGAAGTCGATCGTGGTGAACCGACCCAGGCGATCGCGTAGGAATCCATGGACCATGAACGCGGTCGAGTACGTTCCCACGATCTGACCCACGTTGTTGATCCCTAGGGGAGTCGTGTCAGTGGCCCCTGGGAAGGGAACGTCAATCCTGATGAAGTTGCCTAGTGCATCGCGCAAGAATGCATGGGAGTCGTTCTGAAGAGCATAAGTGCCGACGATCTCGCCGCGATCGTTGATCTTGCTGGGCCGAGTACTAGTAGCCTTGGGGAACGGGACATCAATCCGGGAGTACCGGCCTGCGGAATCCCGCATGAAACCATGCAATTCGCCTTTGGCATAATACGTGCCGACTACCTGGCCTTGGTTGTTTAGCGCCGCGGGGCCGCTACTCTCTACGGCTGGCAGGGGAACGTCGATGTTCCTGAAGTCGAAGTGTTCGACAATATTCGCTCCAGCCGCACTTGCCACCCAAGCCGAAACAATGAGAACCAGCACAAGGGGCCCCGATTGACGGTGGTCAACAGCTAGGTAGCGGGGTCCGCGTTTCAATGACTTCGTCACCTTCCACTATTCATGCAGGGAGATCTCCGAGAGAGATACGCTGCGCATTCGACCGTACAACAGTCATCGCATAGCTCACGTCCTCGCATAGGGAGCTCCCATCAAAGGAAACCACCCATCGTCACACTCAGCATGGATACCACAAAGGTGAGAGACGATCCTTTCCTTGGAGAGCTTGGACCTCAGTCAATCTCTTGCTTTGCTCTTGCACAAGGTCAAGGTGGATCACTTCCCCCCTTTCGTAACAGCATCCCCAAGCACCAGCAAGGCGATTGAGGCGCACAAACCATCCTTCCACACCCGCGGAAAAGTATCTCCGCATGCTGTCGACTGCCGCTCGACATTGATCCTCAGTCAGTTGAACTCGATCTGAAAAGGTTGGACAGCCAAAATGGTTCAGTCGGTCTTGGCAGAGGCCAGGGTTCAGGCCGACTGTAGCAATTTTGCACGTAGGCGGGTCCCCGAAGAATAGGACAGGTACGGAGGCTGATGAAGGAGCCCCGTATTTGTGTCGCAGGCGGATGTATAGAGCATCCTGTAGGTTGCGGGGGCGGCCAGTCAGGCTGCATGGGACTCACACCTTCACTATTCCATTGTAGATAGGCAGCCAGACTCTTGCCCCGGAGGTGATGCTCGAGCGCAGGCTTTCGCTCGTGCTCGCGTCTCCCCGGAGTTCAGCGATTCTATATGCTGGTCAACGGACGAAAGGTAAAGACTGATCCCAAGGGCGCGTAGCACGACGACGGCCGGAAGGCGTTCTACATTCGGACCCGTTGACGAGTGGACGAGGCCCGCAGGACCCGATGGAGAGCAGGGCCAAGATGCAGTCTGCGCGTCCGGTTACTGCTCAAGTTTCAAGATGGTTCGGGAAGTATCCCCGCGAGTCGGCTCAAGGTGGAGTTTCAGCCTCGCCGATTGCGGGACGATTTCATACGGCGGGTTACGGATGCGAAAGTTGTTCGACCGAATGCGACCCCGCGTTTAAGAAGATGCTGACTCAGCCTTGTTCCTGAGCTGAGGCGTCGCCCGCGGCCGCTGGCGCTTCGAGGGTGGCCCGGGCCGATCGACGGATGCGACATAGGCCTCGTGCCCTTCCCTCCTGAGGCGTTCGGTAATCTCCCACGCCACGCGAGCAGCATTCGCGAAGCCGCGTTCTTTGATTAATAGAATGAGATGAGCCTGGAAGGCCATACGCAATCCCCCTTCTCGTCCGCCGTCATACTCGAAGCCGGACTTTCGTTACGTCGATGGCAGTTTGTCTTCCGCAAGGCGTCTTTTGAAGGACGCGCAAGGGAGGAGTAACCCTTCGCCCTCGTCACTACCGATGTTACCGATCAGGCGAACAGGGCGAGCAGGTCGCGCTGCTCCTGAGAGAGGGTGAGCACCGCGTTGTGGGACTCGGGGTAGACTTCCGCCGCCGTCCAGAGCGCCTTCCTCACGCTCGAACCCGTGCGGATCCTGACGCCGCGCGCACGCAGGTCCTCGAGCAGGCGCCGCGCGTCGAACAGGTAGACGGACTGGATCACCCACGGGGCGCGTCTTTCCGCGGGAGGATGCGGCGGATCCCGCGGCTCCCGTGAGCGCCAAGTAGTAGTCGGGCGCGCCCCGCGCATGAAGATCGAGCACGCCCTCCTGCTTGCCGTACCACTTCACGTTGACGGTGTGCCCCGCGAGCGCG
>OBEQ011512662.1_pt1 | contig 25054 bp, 21 predicted proteins | sample 1670901 | NCBI WGS metagenome assembly OBEQ01 (sample SAMEA104232315, study PRJEB22302) | groundwater metagenome | biome: forest; feature: aquifer; material: groundwater | place: USA | collected 2011-08-07 | depth 5.4 m | reverse complement strand
GGGGCCCAGGGGGGGGGCCGGGCCGATCCGCGTCGGCGGGCGGCGTTGCTCGTCGCTCACGTACTCGTCTTTCGAGTACGCTACGCTGCCTCGCGCCTGGCCCGCCTTGCGTCTCGGCCCGTCGCGGCCGCGGGGATTGATGAAACCGGTTCTAATGCTGGACCCAACCAAACTGCCCAAGCACATCGCGATCATCATGGACGGCAACGGCCGCTGGGCGACCGCCCGCGGCCTGCCGCGGATTCTGGGCCACCGGGCCGGCGCAGACGCCGTCCACCGCGTCGCGGAGGCCGGCTGTGAACTCGGCATCCAGGCGCTGACCCTCTACGCCTTCTCGTGGGAAAATTGGAGCCGACCGGCCGAGGAGATTCAGGAGCTTATGGGGTTGCTCGATGAATTTTTGTCCAGCGAGATGGCGACCTTGCGGAAGAACCAGATTCGTCTCCGGGCCATTGGGCGGCTTGAGGAGTTGCCCGCAGGCGTCCTGGCGCATCTGAACGACCTCATGGTGCAGACCGCGCCCCTGTCGCGGATGACCCTGACGCTGGCCCTGAGCTACGGCGGCCGCCAGGAGCTCGTGGACGCCACCCGGCGCATCGCGCACTTGGTGCGAGAAGGGCGCCTGGCCCCTGAGGACATCAACGAAACAACGGTCGCCCAGCACCTCTATCTTCCGGATCTGCCGGACCCGGATCTCCTCATTCGCACCTCGGGAGAGCAACGAATTTCCAACTTCCTCCTCTGGCAGGTCTCCTACTGCGAGCTGTACGTCACTCCGACCCTCTGGCCGGATTTTGGCCGGGACGATCTCGTCGAGGCGATGCTGTCGTATCAGCAGCGGGAGCGGCGGTTCGGAAGAACGCACGCCCCCAACGCGGTAACGGCGGATTGAGGAGGCGCGTGTCCGACGTGAGGCCACGATGACTGGAGTTGTCCAACGGCTCGTGAGTTCCGCGGCGCTCATCGCCGTGGTCGTGTGGACGCTGTTCTGGCTTCCGCTGTGGGCCTTCGCCCTGGTGGTGATTGCCTTCATCGGGATGGCCCTCTATGAGTTCTTTACGATGGTCCGCCACCGGGGCATCCTCGTGCACCGTCCGCTGAGCATCGGGCTCGGGGTCATCTTCACCGCGCTCGTGGCGTGGCGGGTCCTCGTGGAGCCTGGACTGATCGTCCCGCCCCTCCTGAGCAAGGATGTCACCATGTTCGGCTGGGCGTGGGATATCTTCTGGCCGGCGACCATCGTGCTCATCTTCCTGCGCCAGTTTACTCGGTTGAACACCTTCGAAGCCTTGAGTGGCTTGGCCACGACGCTGTTCGGGCTGGCCTACATCGCCGGCTTGTTCTCCTACATGTTCTACCTGCGCACGTTCAAAGGGGAACAGGGCGTGTGGCTGATTGCGTTTCTGATCTTGGTGACCAAGATGGGGGATGTCGGGGCGCTGGTGATCGGCCGACTTGCCGGCCGCCACACCCTCATGGCCCGGATCAGCCCCCGGAAGACCGTGGAAGGCTTCGTGGGCGGCGTCGCGTTGAGTGCGGCCACCGCCGTGGTGGCCGCCCCGATGGTGGCCCGCCTGGTCCATGCGCCAGTCCTCAGCATCTGTGTGGGGATCTTCCTGGGGGTGTGCGGACAATTCGGTGATCTGGCGGAGTCCTTGATCAAGCGGGACTGCCAGGTGAAGGATTCCGGCCGGCTCTTCCCGGGGTTGGGGGGTATGCTGGACGTCCTCGACAGTCTTCTCTTTACGGCCCCGCTCTTCTACGCGTTTTTGATCTATGGGTAAGATGTCCTCAAGCAGTCAGCAGTCAGCAGTCAGCAGTCAGCGAGCAAGAGAGTGCGCTGATTGCTGGTGGCTGGTTGCTGATTGCTGGGCTTCGTCATGAAACGAGTCGCGGTGTTAGGATCAACCGGCTCGATCGGGCGCAGCACGCTGGATGTGGTGGCGGCCCACCCCGACCGTGTGGAACTGGTGGGCATCGCCGCTGGCTCACGCATTGACCTCTTGGAGGAGCAGGTCGAGCGCCACCGGCCGGAAGTCGTGGCCGTGTTGGACGCAGACAAGGCCGCCGAGTTGCGCGCGCGCGTGGGCGGGAAGACCACGGTGCTGGAGGGCGTGGAGGGGTTCATCGCTGTGGCGACGCATCCGGCCGTCGAGGTGGTCGTCGTCGGCACGGCGGGACGCGACGCCCTCCTGCCGCTGTTGCGCGCAATCGATGCCGGCAAGCGCATCGCGCTGGCCTCAAAGGAACTGCTGGTCATGGCCGGCGAGCTGATCATGCGCGCGGTCCGCGAGCATCAGACGTCGCTGATTCCAGTGGACAGCGAGCACGCCGCGCTGTTCCAGGTGCTGCAAGGCGTCAGCCGCGAGCAGGTGGAGCGGCTCATCATCACGGGAAGCGGCGGGCCGTTGTGGTCGCTGGGGCTTGCGCCCGAGCAGGTCAGCCGCGCGCAGGTGTTGAATCATCCGAAGTGGCGCATGGGTCCGAAGATCACCGTCGATTCCGCCACCCTCATGAACAAGGGGTTGGAGATGATCGAGGCCCGGTGGCTGTTCGACGTCCCGCTGGAGCAACTCCGCCTTCTCATCCACCCCCAGGCCGTCATCCATGGCATGGTGGAATTGCGCGACGGCAGCTGTCTCGCCCAGATGAGCATCTGCGACATGCGGCTGCCGATTCAGTATGCGCTGAGCTTCCCGGAGCGCTGGTCTTCACCGCTGGCCCCGCTCAAGTGGACCGAGCTGTCGGCGCTGCAGTTCTTCGAGCCGGACCTGGACCGCTTTCCCTGTCTGCGTCTGGCCTTGGAGGCGGCGCGCGCGGGGGGCACGGCCTGCGCGGTGCTCTCCGCCGCCAACGAGACCGCCGTCCAGGCGTATCTGCAGGAGGCGCTCTCATTCGCGGAGATCCCTCGCATCATCCAAACCGTCATGGCCCAGCATGAGCCGATGGTGCATCCCGCCCTGGAGGACATCCTCCGCTGCGATACCTGGGCGCGCCAGGCCGCTACACAACTCATTGCGGATTGCGGATTGCGGCTTGCGGATTCTGACACCACCCAATCCGAAATCCGACATCAGCAATCCGAAATTCCGACATGAGCTGGCTGATCTCCGTGTTCGTCCTGGGCGTGCTGATCCTGGTGCATGAGCTGGGTCACTTCGTCGTCGCCCGGTGGTCCGGGGTCAGGGTCCTGCGTTTTTCGATCGGGTTTGGGCCCAAGCTCTGGGGCTGGCGGCGCGGCGGAACGGACTATGTCGTGAGTCTCATTCCGCTGGGCGGCTATGTGAAGCTGGTGGGTGAGCAGCGCGAGGAGGCGACTACCTCGACCGCCGGCGATTTCATCACCAAACCGGCCAGCGTGCGCGCGCGCATCATCGCCGCGGGTCCGTTGGTCAACTATCTCACCTCCATTCTCACGCTGTGGGTCGTGCTCATCATCGGCTATCCGGAGCTCCTGCCGACGGTGGGGCGGTTGGTGGACGGCATGCCGGCGCAGGCGGCGGGACTGCAGGTCGGCGACCGTGTGGTGGCGGTGGACGGCGCGCCGATCCGCACGTGGGAGGACTTGACCAAGGTCGTCCATAGGACTGCCAACCGGTCACTGGCCGTTGAGGTCGACCGCGAGGGACGGCGGTTAACCGTTCCCGTCACCCCGGCCAGCCAGGAGATCACCGACCCCTTCGGCCGCCAGCAGCGCGTAGGGCTCATTGGTATCGCCCCGCGCGGAGACTTCGAGCCGTACCGGGTGTCGCCGCTGGAAGCCGTCGGGAAGACCGTCACGAAACAGCTGGAGTGGACCAGCCAGATAGGGCTGTCCCTCTGGTCGCTGCTCACGGGACGGATCTCGCCGAAAGACTCGCTGACCGGGCCCATCGGCATCCTCTACCTGACCTCCGAGGCGGCCCGGATGGGACTGGGGTCCTTGCTGTACCTCGTGAGTCTCTTCAGTCTGAGCCTGGCGATTTTCAACCTGTTTCCCATCCCGATCCTGGACGGCGGGCATCTGCTGTTCCTGGCGCTCGAGAAGCTCCGGGGTCGCCCCGTCAGCATCGGGGTGCAGGAGCGAGCCGCCCAGATCAGCCTGGCGGTTCTGATGACGATGGTGGTGCTGGTGTGCGTGAACGACGTGAGCCGATTCGGGCTGGTGGACAAGGTGCTCGGCTGGTGGCGGAATTAAGAGTGACGAAGCGGCTAAGCGGTTGAGTGGCTTCGTGCGGTCTGAGCCACCTGGCCAGTGACGCAGTGAGTCTCATGGCGATGCAGCGGCGGACAACGCAGGCAGTGAAGGTGGGCGGGGTGACGATTGGCGGGGGCGCTCCTATCTCCATCCAATCGATGACCAAAACCGACACCACGGATGTCGCGGCCACCGTCCAGCAGGTGCGCGCATTGGCGACGGCCGGCTGCGAGATTGTCCGCGTGGCGGTGCCCACGATCGAGGCGGCCAAGGCACTGCCGGAGATCCGCCGCGAGTGCAACAACGTCCCGCTGGTGGCCGATATTCATTTCCATCCGCAGTTTGCGCTGGCCGCCATCGAAGCGGGGTTCGACAAGATCCGCTGGAATCCAGGCAACATCCGCAACACCGAACGCGTGCGCGAGGTGGTGGAGCGCGCCAAGGCCCGCCGCATTCCGATCCGCATCGGCGTCAACGTCGGCTCGCTGGATCCGGACTGCGAAGCCGCTCACCCGGACGACCTCGTCGAGGCCATGGTCCAGAGCGCGATGAAATCCGTCCGGCTCTTGGAAGGTTTTGACTTTTTCGACATCGTGATTTCGCTCAAGTCCTCCGACGTGCTCCAGATGCTGGCGGCCTATCGCCGCATGGCCCAGCTGTGCCGCTACGCTTTCCATCTCGGCGTCACCGAGGCGGGATTGTTGGAGGCCTCGACGGTGAAGTCGTCGATTGGCATCGGGACGCTGCTGGCCGAGGGCATCGGCGACACCATCCGCGTGTCCATCACCGGCGACCCCATCGATGAAGTCCATGTGGCCCAGCGCATCCTCTCCTCGCTGAACCTGCGGCGGTTCGAAACCAACGTCATTGCCTGCCCCTCCTGCGGCCGCTGCGAGATTGACGTCGTGGGCATCGCCGAGCAGGTCCAGCAGCGGCTCACACAGCTGGCGCAGACCGAGCCGCGCGCCCTGGACCTCACCGTGGCCGTCATGGGCTGCGTGGTCAACGGCCCGGGGGAGTCCAAGCACGCGGATGTCGGCCTGGCCGGCGGGGGCGGCGTGGGGGTCATCTACCGCAAAGGCCAGCAGGTCCGTCGCGTGGCCGAAGCCGACATGGTGGACGCGCTCTTGGACGAAGTGAAACGCCTCTTAAACGAGGAGAAACTGCTTGTTGGCTCGTAAGCTCGTAAGCAATAGGCAGTAAGATGTGCCTTGTACTACCTACGAGCCTAGGAGCTTATTGCTGAGCATGCGGTGGTCCTCCGCCTTCATCCCGACCCTCCGTGAAGACCCGAAAGACGCCGAGGCGATCAGCCACAAGCTGATGGTTCGGGCGGGCGTCATCCGGCGCCTGGGCTCCGGCGCCTACTCCTACCTGCCACTGGGTGTGCGCGTCCTTCACAAGATCACCGCCATCATCCGCGAAGAGATGGCCCGCGCCGGCGCCCAGGAGTGCCTGCTGCCCGCCCTCCAGCCGCTGGAGCTGTGGAAGGTGACGGGGCGCGACGCCCTGTTGGGCGACGTCCTGATCCGGTTCAAGGATCGGACCGGCAAGGAGATGGTCCTTGGGCCCACCCACGAAGAGGTCGTCACCAGCCTCCTGATGGAAGTCAAGTCCTACCGGCAGCTGCCCCTAACACTCTACCAAATCCAGACGAAGTTCCGCGATGAGCCGCGGCCGCGATTTGGCATCATCCGCTCCAAAGAGTTCCTGATGAAAGACGCCTACAGCTTCGATGCGGACGAGCAGGGGCTGCAGGCCAGCTACCAGCGCATGGTCGAGGCGTATCAGCGGATCTTCGCCCGCTGCGGGCTGACCGTGTTGGCCTGCGAGGCCGAGAGCGGCATCATGGGCGGACAGGCGTCGCACGAGTTCATGGCCCCCTCGCCCAACGGCGAGGACGGGGTGGTGCAATGCGAGGCCTGCGGCTACGCGGCGAACCTCGAAGCGGCGGTATGCCTGCCTGCCGCGCCTGCGGCAGCGGCGCAGGCAGGTCAGCCCTCAGCCCTCAGCCCTCAGCCATCAGCGGAAAAACCCAAACCGCTTGAAGAGGTCAAGACGCCAGGCCAGCACACCGTCGAGCAGGTCAGCGGGTTTCTGAAGGTACCGCCCTCAGCGCTGATCAAGACCCTCATCTACGAAGCCGGGCCGGAGGCGGTGGCGGTGTTGATCCGCGGCGACCATGAGGTCAATGAGGCGAAGCTGGCCCGCGTCCTGAAGAGCCCCAAGTTCAAGCTTGCCAGTGCCGCGACCATCGAGCGGCTCAGCGGCGCGCCCGTCGGCTTCACCGGGCCCATGCAGCTGGACCGCCTGCGGCTGATCGCCGACCATGCCGTCATGACGGTGGTCAACGGCGTGACGGGGGCCAACAAGGCCGAGACGCATGTGGTGAACGTCAACCCTGGCCGGGACTTCGCGCCGGCGGCCGTGGCGGACCTCCGCCTGGTCACGCCGGAGGACCGCTGTCCCGCATGCCAGCGCGGCCTGCGCGTGGTCCGGGCCATTGAGGTCGGCCACGTCTTCAAGTTAGGCGCCAAGTACACGCAGGCGCTCGGCGTCACGTTCCAGAACGACCGCGGCGCGCAAGCACCCATGATCATGGGTTGTTACGGCATCGGCGTCAACCGCATCATGGCGGCCGCCATCGAGCAGCACCACGACACGCAGGGGATCGTCTGGCCGGTGGCGATCTGTCCGTTTCAGGTGGCGGTGACCGTACTCGAAGCCGATCACCCCCAGCTGGCGGCCGTGGGCGAGGAGGTGGCGGCAGCCTTGGAGCGCGGCGGGCTGGAGGTTCTCCTGGATGACCGGGTGCAGTCGCCGGGCAGCAAGCTCAAGGACGCCGATCTCATCGGGGTGCCGGTGCAGGTGGTGATCGGCAAAGTGTGGCAAGCCGAAGGCCGCCTTGAGGTTGTGGAGCGCTCCTCCAAAACCAGAACCCAGGTCGCGCGGGAGGCGTTGGTCACGGCCGTGCAGGCGGTGCTTGACAAACACCAGCCCAGTTAATACACTAGAGTGTTGCTGCGGAGCGACGAGAAAAGTGGGGAAGCCCACTTTTTTTGTTGGCGGTTCCTGTCGAGGAAGGTGGCCGTATCTCCGGCAAGACTCACGATGAACGAGCCACGAGTGGAAACGGTGCAGCGCCTCGCCGAGCCGATTCTGGCGGCGGCGGCGGTCGAGTTGGTGGACCTGTCCTGCCACCAGCAGGGCGGGCAGCTGGTCGTACGGCTCTTGGTGGATAAGATCGGCGGCGTGACGATCCAGGACTGCGCACGGCTGAACCAACGCCTCAGCCAGGCCCTCGATGACGACGACGCCTTCGAGGATCGCTACATCGTGGAGGTCTCCTCGCCGGGGCTGGACCGTCCGCTGGTGTCGAAACGGGATTTTGAGCGCGCCATCGGTGAAGAGCTCCAGTTGGAGCTAGCCGAGGCGGGACGGACCCCCCGGCAAGTCCGGGGCTCACTGCTCGCGGTGCAGCACGAGGCGATTGTCGTCACGACCGCCGCCGGCAACGTGACGATTCCCTTCAACCAGATTCAACGCGCGAAGAAAGCCCTTCGGTGGTGAGCCATGCAGGTTCAAGGTTCAAGGTTCAAGGTTCAAGGATGCGGGCGGTGCGCTGGTGGGCCTTGCGCCTTGTACCTTGCACCTTGCAGCTAACAAGATGGACGGCGAACTCTTAACCCTTATTGACACCATTGTCCGGGACCGCGGCATTGACCGCGAGGTCCTCATCCAGGCCATTGAGACGGCGCTGGCTTCCGCGGCCAAGAAGGGCATCGGCAAGGAGGGCCAGGAGGTCACGGTGACCCTCAATCGCAAGAACGGCTCCGTGGCGGTGGTCGCCGACGGCAAGCCGCTGTCCTCGGCGGAGTTCAGCCGCATCGGCGCCCAGATGGCCAAGCAGCTCATTATGCAGAAAATCCGCGAGGCCGAGCGGGACGTCATCTTCACCGAGTTTCAGGACCGGGTCGGGGACCTGGTCTCCGGGACGGTCCACCGGTTTGAGCGCGGGGATATCATCGTCGACCTGGGCCGCACCGAGGGGATACTCCCCAAGGCCGAACGCATCCCGCACGAGGACTACCAGCAGGGCGACCGGGTCCAGGCCTACATGCTGGACGTCAAGAAGGGGGCCAAGGGCACCGAGGTGATCCTCTCCCGCGCGCATGAAGGGTTCATCCGGGGCATCTTCGCGCTGGAGGTGCCGGAGATCAACGACCACACCGTCGAGATCAAGGCCATCGCCCGCGAAGCTGGCGACCGCACCAAAATCGCCGTCGCCTCCACCGATGAGAAAGTGGACTGCGTCGGGGCGTGTGTCGGGGTGCGCGGCACGCGGGTGAAGAACATCGTCCGGGAGCTGCGCGGAGAGAAGGTCGACATCATCCGCTGGCACGAGAACATCCAGGAGTTCCTTGCCGCCGCGCTAGCACCCGCGAAGATCGCCGAGATTCGCACGACCGAAGGGGTGCGCACGGCGCTGGTCGTCGTCGAAGAGGATCAGCTGTCGCTGGCCATCGGCAAGAAAGGGCAGAACGTGCGCCTGGCCTCCAAATTGACCGGCTGGCAGCTGGAGATCAAGAGCCGCTCGCAGCTCGGGGCGGCGGGTCTGGAGCTGTGCGGCGTCCACGGCGTTGGACCGGCGATGGAGGAACGGCTGAAGGCCGGCGGCATCACCACCGTCCAGCAGTTGGCCGAAGCCACCGTCGAGCAGCTCACCGCCATCAAGGGGTTGGGCGAGAAGACGGCCGAGAAGATTATCGAAGCGGCCAAAGAGGCGCTGGCCCAATCGAGCCATCAAGCGCTCGAGCACGAGGAGCCACAACCATCAGAACAGCCGCCCTCCACAGAGGAGTCGGCTGCCCAACAAGAGCACACAGGCGAGAGTCCAGAATCTTCGACGGCTGGATAGCTCGATAGCTGAGGATTGACATGCGGTTGCATGAACTCGCCAAAGAACTCCACCTGACGTCCAAACAATTGACGGAGCAGTTGGCCAAGCTCAAGGTCTCGGGCAAAGGGCCGATGAGCGCGGTCGGCGAGGACGTGGTGGCACGGCTGCGTCAGGCGGTGGGGGGAAAGAAGACCGCGAAAGCCGCCGTCGTCACCAAGACGGCCAAGACCACCGTCGCTTCATCCCGCTCGGCCACACGTCCCAGTCGCAACGTGGCGGCCACGACAGCGAAAGCCAAGACCGCCATACCGGCTCGGCCGGTCCTCCGGACGGCGCCGCCAAAACCTGCAGGCGTCCAGCCACCCGTTGCCAAAGTCCCGGCGCCTGCCGCACCGGTCAAACCACCGGTCAAACCGCCGCCTCCTCCGGCAGCACCCGCGAAACCTGCGGTTGCGGCGCCGGCAGCACCGGTCCGGGAAGTCGTGAAGCTGGCCCCGGCGGCCGCCGCACCATCGAAGCCAAAACCGGCACCCGCGCCTGCGGCAGCGCCGGCACCCGCTCCTGCGGCCGAAGCGCCCGCCCCGGCAGGCGCACTCGGCGGGCCTGGGGGGGCAGCCCCCGCGGCGGTGGCGCTGAAACCCCTGCAGCTGAAGTTTCCCATTACCGTCAAAGACTTGTCGGTGAAGATGGACGTCAAGGCCAACGAGCTCATCAAGCACTTGATGGCCAAGCGCATCTTCGCCTCGCTCACGCAGTTGCTGGACCAGGCGGCGGCCACGCAGGTTGCCAGAGACTTCGGGTTTGAGCTCGCACCACAGCCGACGTTGGAAGAGCAGATCCTCCAGGAGCTGGCGCCCGATCCGGCCAAGCTGCAGCGGCGGGCCCCGGTGGTCACGTTCATGGGTCACGTGGACCACGGTAAGACCAGCCTCATGGATGCGATTCGAGAGTCGAAGGTCGTCGAGAAGGAGGCGGGTGGGATCACCCAGCACATCGGCGCCTACGAGGTGCAGCTGGACAAGGGCCGGGTGACGCTGCTGGACACGCCGGGACACGAGGCCTTCACGGCCCTGCGGGCCCGCGGGGCCAACGTGACGGATGTCGTCGTGCTCGTCGTGGCCGCCGATGACGGCGTCATGCCGCAGACCGTGGAGGCCATCGACCACGCCAAGGCGGCCGATGTGCCGATCGTCGTGGCGATCAACAAGATGGACAAGCCCGAGGCCGATCCCCAGAAGGTCAAACAGCAATTGAGCCAGTACGGCTTGCAGGCGGAGGACTGGGGCGGGAAGACCATTATGGTGTCGGTGTCGGCTAAGACCCGGCAGGGGATTGATGACCTGCTGGAGATGCTGCTGCTGGAGGCCGAGTTGCTGGAATTGAAAGCCGACCCCACCAAGCCGGCCTCAGGCACGGTGATCGAGGCCCGGCTCTCGAAGGACCGCGGGCCGATCGCCACCCTCCTCGTGCAACAGGGGACCCTGCGCCTGGGGGATTTCGTGGTCGTCGGCACCCTGGGCGGACGGGTGCGCGCGATGATCAACGACCGGGGCCACCGGGTTAAGGACGCGCAGCCAGGCAGCCCCGTCGAGATCCTCGGCCTTCCCAATGTGCCGAAAGCCGGGGACCACTTCATGGTGATGACGAATGAGAAACAGGCCCGCGAGCTGGTGGAGCTGCGGCAGGAACACGCAAGCGAACGCGCGGCCGTGCCGCCCAAACGCATCACCCTCGACGACCTGCACCAGCGGATTGCGGAAGGTCAGCTCAAGGAGCTGAAGCTCGTCCTGAAAGCCGACGTCCAGGGCTCGGCCGAGGCCATCACGCAGAGCCTGCAGAAGATCGAGACCGAGGAAGTGAAGCTCCACCTCCTCCACACCGGCGTCGGGGATATCTCGGAATCCGACATCATGCTGGCCGCGGCCTCCGACGCGGTGGTGATCGGGTTTCACGTGGGGATGGAGCCGCAGGTGCAGGTCGAGGCGGTCAAGGAAGGCGTGGATGTGCGTATCTTTAAGATCATCTACGAGCTAGTCAACGCCATCCGCGCGGCCATCGAAGGGCTCTTAGAGCCCACCATCGAGGAGACGTTCCTCGGCCGCGCGGAGGTCCGGCGGCTCTTCCAGATTTCCAAGGTCGGCATTATCGCCGGCTGCATGGTGACCAAGGGGGCGATCCGGCGGGACGCCCTCATCCGCGTCATCCGGGGCAAAGAGCGGCTGACGGAGACCAACATCAGCAATCTCAAGCGGGTCAAGGACGATGTCCGCGAGGTGCAGGAGGGTTTCGAGTGTGGGATCTGCTTGGAGGGCAGCACCGACCTCCAGCCAGGGGATTTGCTCGAAGCCTGGGAGCTGAAGAAAATCGCCCGCAAACTGAATTAGACCGGAGACCTGAGACAGGAGACATGAGACCGTGTTGCCGGTGCGCATATCGATCTTGTGATTTCTGGTCTCTGGTCTCTGGTCTCTGGTCTCATGTCTGAAAAGCAGCGGTGCTTGAGTGGCATGCGGCCGACCGGGAAGCTCCACCTGGGCCACCTGGTGGGGGCGCTGGAGAACTGGAAGAAGCTGCAGGAGGAGTACGAGTGCTTCTTCATGGTTGCGGACTGGCATGCGCTCATGAGTGAGTACGAGCATCCCGAGAAGATCCATGCCTCCACCTACGAGAACGTCCTGGACTGGCTGGCCTTCGGGATCGACCCCAAGCGGCACGTGCTCTTCCGGCAGTCCGATGTGCCCGAGCATGCCGAGCTCTTCGTCGTGCTGTCGATTCTCACCCCGCTGGGGTGGGTCGAACGCGTGCCCACCTATAAAGAGCAGCTGCGGGAGTTGGCGGGGCGGGACCTGACGACGCACGGATTTTTGGGGTACCCCATTCTCCAAGCCGCGGACATCCTGCTCTACAAGGCCCATGTGGTGCCCGTCGGCGAAGACCAATTGCCGCACCTGGAGCTGGCTCGGGAGATCGTCCGGCGGTTCCATCATCTCTACCGCTGCACCCTCTTCCCGGAGCCCAAAGCGCTGTTGACCGACGCCCCAAAACTGCTGGGGACCGACGGACGGAAGATGTCCAAGAGCTACGGCAATACGATGGACCTGTCGGCATCGCCCGACGACATCCGGCGCATCGTGCAGTCGATGTTCACGGACCCGCTGCGGATCAAGATGACCGACCCGGGCCATCCGGACACCTGTAATGTCTGCAACTACTGGAAGATTTTCGGCAGCCCTAAGGAAGCCAGCACGGCCTGGGAGGAATGCCGGACCGCCACGCGCGGCTGCGTGCAGAATAAACGGGAGCTGGCCGAACGATTGGTCACGGTGACGGAGCCCTTCCGCGCCCCCAGGACCGGAGGGACGGCCTCGCGGTACCAAGAGGTCGAGCGCATTTTGCAGGACGGCGCCGAGCGCGCGCGGACGGTGGCCCGGCAAACCCTGGCGGAAGTGAAGCGCGTGATTGGGCTAGGAGAGAAACCCCGGTCGGCAGTAGGCAGTAAGCAGTAGGTAGTATTGATCGTGATGGTCGCATACTACCTACGAGCTGACGAGCTGATTATGAAATACGACGTGAACGTCGACATCTACGAAGGCCCGCTGCATCTGTTGGTCGAGCTGACCAAGCTGCATCTGCTGGACATCTTCCTCATGAAGCTCCAGGCCCTCACCACCCAGTACCTCGGGCTGGTCAAGGGAGGCGCGGCGACGCTCAATGAGCTGGCCGAGCCTCTGCCGCTGTTGGGCCAGCTCATCGCCATGAAGGCGCGGTTCCTCCTGCCGCAGCCACTACCCACCGAGGAGGATGAGGACGTGCCGATCAGCCTGGAGGAATTGGAGCGCCGCCTGCGCGAGTACGAGCAATTCAAGACGGTCGCCCAGGTGCTGGCGGAACTGCATGCGCTCCAGCATGAGTATTTCACGCGAACGCGACGGGTGGACGTGCCGCAGCCCGCCGAGGGAGAAGGCCAGGCGCCCGCCGCGCCCATTGAGGTTGGCATCGTCGACCTCATGACGGCCTTCGCGCGGGTCCTTGGCAAGGCCAAAGCCCCCATCTATGAGATCGAGGCCGAGGCGTGGACCGTCGAGATGAAGGTCGAAGAGCTCAGCCTGCTGTTGTCGGTGAAGCGCCAGGTGGGTTTCGCGGACGTCTTTTCGCCTGAGAAAACGCGGCTGGAACTCGTCGTAACCTTCCTGGCGCTGCTGGAGCTGGTGCGCCGGCGCGTCTGCGTGGCCATTCAGGAGCGGCCGTTCAGCGACATCCTGATCATCCGTCGCGAGGCCGATGAGCCCAGTCCGGCGCCGCGGGGCGTGTGACCGTCATGGAACTCCTACAAGCCAAACGCATCATTGAAGGCGTCTTGTTCGTCAGCGACCAGCCCGTCACGCTGAAGCGGCTCAAGGAAGTCCTGGGCGAGTTCGAACAGCCGCAGCTGCGCCAGCTGGTTGATGAGCTCAACGCCGACTACCTCCAGACGCATCGCGCCGTCCGCATTCAGGAGGTGGCCGGCGGCTACCAGCTCGTGACCGACCCGCAGCTGTCCTCATGGATGAAGCGGGCGCTGCAGCTGCCGCGAGAGGATACGCTCAGCAAGCCGGCGCTGGAGACGCTGGCGATCGTCGCGTACCGCCAGCCGATCACCAAGGCCGAGATCGAGACCATCCGCGGCGTGGACGTGACCGGGACGCTGGATACGCTGTTGGAGCGCCAGTTCGTGCGGGTGGCGGGCCGCAAGGAGACGCCAGGCCGCCCCCTCCTCTACGGGACCACGGAGATCTTCTTGCGGCATTTCGGGCTGAAGAGCCTGAAGGACCTGCCGCCGATGAGCCAGGAGCCCAACGCCATTCCCTCCCTCGGCGAGGAACTCCAAGAGCGCCGGCCGTTGATCCCACCACCTGTCCCTTCGCCGAAGGCGAATTTCGGCCCGGAGGGCCGAGGGTCAGGTGGTGGGATGATCAGCCATCCGGAGGCGCCGGAGCCGGTCCCGGAAGGCGCGCAAGAGCCGTCGGGCGGATGACACTCCAGGGCCTGCGGCGGCGCATTGATCAGGTGGACGCCCAGTTGCTTCGGCTGCTGAACCGGCGGGCGAGCTTCGCGCTCCGAGTCGGCGCGCTGAAGAAACGGCAGGGCCGTCGCTTGTTCGACCCACGGCGCGAGCGCGCCATCCTGCGCCGGATGAGCCAAGCCAACCACGGACCGCTGACGGCCGCCGCGGTGCGGGCGATTTACCGGGAAGTCCTCCGACAGATCCGCCGCCTCGAGCGCTCCGCGTGAAAATGATTTCAGTGATTTCAGAAATGATTACGGTGATAAGAGCGCAAATCACTGCAATCGTCTTTTAAATCACTGTAATCTCTCCAATGCCGACCATTGCGTACTTAGGTCCTGAACACACCAACACCCATGTGGCCGCGCTGAAGCGGTTCGGCCGACGGGCGCGCTACGTCCACGCCCCGACGGTAGAAGACGTCTTCCGCCTGGTGGAGCGGGAAGAAGCCGACTACGGCGTGGTGCCCATCGAAAATTCGCTTGAAGGGGCCGTCACACACACCCTCGATCGGTTCATTGATTTCAAACACACGCCGGTCAACATCGTTGGGGAAATCGATTTTAGTATCCAACACCATCTCATCACATGGCCAAAAGCACGCCTGTCAGATATCCGAGTCGTATATTCGCACCCTCAGGCATTGGCACAATGTCGACACTGGTTGCAGTTGCATCTTCCGACGCGGATTCGTCTTATTGAGACGAGCTCTACCTCGGATGCAGTGGAAGCAGTTGCCGCCATCGATCCGTCACTAGCCAGGCTTGGTATAGAAAGATGTGAACAGGTCGCGGCAATTGCCCGAAAAGAGGCTGCGCAGAAGTTTGGTTTAAAAGCGATGACGATTTCTGATGAACGGGAAAATAGGACGAGATTTTTAACGCTCAGCCTCCACAAACCCTCAAAGAGTCGGCGTAATAAAACATCCATCCTTTTCTCGCTCAAAGACCGTCCGGGGGCGTTGTATGACGCGCTCATGCCGTTCAAAAAGGAACACATCAATTTGACGAAGATCGAATCGCGACCCTCCAAACAGAAGGCCTGGGAATACTACTTCTTTATCGACGTGGAAGGCCATGCATCCGAACCGCGGGTTCGGCGCGCCCTCAAGGCGCTGGGGGCCTCGACCCTCTTCTTGCGGGTGTTGGGGTCCTACCCGCTGGCGAAGTGAGCACACGACATGCCGACGATTGACGCGCGAGCCCGTGAGGCGGTCAAAGCCTTAGAGACCTACCGGCCCGGCACCCCCATCAAAGACGTCCAGCGCCGGCTGGGGTTGCGGTCCGTCATCAAGCTCGCCTCTAATGAGAACGCCCTGGGGCCGTCCCCGAAGGCCGTCGACGCGGTGCGCAAGGCCCTGACTGCGGTGCACCGCTATCCGGATGCGGCTTGCACTGACCTAAAGGCGCGCCTGGCCAAACGCTTCCGGAAGGACCCGTCGTGGTTCCTGGTGGGCAATGGCTCGGATGAGCTGTTGGTGCTGGCGCTGCGGGCGTTTGTGGATCCCGGGGACGAGGTCATCGTGGCGGAGCCCACGTTTCTCATCTACGCCATTCAGGCCAAGGCCGCCGGGGCGCGCGTCCGCGTCGTGCCGATGAAGGACTTCCACTACGACCTGGCCGGCATGCGCCAGGCGGTGACTTCGGCGACGAAGCTCATCTTCATCGCCAATCCCGACAATCCGACGGGCACGTACGTGACGAAGCGCCAGCTGGACGCATTCCTGCGTGACTTGCCGACCGGGATCCTGGTCGTGATGGACGAGGCCTACTACGAGTTCGTCGAGGCCAAGGACTACCCGCAGACGGTCTCGTTGCTGGACCGCGGCTCGCTCCTGGTGACGCGCAGCTTCTCCAAGGCCTACGGGCTGGCTGGCCTGCGGGTGGGTTATGGGATTGCGCATCCCTCGCTGATTTGCGCCATGGAGGCGGTGCGAGAGCCGTTCAACGTCAATCACCTGGCCCAGGTGGCCGCCTGCGCGGCCCTGGAGGACCGCACGTTTTTGGCGCGGACCCTCCGCATGACTCGGGAGGGCCGCCAGTATCTCATGAAGGAGCTGACGGCCTTGGGCCTGCGAATCGTGCCCAGCGTCACGAATTTCCTGCTGATGGAGTTGGGCCCCAAGGCCTCGCAGGTGGCTCAACGCCTGCTGCACCGGGGCGTCATCGTCCGCGAGATGAGCGCCTGGAAACTCAACGGATTCTTGCGCGTGACCATCGGTACGAGAGATGAGAACCGAAGGTTCATCAAAGCGTTGCAACAATGTTTAGCCCGTTAAGCCCGTTTTGCCCGTTAGCCCGTTGACAGTGTCAGCGCGGCGTGAACGAACGGGCCAACCAGCTTAGCCGGCTCAACCGGTACAACGGAGGTCACACATGATCATTGTCCTCAAGCCGAACGCCACGAAGAAGCAGCTCCAGCACATCGTGGAAAAAATCAAAGCCTTGGGGCTCAAGCCCATGGTGTCGGCCGGGACCGAACGCACGATCATCGGCGTCATCGGTTCGGAAGACGCCCTGCGCGTCCAGCCGTTGGAGGTCTTCCCGGGCGTGGAAAAGGTCATGCCCGTGCTGAAGCCCTACAAGCTGGTCTCGCGCGAATTCAAGCCCGAAACCAGCGTGCTGTCGTTCGACGGGTTGAAGATCGGCGGTAAGGCGCTGGTCATCATGGCCGGCCCCTGCTCGGTCGAGAACCGCCAGATGCTGATGACCACCGCCAAAGCGGTCAAGCGCGCCGGCGCCCAAGTGCTTCGAGGCGGCGCGTTCAAACCGCGCACCTCCCCCTACTCGTTCCAAGGCCTGGGGGAGGATGGCCTGAAGTTCCTGCGGGAGGTCGCCGATGCGGTCGGCCTGAAGGTGGTCACCGAGATCATGGACGTGCGGGACATCGAGCTCATTGAGCGCTACGCCGACATCATCCAGATCGGCGCCCGCAACATGCAGAACTTCAACCTGCTCAAAGAGGCCGGCCAGTCCCACAAGCCGGTTCTGCTGAAGCGGGGCCTCTCCGCGACGATCACCGAGTTTCTCCTGGCGGCCGAGTACATCCTCAGCCAGGGCAACTTCAACGTGATCTTGTGCGAGCGCGGCATCCGGACCTTCGAGGACCAGACGCGCTTCACGCTGGACCTGACCGCGGTGCCCGTCATCAAGAAACTGTCGCACCTGCCGGTGGTGGTGGACCCCAGCCACGGCACGGGCCAATGGGAGTACGTCGGCCCGATGGCCAAAGCGGCCGTCGCGGCGGGGGCGGATGGGTTGATCATCGAGGGGCATCCCGACCCTGAGATGGCGCTGTCGGACGGGCCGCAGTCGATGTTGCCGGAAAAATTCCTCGCACTGACCAAAGAGATCGCGAAAGTTGCGAAAGCCGTGGGCCGCACGTTCTAAGAGGCATGTGGCGACACCACGAACGGGCGCTTACAGCACGCGAAGTGCAACTGCTAAAGGCTGAAATCGAGCGTGTACGGAAGCAGATGAGGCGTGCCCGACGACCGTGGCCGATGTTGATTGGCGCTGGAATCATGGCCGTGCTCACCGTCTTGGCCAATCCGCAAGCGCGGTTCTACGCCATAGTCTTTTGGTTGGGGCTCGCGCTGCTTTTTTGGGGATGGTGCGCACTCGATGAAACGCGCAAGGGCCGCAAGCGGATCGCGGATATCGATGCGGCCATCCGGCGCAATGTCGCCGAGGTCATCCAGTGCCAATCCGACGAGGTTGTCGCTTTTGAAGAAATCGAAGATGAAGGGGCCGAGTATTGCTTTCAAGCGGAACAGGCGACACTGCTGTTTGTGAGCGGCCAAGATTTTTATGAGACCAGTCGATTTCCGAATTCCGATTTTGAGATCATCACGGCGTGTGGGGACATGGGCGTTCCGCGATTGTGGCATTTGGCGTGTCATGGAAAGAAATTGAAACCTGGTAGAATCATTCCCGCGGAGCAAAAAAAGCAGCTTACAATGCCAGAGCATCTCGAAGTCCGCACGGGCCGTCTCGAGCATCTTGAGAAAATTCTAAGCCATTCTAAGGCATAGATGTTATTCAGTCGTATCGTGATTGTCGGTATGGGATTAATTGGCGGGTCGCTGGGGATGGCGATCCGGCGCAAGCGCTTGAGCCGTGAGGTGGTCGGATTCAGCCGCACCACGTCGACGATCCGACAGGCGAAACAGCGAGGCGCGGTCGATTGGGGCACGACGGACGCGCGTCGTGCGGTCGCCGACGCGGACCTTGTGGTTCTCGCGGGCCCGGTTGAGACGATTGTCCCGATGGGCAAGCGATTAGCGACGCTGATGCGGCGCGGCGCTATGCTCACGGATGTGGGCAGCACTAAGCAAACCATTGTGCGTGGCCTGGCCCGGCTTCCGCGGGACATCAATTTTGTGGGCGCGCATCCACTGGCCGGCTCGGAATTGCGAGGCATCGCTGCCGCCGACCCCGCGCTATACGATGACTCCGTGTGCGTGTTGACGCCAACGTCTCAGACGGACCGACGCGCGTTGACGGCCGTTCGATCGCTCTGGGCGGCGGTCGCGGATCGCGTCATGACGATGGATCCTGCGACGCACGATCGCCTCGTAGCGTCCGCGAGCCACTTGCCGCACGCGGTGGCGTTTGCGCTGATGGAATCGATCGAGCCGCGCGCTCGTGCCGTCGCCTCTCGCAGTTTCCTCGACATGACGCGCATTGCCAAGAGCAATCCGGAATTGTGGGATGATATTTTTCTCAGCAATCGCGCCGAGGTGATCGCGGCCATCGATCGATTCATCCGGCACCTCACGCACGTTCGCGCGCTGATCGCTGCCGCTGACCGCGCCGCGTTGCGCCGCCTCCTCGCCCATGCCAACCGCCTCCGCACGCATCTCTGCGACTGCTGCTAAACGCACCCCGCTCGTCATCACCATCGATGGCCCGGCCGGTGCCGGCAAAAGCACCGCGGCTCGCTTACTCGCGAAGCGCCTCGGCTTGTGGTATCTGGACACTGGTGCGACGTATCGCGTGCTGGCCTATGCGGCTATGAGCCGCGGCATCGATGTCCGCGATTCCGCAGCGTTGGTCCGATTGTCGCAGCGCCTGCGGTTGTCGCTTCGCCCGACGCCGGAAGGTCTTGTGCAAGTGCTCCTCGATGGCTCGGATGTGACGCGCAGCATTCGCACCGAACGTGTCACCGAGGCCGCCGCGGTACTCGCACAACATTCCCCTGTGCGCCATGCGCTCGTGCGCCTGCAGCGGAAGCTGGCGCGCGGGCATCCGATTGTGGCCGAAGGCCGCGATACCGGCTCCGTGGTCTTCCCGCGCGCCGCGTGCAAGTTCTTCCTGACCGCGCAGGCCGCGATCCGCGCCAAGCGGCGGCAGCACGAGCTGCGCGCGCTCTATGGCCGAGCCCCCGCGGTCACGGTGATTGTCCGCCAGCTCCGCGCGCGCGACCGCCTGGACCGCCTCCGCACGGTCGGGCCGCTGGTCAAGCCGCGGGGGGCGGTGGTCCTGGAGACGTCGCGCCTGGGCGCGGCGGCCGTGGTGGAACGGATGCTGCGGCACCTCACTTCCGAATAATTGCGGATTTCGGATTGAGGATTTCGGATTGTGAATCCGCAATCGACAATCCGCAATCCGAAATTTCCATTGCGTTCGGCGCGGAATTTCGCTATCCTAACGGGCGTTTACCTCTCCACCCTTTTGGGTCGTTGTCTCATCCCACCTCGCGCCAAAAGGGCGGGGCCAGCATGGCCCTCTTAGAAGGACAGCTGGAAGCGGTAACCTCGAGGACACACCACACATGATCGATATGGACACGGATTTTGTCATTGAGCGCGACGAATCCCTGCAGGAGCTCTACGCGCAGAGCCTCCGCGACATCAAGGAGGGGCAGATTGCCAAGGGCAAGGTCATTGCCATCAGCCTCCAAGAAGTCGTGGTAGACATCGGCTACAAGTCCGAGGGCTCGATTGCGCTGTCGGAATTCCCAGACCCGGCCGCCCTCAAGGTGGGCGATGACGTGGAAGTCTTCATCGAGGCCATCGAGGACGAGCAGGGCATGGTCCAGCTCTCCAAGTCCAAGGCCGACCGCCAGAAGGGCTGGGACCGGATCATCAACAACTTCAAGGAGGGCGACGTCATTGACGGCCGTCCGATCCGCAAGGTCAAGGGCGGCCTCATGGTGGACATCGGCATCGAGGCCTTCATGCCGGCCTCCCTCTCCTCCCTGAAGGGCTACGCCAACCTCGACGCTCTCATCAACCAGACCATGAAGTTCATCATCCTGAAGATCAGCCGCGCCCGCAAGAACATCGTCGTGTCCCACCGCGACTACCTCGTGCAGGAGAAGGACCGGCAGCGCAAGTCCCTGCTGGAGAAGATCAGCGTCGGCGAGCGGCGCTCGGGTACGGTCAAGAACCTCACCGACTTCGGCGCATTCGTGGACCTGGGCGGGGCCGACGGCCTGCTGCACGTAGGGGACATCTCCTGGGGCCGCATCGCGCATCCCTCCGAGGTCCTGAGCGTCGGCCAGCAGCTGGACATCGTCATCCTGGCGGTGGACCGCGAGAGCCAGAAAATCTCCTTAGGATTAAAGCAGCTCCTGCCTTCTCCCTGGGAGCACGTCGAGACCAAATACCCCGTCGGCACAAAGATCAAGGGCAAGGTCGTCAACATCGTGCCCTACGGCGCCTTCGTCGAAGTGGAGCCGGGCATTGAAGGCCTCGTGCACATCTCGGAGCTGTCGTGGTCCAAGCGCGTCAGCCACCCCTCAGAACTCCTCCAGGTCAGCCAGGAGATCGAAGCCGTCGTGCTGTCCGTGGATGCGAAGAACCAGCGCCTCTCGCTGGGGACCCGCCAGCTGGCCGGGGATCCCTGGCAGACCGCCGCCGAGAAATACACGGTGGGCGCGAAGGTTGTGGGGCGCGTGCGCCAGCTCACCGACTACGGCGCCTTCATCGAGCTGGAGGATGGTCTCGAGGGGATGCTCCACAACGCCGACATCTCCTGGACGCGCAAGATCAACCATCCCTCCGAAGTGCTCAAGAAGGGCCGGATGGTCGAGGGCATGGTGCTCACCTGCGAGGTGGACGCCAAGCGCATCACGCTGGGGATGAAGCAGCTCATCCAGGACCCGTGGCCGGAACTGGTCAAGCGCTTCGCCCTCGGCTCGCAGGTGGAGGGCGTCGTGACGAAGGTCGCGGGTTTCGGGTTGTTCGTCGAGATTGCCCCGGATGTCGAAGGGCTGATGCATCTGTCGGAGCTGGACCTGGGGTCCAACGAGAAAATTGACGACCGCTTCAAGGTCGGCGACCGGGTGCGCGCGCAGGTCATCAAGCTCGATGAGCTCGAGCGGCGTATCGGCCTGAGCAACAAGAACCTCCCTGCGCCGCGCACGGAAAGCTCTCCCGATTCGGCGCGGCAGGCAGGCCTCCCGCCCGCGCCACCAGCACCTCCATCCGTAGGGCCCACGCTGAATGAGCCCGGGCCTTCAAGCGCCGCGTAAGCCCGCCCCGTTCAGGCACAAGGCACAAGGCAACACGGCAAGTCACACAGCCCAACTCTGAACGGTTGCCTTGTGCTGTTGACGTGTTCCTTTTACCTGTTCACGTGAACCCAAATGGTACTCACGGCTTCTCTCAATCTCATCCGCCGCGGCTGCGGGGATATCATCTCGGAGGCGGAGTTGACGCGCAAACTCCGCCTGGGCCGCCAGCTCATCATCAAGGCCGGCTTTGACCCGACCGCCCCCGACCTCCATCTGGGCCACACCGTCCTGCTGCGCAAGCTGCGCCATTTCCAGGACCTCGGCCATAAGGTCATCTTCCTCATCGGCGACGCCACGGGGCTGGTGGGCGACCCCTCCGGCCAGACGCAGACTCGCCGCTTGCTCACCTGGGAGGAAGTCCGGGCCAACGCCGTCACCTACCAGCAGCAGGTCAGGACGATCCTGCGCACCGACCGGACGCTCTTTGAGGTCCGCTACAACAGCGAGTGGTTCCTGGGCCGCAGCCCCCAGAATCGGACGCAGGGGCTGGAGCTGTTTGACTTCTCCAAGTGGGTCGCCCTGGCCTCCAAGTACACCGTCGCCCGCCTCATCGAGCGCGACGACTTCGCCCGCCGCCTGAAGGCGGGCAAGCCCTTGAGTCTGCTGGAGCTGTTCTATCCGCTGATGCAGGGCTACGACTCCGTCAAGATCGCCGAGCAGCACGGCCACTGCGACGTCGAGCTGGGCGGCAGCGACCAGACCTTCAACCTCCTGGTGGGGCGCGATCTGCTGCGCGAGTACGGGCATGAGCCGCAGGTGGTGCTGACCCTGCCGCTGTTGGAGGGGACCGATGGCGTCCACAAGATGTCGAAGTCGCTGGGCAACCACGTCGGCATCAGCGAGCCGCCGGGGGAGATGTTCGGCAAGCTCATGTCCATTGCCGATGCGCTGATCATCCGCTACCTGACCCTCCTGACCGATACGGACGATGCCGTCTTGCAGCGCGTGGCGTTCCACCTGAAGGACCGGACTCTCAACCCCCGCGACATCAAGGCCGACCTGGCCGCGGAGATCGTGAAGATGTACCACGGCGAAGCCGCCGCCCAGCAGGCGCGGGAGGAGTTCCGGAAGGTGTTCTCCAAACGCGAAATGCCCAGCACCATGCCCGCCGTCTCGGTGCGCGGAGACGCCAAGGGGGCGGTGAACCTGGTGGAGCTGTTGGTGCAAGAAGGGCTGGCCAAGACCAACAACGATGCCCGCCGCCTCATCCGGCAGAAGGCCGTCAAGCTCAACGGCCAGGTCCTCACCGCTCCCACCGTCCCGCGCCAACAAGCTATCGGCGCGGTGCTCCAAGTCGGCCCCCGCCACTTCCGCAAGCTCGTGGCCGTCTGAGCCTCTTCCACGCTCAACGCCTGGTTTACTCAACGGCTGGTCGTGGCCTTGACGTTCGTCCTCGCCATCAGGCATACTTGGAGTTGCAAGCACAAGTAGGCTGACGAAAAAGGCAAACTCGCTGAAAAGCGGGGACGCAAAGCCACGGATCCTGTGAGTACGTGGCACAGGAAAGCCGGGTTGCCGAAGAAGGCAATCCGGTTTTTTATTTGGCGATTCGTTGACTCTTTTGAAATGTCCTGTGTTGCGGTAAGCGTGGCGCGTAACACACGGGGGAGATCATGAACGCTTGGGGTTGGGTAAGGCGAAGCACAGTGGTCACGTTGGTCCTCGGCATGATCGCCTCGCCGTACGCTGCGGCAGGGGCGGTCGATCAACCACCGATGGTCCTCGAGACCCTCACCGACCTCGCAACAACGTATGCACGCCTTGTCACCGCATCGCCCAGCGATCCCCTCGACAGCTATACGAAAGATGCGGTGGCGATGCTGATCCAAACGCTGCTCATCAACCGCACCGGTCTCCCGTGGGAGCCTCCGACAGTCTCCGTCGATCCCAAGACAGGGGACAGGGTGTTTGAGATTCGCACCTCGGCGTTGACCCAGGACCAAGAGCGTTTGCGTGAACTTGCCAACCATGTGCGCGATCGGCTGGCACCCTCTCCCGATGACGATCAAGAGGCGCTTAATCATTTTGGTTTTGGTGGTGGTGGACATGACCCGGGGGGCTTACCTATGCTCAGGCCCCTCGGTAATCCGCCCCCTCCCCAGCCACCCGCTAACCCTAGCGGCGGCCCCCACAAGGGCCAACCCGCCCCGGTCTCGCACGTGCTCCCCCCCCTCACCCCTGTGTGGGACATCGGAGCGCCTGGCAGTTGGTATGTTGGGGTAGTTATTGGACCCGATCCAGGCTCTGGAACTGGTGGAGTCTGTTGTGGAGTTGGCCTCCAGAAGAGATTTTAGGGTGGAGGAAGGAGCAGATCGCGCGCAACTCAGCGCGAAGGCTTCACACCCTATGCACCCGCCGTTGAGACGACAGAGCCGGGCGATTCGGATGCACAGCCGGCCCCACCGTCACCGGTGACCAATCTTCCTGTCGTCCTGGAGTTGTCCACAGAGGCCGCGGCGTACCGAGTTGACGTGAGCCCAACCAGCCGCCAGAGGACGATCCCGTCCATCTGGATCGCGTCGGAGCCCATCACGGTGTCGGTCGTTGTGCCAGAAGGCTGAACTCCCCCAAGTGTTCGTAGCCAGGACGGCGCATTTTCCTTGACAAGCCTCCCGAGGTTTGCTATTGTAACCCTTGCCTGTCGAAAGGACGGATCAGGCGTGACACCACCCATTTGATAATTCAGGATTGTTCGAGAACTTCTTTTGAGAGGTGTGACCAACAGCGCCTTCGAAGGAAGGCGCTGTTGTTTTGTCTTCTTTTTTTCGCTCTTTGACCCCACGGCACCACGGACATCCACGAAGGCACGGAGAGGTAGCGCTGTGCTTCCGTGGGATGTTCGTGCTGTTCGTGGTTTGGCTCTTTGACAATTCGAGAGGATTGCTGACCCAGTCGTTCCAGAGTTTCAGATCCTCCTCAAAACAGACATCAGACCGCAGGTGTCCACTGCCGGGCAACCGGTGGCCTGGGCCTGCGACTGAGACCTGTGTTGACGGAGAGTTTGATCCTGGCTCAGAGCGAACGCTGGCGGCGTGGATAAGGCATGCAAGTCGTGCGATCCCCGCAAGGGGATAGCGGCTAACGGGTGCGTAGCACGTGGGGAACTTGCCCCTCCGACCGGGATAACTTGGCGAAAGCCAGGCTAATACCGGATATGCCCACGCGGTCACATGGCCGTGTGGGGAAAGGTGGCCTCGACCGAAAGGTTGCTACCACGGAAGGAGAGCCCCGCGTCCCATCAGCTAGTTGGTAGGGTTACGGCCTACCAAGGCTATTGACGGGTAGCTGGCCTAAGAGGGTGGTCAGCCACACTGGGACTGAGACACTGCCCAGACTCCTACGGGAGGCTGCAGTCGAGAATCTTTGGCAATGGGCGAAAGCCTGACCATGCGACGCCGCGTGCGGGATGAAG
>OBEQ010181165.1_pt1 | contig 25060 bp, 25 predicted proteins | sample 1670901 | NCBI WGS metagenome assembly OBEQ01 (sample SAMEA104232315, study PRJEB22302) | groundwater metagenome | biome: forest; feature: aquifer; material: groundwater | place: USA | collected 2011-08-07 | depth 5.4 m | reverse complement strand
TCTGCATCGTCTCCTACAGGTGGATCTGGAACCGGGCTTAAGCGAGTATCTGCAAGACAAGGCCGCCGTGGAGATGCTGGTACGGTCTGCCGCCGTGGCCCACAACCTCTTTGTCGTCCCCGCAGGCTTGACCCCTGAGCAGCCGACCGACCTGTTGGGCAGCCCCCGACTGCAAACGCTCCTGGAAACCTGGAAGCAGGCGTATCAGTACATCCTGATTGATACTCCCCCGGCTTTGGTCGCGGCAGATGCCGCAGTGTTGGCCACGATCATCGAGCAGACGATCTTTCTTGTCCGGGCAGGCCGGACGCCGGGAGAAGCATCTCTGGCTGGTAAGCAGCGTCTGGTCGATGTGGGTGCCAAGATCTTAGGAGGCATTTTAAATGGCGCTCGCTTGGAGCTGGAGGGGGGCTACCGTTACTACCATTACTACCGCTACTACCGGGCCCGGGATCAGCATACTCGAAAGGGAACCCGCCAAGCAGAATGATCCTCTGCGGGTATCCTTGTCAGGTATACTTCTCTATCGGGGTCGTTAAAAAATGAGATCGCCTACCGAACCTCTTGCAAAGGAGCCGTTTTCTCTCGAGCCGGTTATTATTTCTCTGCCGGTCCTCCTGACGACTTTCCTTTGGCTGAGAAGCCCGATCCCCATTCTTCCTTTGCAAGGATTCTGTGGCTTCCTGCTGCTTGCTTTTCCTTGCTGGTCCTTTGTCAAATGGAGAAGAGCCCCCCGAGAGCGGCTACCGCTTTTTGCTATGATTTCCTTCATGTACTGGCTGTACTTTGCCTTTCCTCTTTTTTGGGGAGCGCGTACCATTTCGACTCTCTGGGCTCTAGAGGAGATTATGCCTGATGAAGCCATTACCAAATCGATGGTGATGGCGGTATTGGGGGATGCCTGTCTCTGGTTGGGCATGAACAGTCGTATCGGTCGGCGTTTGGTGCTACGAGCTAAACCGGACATTCCCGCTGACTCATCACGTTGGCTCTATCTGCGGATCATGATCGTCCTCGGCACGCTCGTCTGCTGGAATGAAGCGTCTGCGCGGGTCCTGGGAGAAGGAGGGCGACAAATTGTCCTCATCTTTCAATCGTTCATCCCAATGGTGGCATTCGCCGTTCTCTTTCGAAACTATCTGTTCGGATACGCAACCCGACTTGACAAGGTACTGATCGTTACCTTCCTTATTGCTCGCCTCATCGTCGGACTATCTTCTGGCTGGCTAGGAGAAATGGCCTTCGTCATCGTCAGCTGTGCTGCCATCTATATTGGCGAGCGAAAGAGAGTTCCCCGTTTTGCAGTAGCCCTGGCTATTATTTATATGTTGTTCTTTCAGGTGGGAAAACCGGCATTTCGGGAGATGTACTGGGACGGCGAGGCGCAAGCCAGTAGGATAGAACGGCTCGCTTTCTGGGTCAAGGAATCTAAGGCCGAATGGGGATCTGCTTTAAGCGGAGAGGCTGCCGGAAAAACAACGGAGGATTTGGTCCACTCCAGTCTGTCGCGGATATCCCTTCTCACCGAGACGGCACACGTGATAAACCTGACGCCTGCCATCGTTCCCTACCAGCACGGTCGCCTCTATTCCTATTTGGCCGCTATGCTGATCCCCCGATTTCTCTGGCCCGATAAACCAACCATCGTTGAAGCCAACCAGTTCTTCCAGGTAGCCTATGGCTTTACTCCCGAGGAACAGCTAGGTAGTGTTTCCCTCTCTATTGGAATCTCGGCAGAGGCTTATATCAACTGGGGATGGATTGGCGTTGTGTTCATCATGATTATCCTGGGAGTCCTGCTTGATTTCTTCCAGAGTACGTTTCTTTCCGAAACCTCCGGGCTGTTATTTAGGGCGTTGGGCGTCGCTCTCTTGCCAGGCTTCCTTACGATTGAATCCCAGTTTGCTCTTTATTTGGGAGGCGTCATCCAGAAGACATTCTACGCTCTACTCATGCTGCTTCCAATAATCCATCTTGATAGGCGAGCACAGACTAAACTAATTGGATCCCCGATGTTGCAAGAGGGCTAGATGTGCCCGATCCTCTCAGATCGATATAGAGCAAAGGATAGACTATTACGAAATTTCTTAATGACGTGGCGATTACTGCCAGTCCAATTTCCTGGGAAGATGAGACTGGCAAGATGCTTGTTCTGGCCTTTCTCAGACATCCAGGATGTTCAAGTCGCTGACAAATGGGGTTGCGAGTTCGTTGTGCCAAACCTGCGCAGTCCTATCGGCTTCTGCCTCGTCACAGATGGTGTATATGAGCCGCTGACCATGCAGTTCCTCTTAAGGCATCTCAGGGACGGTTCAGTCTTTATAGATGTAGGAGCTGCCATCGGAGTATTTACTATCCCTATGGCAAAACTCGTTGGGGAGAGAGGCTGTGTCCTTGCAATTGAACCATCTCCGACTGTATTCCCCTATCTGAGACGCAATGCGGAACTCAATCATCTCCGTAATGTTCGACTCAAAAACTGCGCAGCCTACGACCGTAACGTCGACGATGTTTCCTTTTATGAGGCCCCGCTAGATCACTTCGGCATGGGGTCCCTTGCAGCTCAGTTTCATGGACAACCGGTCTCTGTTCATGCACAGACACTGGATTCCATCCTGGCAGAAGAGCGCATCCACCACGTGGATATGATCAAGGTGGATGTAGAAGGATGTGAAGACATCGTCTTTAGAGGAGCGAAACGACTACTTACCACAACAGACGCTCCGATTATTCTCTTTGAATTCTGTGACTGGGCAGAAGCACGTGTACCCGGCGCTCGTCCTGGAAATGCCCAGGCGGTCCTACGAGAGTATGGTTACAAGATATGGAGACTCCCCGATTTCTTAGGCAAAAGAAGGGGTCCGTCTAAGGAAGCTATTACAAAAGGATTTGAGATGCTTGTAGCCGTGAAGCGATGACGCTGTCTGTCGCTGCGGTGATCCTAACCCTCAACGAGGAACTCAACTTACCTGCCTGTCTAAAATCCTTGGAGGGATGGTGTCAAAGGATCTTCATTGTAGACTCTGGAAGTAGTGATCAAACATGCGACATAGCTCGTAAGGCCGGAGCAACTGTTTTAGACCACCCATTTCAGAATCATGCCTCTCAGTGGGCATGGGCACTGAATGCCCTACCTCCGGATGTCGAATGGACATTGGGCTTGGACGCAGACCAGCAAGTATCGCCATGCCTCGCCCAATCTATTCGGGCGGCCTTTCAGAATGTCAACCCATCGGTTGATGGATTCTACGTGGCGCGTCGTCAGGTGTTTCAGGATCGCTGGATTCGGCATGGCGGTTATTATCCTAAATATCTCCTAAAACTGTTTCGCCGGTCTAAAGTTGTCGTCGATTCATACGACATCACTGAACACCATTTCTATATTCTAGGCCCAACACAACGTTTAAAAGGAGACCTTATTGAAGCCAACCAGGGAGACTGGAATTTGTCCAGATGGTGCGAAAAACATCTGAGGTATGCGACGCACGCTGCTGAAGAAGAGTGGGGCTGGCGCATGAGAAAACGCTCTTGGCCGATCCAGCCAAACTTGTTTGGCACGCCGGATCAACGAACGATCTGGATGAAACGGCTGTGGACCTATCTTCCGCTTTATTGGAGATCTTTTCTCTACTTCGGCTACCGTTACATCTTCCAGCTGGGTTTTCTTGACGGACCCGAAGGGCGCCGATTTCATCTCTTGCAAGGATTGTGGTACCGCCTCCTCATTGACGCTCATCTGGCTCTCCGGCTTAACCAGGGTTCTCTGGGAAAAAACGGCCGTGCTAATTCTCGGAATCAACGCTTACCACGCTGAGGCTTCAGCAGCATTGGTACGCGATGGTGAGCTTGTGGCGGCGGCTGAGGAAGAGCGCTTCGTTCGAATCAAACACGTCGCCGGTTTCCCCACAGAGGCGGTTCGATATTGCCTTGCAGAGGGAGGCGTAAGGCCGGAAGATCTGGACGCCATCGCCATCTCCAGGAACCCCTGGGTCCATCTTTGGGCCAAGGGATACGAGGTAGTGCGCCACGGACTGATCTCTCCGAAAGTTCAAGATCGCCTTTCGGTCCTGACAAAAACCTGGAATCTCAAAACCACTCTGGCCAAATCCTTGGAGGTGGACCCCCAGTGTCTCCGGGCACCTATTTACTTCGTAGAGCACCATCGAGCACACATCGCCTCCAGTTTTTATCCCTCTGGGTGGGATACGGCGGTCGTCTTATCCCTGGACGGATTTGGAGATTTCTTAAGTGGGATGTGGGGAGTTGGAGAGGGATCTCGCCTTTTGATTCATGGAGAGGTGGCCTTCCCCCATTCACTGGGCATCCTCTACACTGCCATTACCCAGTTTCTTGGATTCCTGGAGTGGGGAGATGAGTACAAGGTGATGGGGCTGGCGGCCTATGGGCGGCCGGAACGCTATCGGCAAGTCATGGAAACTCTTGCCCAAGGGATGGCCAGGGGTGGTTATCGGCTCAATCTGGATTATTTCCGGCATCACAGATCCGATGTCTCCATGACATGGGAAAAAGGGGCCCCTACCTTAGGCCCTCTGTTTTCGGACCAGATGGAAAATCTGCTGGGACCTCCGCGCCGGCCTGGCATCCCTTTGGAAGAGCGTCATGCCGACATCGCCGCCGCCCTGCAGGAACGACTGGAAGCAGTTGTCTTTGGGCTCCTTCAACGCCTCTTTGCACAGTACCGAATACCGCGCCTCTGCTATGCAGGTGGAGTGGCCTTGAATTGCGTGCTAAACGGAAAGATTCTAAAAGGGAGCCCTTTTCGTCAGATCTTTATCCAGCCTGCCGCACACGATGCTGGCACCTCTCTGGGAGCAGCCCTGTATGTAAACCATCACATCCATCGGCATCCCCGAAAGTTTGTGATGAACCATTCCGCCTGGGGTCCTGAAATCCAGGAGGCGGAATCCCATCAAGCACTGGAAAGCGCTGGGCTTACCTATCGCCGCCTGGAAGAAAAGACGCTCTGTGATGTCGCAGCGGAGGCGTTGGTCCATGGAAAAATCGTTGGATGGTTCCAGGGACGGATGGAGTTTGGTCCCCGATCACTCGGCCACCGCAGCCTCCTGGCCGACCCTCGAGACCCTCGGATGAAAGAGCACATCAACCAAAGGATCAAAAGGAGGGAGTCGTTCCGACCCTTTGCCCCTTCGGTTCTCCGAGAAGAGGTCTCCCGTTATTTCTCGGATGCGCATCCGGATCCGTTCATGCTCTTTGCCTACCCGGTGAAGGATGGATGTCTTGAGCAAATCCCGGCGGTGATCCACATCGATGGAACCGGACGCCTCCAGGCGGTTGACCCAGAGGTTGAACCCCTCTACGCCAGACTCTTAAGGGCGTTTGAGGCCTGTACAGGGGTGGGTGTTTTGCTGAACACCTCCTTCAACGAGCAGGAACCGATTGTCTGTCGCCCTCAGGAGGCGATCGCCTGTTTTTTGCGGAATCACATTGACTGCCTAGCGATCGGCCCTTTCTGGGTAGAGCAGGAGCCCTTGCGATAAAAGTCCTCCATGTGGTCTCATCGCTCGCCATGCGTCATGGTGGAGTTTCCACCAGTGTTCGGGAACTCTGTTGGGGACTCGCTCGTATAGGTGTAGAAGTACACGTTTGCACAACGCTGCGTGGCTATGATCAGACTACGGATGGACCCGCTGACGATCGGCTTCGATCCGCTGGCGTAAAAATACAATACTTTCAAGTCCATCCCTGGAAACAGCCTGGACAGCGTTACGCCTATAGCCCGGCCTTGGGCACTTTTCTCCGTGAGGCAATTCCTAGGGTCGATCTGGTACACATTCATGGGTTGTGGCAGTATCCGACTTTTGTTGCTGGACGTGTATGTCGATCCTCCCGTATTCCTTATCTTCTTTCTCCCTGTGGAGCACTGGACCCCTATGGATGGCACGCCCACAGGTCTTTCAAGTGGTTCTATGGCTTTTTCTTCGAACGACGCACATTCGAAGGAGCAGTGGCAATTCACTTCACCAGTACCATGGAACAGCGCCAGGCATGGATATTTGGAGTCAACCGACCCCACGTCGTGATCCCTCGTTCGATTCGGATGGATGCCGTACCGGAGCTGCCTTCAGGCATCTTTCGGAGTCAGCATCCTGAGATTGGCCGGCAGCCAATCCTCCTCTTCCTAGGGCGCCTGCATCCCATTAAGAGACTGGATCTCCTCGTGAACGCCTTCATGCTGGTCGCGCGTCGATATGGCAACGTGCACCTTGTCATCGCCGGACCAGATGATGGAGCGGGATCTAACGTGCGCAAGACCTTAAGCCAGGCCCGTCTTTCGGATCGTGTAACGTTCACCGGTCTTTTGGCTGGGCCAGACAAATGGGCGGCGTTTCGTGACAGTAGTCTCTTTCTTCTTCCTTCTGATCATGAGAGCTTCGGAATGGTTGCTTTAGAGGCGATGGCGGTTGGTCTACCTGTCATCGTATCCCCTCACGTGGCCTTGGCAGATTGGATAGCAAAAGTCCAAGCCGGCCAAGTCATAGACCAAGACCCAGCCGCTTGGGCTGCTGCAATGGAACACCTCCTCAATAATCCGGCAGCCGGCCAAGTGATGGGGGAAGCTGGCCGCAGGTTGGTCGCAACTGAGTTCTCCAGTGAGCGCATCGCGGGAGCAATGAAAGAGATCTATTGGGCCGTTGTACGAGGAACCTTGAAGACTTCCTCTGATGTCTGAGCGCTTTCTATCGCGAATCATTTTGTTTGGTAACGATCCAGGAGATCAGCAATGGAGCATCCTCGAGTATGGTGAGCAGCTCCAGCGCGCGTTGTCCAAACTCCTTAAGGGGCAGTGTCACATTGACCTTCTCGCCCCCAATACCCAGGATGGACTATGGCAGCGACTCCGACGATGGCGCATGGGAAGGGCTGCTGCCATGTATTGGACTCGATACGTACACTATCCCCAGTTGATGCGAGGAAGAGAGGCGGATATCTACCACTTTCTGGACTATGGAAATGGCTGGCTTATTCAGTACCTGGATCCAGCACGGACAGTCGTTACATGCCATGATTTGATTCCACGTATCCTACATAACCAGCGAGGGTCGCTTTGGCCGTTGGTTTCAGAGGTGGCCTATCGCCATGCCGTCTCAGGATTAACCCGGGCAGCCGCAATCCTGGCAAATTCACCATGCACTCGAAGGGATTTGATCGCCCGATTTGGAATTCCGGAGGGTCGCATCCACGTCGTTCCCCTCGGCCTAGATCCACATCTTGGGCCCCCCTCTACTCCGAAGGACATCGCTGCTGCCAGAACCGCGCTGCAACTGCCTGAGGGATTCCTTCTACTCCATGTCGGCCATACCGTGTTCTACAAGAACATCGAGGGGATATTACGCGGACTGGAAATCCTCCTCCGGAGGGGAGAACATGTGTGGCTCATTCGTGCTGGAGCTCTGCTGCGGTCAAGCCAACGCCAACTGGCACAGCACCTCGGCGTTGCCGATAGGGTAGTGGAACTAGGACCCATGCCTCGCAATCAGCTGCGTCGGCTCTACCACGCGGCTGACCTTCTCGTCCATCCTTCCTGGTACGAGGGTCTTGGGCTTCCTCCTTTGGAGGCCATGGCCTCTGGTGTTCCGGTCGTGGCATCCAATCGGGGTGCTCTGCCAGAAACGGTGGGTGACGCTGGGCTCATCGTGGACCCGGATGTACCTGAGCAGCTTGCGGATGCCATCCAACGGCTTCTGCATGAGCCTGCCCTACAGGAAGATCTTCGAAAGCGGGGGTTCATAAGGGCCTCCCAGTTTCGCTGGGAAACGACGGCGCAGCAGACCCTTCAGGTGTATCGGTCTCTCATTCACGAAAGGCTATGATATACTTCTTTCGGATCCAGAGAGGAAATAGATGCAGTGGAAAAAATGTAAGGCATTGGTAACGGGGGGGACGTCATTCATCGGTTCCCACTTGGTAGATGCCTTGGTCCAAAAGGGTGCTATCGTCCGAGTCGCGGATGACTTGTCCAGCGGTAAGCGAGAGAACATCGAACCGCATATCAAAACAGGCAAGATAGAGTTTATCCAAGTCGACTTACGAGAACCCGGAGTAGCACCGAAAGCGGTCCAGGGAACACAGGTCGTCTTCCACCTTGCTGCGGCTCATGGAGGGCGAGGCTATGTAGATCTTCACCAAGCCGCCTGCGCTGAGAACCTGATGCTTGACGGGATAGTCTTCGACGCCTGCCGCCGTTTAGGCGTTGAAAAGATGGTCTACGCCTCTTCCGGCTGTGTCTATCCTAATCATCTGCAGACAAAACCAGAGGAAATCTTGTATCTAACCGAAAACATGGTCGGGCCCCCCTATGACGCTGATAACATGTATGGTTGGGCGAAATTGATGGGGGAGATGACTCTCAAGGCATTCTACAAGGACCATGGAATGAAATCGGCATCCTGTCGGTACTTCACGGTGTATGGGCCTCGGGGTCATGAGAATCATGCCGTCATCGCCATGATCGCCAGGGCCTTTCTCAAGCAGGACCCTTTCGAAGTCTGGGGAAATGGGGAACAGATTCGCAACTGGACCTACATCGAAGACATCGTGAACGGCACGATCCTGGCGGCGGAAAAGATCAATGATGGCACAGCGGTAAACCTTGGAACCATGGAGCGGATTCGCGTGATTGATGCCGTCCAGATGGTTTTAGATTACACGGGACACAAACCCAAAATTCGCCTTCGACCCGAGATGCCCACAGGTCCTTTAAACCGAGTGGCCGACAACAGCTTAACCAAAAAACTCCTGGGATGGGAGCCGCGGGTTCCTTTCCGAGAAGGTCTTCGCCGTACCATCGACTGGTACTTTTCAACGAAAGATCCCGCTCGGTTAAAGCAACAATCGCTGGAGCGATTGCTCACTGAGCGCGGCATTCATTCGTGAGGCCTCTGCACATCGCGTTTTTCAACCGTGCCTTCTATCCCGAAGTGAGCGCCACAGGTCAGTTGCTGACCGAACTGGCCCAAGGACTGGTTAAAGAGCATGGCTGCCGCGTCTCGGTGGTGGCCGGATTCCCCCAAGGACAAACCCACGGGGTTTGGATCCCACCCAAAGGCCGCAGACTGGTGCTGAGCGAATCCTTGGGTCAGATTTCCATCCTCCGAGCCAGGGGAACGACCTGGTCCAAACGGACTTTTGTTGGACGGGTGATGAACTATCTGACCTATTTCTCATCTGCCTGTCTGGCCGGCTTACAGCTCGAACGCCCGGATCTCGTCATCGCCCTGACCGATCCTCCCGTCATTGGGCTGGCGGGGCTCTTGGCCGCCAGGCGCTTCCGTTGCCCTTTGGTGATTTCCTACCGCGACCTATTCCCCGAAGTTGCCCGGTTACTGGACAACTTCCAAAACCCCCTGGTGGAGCAGGTTCTTCATCGGGTCAATCGGATCCTGATCCGATCCTCGGTTCGTATCATTGCCCTGGGGGAGGCTATGCGTGCTCGCCTCATCGAGGAAAAGAAGGCCGATCCCCAGAAGGTCGTGGTCATCCCTGACTGGGCGGATGGGGATCTCATTGTGCCCGGCCCCAAGCGGAATCCCTTTTCGCTGACCCATGGGTTGGCCGATCGGTTTGTGGTCATGCATTCAGGAAACATGGGGGTCTCTCAAAATCTCGAGGTACTCTTACGGGCAACCATGGAGCTTCGGGATCTGGCTGATCTTACGGTGGTTTTTATGGGGGATGGGGTACGCAAGGCCTCCCTCCAAGAACAGGCCACCGCGCGGGGATTAAAGAACGTGATGTTCCTTCCGTATCAGCCAAAAGAGAATTTGACAGAGGCATTCGCGTCTGCAGATTGCTTTGTCATCTCGCTCAAACCTGGACTGGCCGGTTACATCATGCCTAGTAAACTCTACGGCATCCTTGCCGCTGGTCGGCCTTACGTGGCAGCAGTCGATGACGATTGTGATGTAGCCGGGATTACTCATCGTTATCGCTGTGGTCTTCTAGCACCCCCCGGAAATCCAGAGAGGCTTGCCCAGCAAGTCCGCATCCTTTATCAAGACCGATCTCTTGTGCGCCAACTGGGCGAAAATGCGAGGCAGGCCTTTGGGGCCTTTGATCGCGCCAAGGGAGTTCGCTCTTATTTCAACCTATGCCTAGAATTATGCAATACCAAGTAACTCGTATCCCACGACCCTCCCTGCGATGGGTGGCGGAGTTGCTCTGGAGTCTCTCCCTGTACCGGGTCACGCTTCGATACAAAGAAAGCCTCTTTGGATTCGGGTGGATTCTTCTGCAGCCGATTGCCTTAACCATCATTTTTACGTACATCTTCCATCGCTTTGCCCACGTTCCCTCAGGAGGAATTCCCTACCCGCTTTTTGCAGCCACCGGTCTGGTGGCCTGGTCGTTCACTGCCATCGTCTGCTCTCAATCCGCTGTAAGTGTCTCTGGGCACACCGCCCTACTCAAACGGATCGCCCTGCCCAAGCTGCTGTTGCCTGCCTCGGTGATTGTTGCTGCGGTGGTCGACCTTATCGTCATGGTGACATTGCTGATTGCGATGTTTATCTACTATCACATACCCTTGTCTTGGATGGCCTGGTGGATCCTGCCTCTCTTTGCCATTCACCTTTTCCTGCTGTTGGGCTTAAGCTGTTTGATCTCCTTGGCCAATGTCTTTATCCGGGACATCGGGCATGCGCTGCCTTCGCTGCTACAGCTGTGGTTCTTTGCCAGTCCCGTTTTCTATCCATCCTTCATGGTCCCTGAAGACTTCAGCGGCCTGGCTCGGTGGAATCCCATGACGGGATTGATTGAAGGCTACCGCTCTGTTCTGCTGTTGGGTCAGCATCCCTCTTTTCGCCTTTTGATACCGACGGCTCTGGTGAGCCTGGGGCTATCCCTCTTTGGGCTGTACTGCTTCCAACGGTTGGAAGGCGATGTATCTGATATCCTTTAGGGTTTAGGGAAGCCGATGGAACGAATTCGGTTGGTTGGTGTAAGCAAACGTTTCTTGCGTGGAACAGGTGCTCAGTACCTGGTTCGGTGGGGACTCCGGCGCGCCAAGGCTGAGGCAGATTGGTTTTGGGCCCTCAGGGATGTGGAGCTAACTTTATTGGCCTCCCCTCGACGAATAGGGATTATTGGCGCCAACGGATCGGGTAAAACTACGTTGCTGCGGATTATCTCCGGCGTTACCAAACCAACGGCAGGTACGGTTTTCGTCAACGGCCGGGTAGCCCCTTTGTTGGAACCGGTCGCTGGGATGCAGCCTGATTTGACCGGAAGAGAGAATGTCTTTTTAATCGGGATTATCCTTGGCATGCGCCGACACGAGGTTCAGAAAAAATTCCATGCCATTGTCGAGTTTGCTGGGATTCGGCGTTTCCTAGACATGCCCTTGAAGCATTATTCGCTTGGAATGATCATGCGGCTCGGGTTTAGCATCGCCATCCATGTAGAGGCTGATATCCTGTTGGTCGACGAAGCCTGGAGCATTGGAGACGAGGCATTCCAAGCAAAGAGTCTGGAGCGTCTGGAGCAATTGAATAAGCAAAACAACAGGGCCACGATCATCATCGTTTCACATGACCTGGATCTTGTTCGCCGTCAAACCGATGATGCGCTCTGGCTCCATGAGGGGCGTATGGCGGCCTTCGGCCCCTCAGGTCAGGTCATCGAAACATATCTCAAGGCGGTCCGCTCGGGTCATATTCCTGCCTAACGGTCTCGGGACCGAGCATTGTGATGAGACGATCTTTATATGTATGCCTTCCCTGGGTGATGAGTTGATGGGAGGCCTTTGCCAGTCGCTTTCGTTCATCTTCGTGGTCAAGAAGCCAGTGCAGTTTTGCAACCATTTCCTCTGCGGTATGGAAGTAGATCGCGGCTTTCCCCTCCTCTCCGAAGATCTCTCGGTGTTCCTGAGTATCCTCGGTCAGCATGCAGGTACCCATCGCGGGAATCTCAAAGGTGCGCATAGAATTCCCATCGCGATTTGCCCGCCGCACCAGACACAGGGCTACTTTTGCCCCGCCGATCGCAAGTCGCAGCATCCGGGGATCTGCGTAGCCTCGCGCTTGCGTTCTTGTCTGTGGATACCTGTTCCAATAGTTGCCATACAGGGCTACTTGGAAACCGCCTCGAATTAAAGCGGCGATGTAGGGTATTCGGTCTCTGTCTGCGCCACCGGCAAACATGATGTCAGAAGAGAAGCTGCGTTTCTCCTCCTGTGCTGCCGGAGATTCTGGATAGAATAGTTCAGGATCAAACCCAAAAGGCAAATACTCGACCGACCTACACCCGTGCCGAGTAAGATCAGCCAGATTGGCCCGTCTTACGGAAAAAACGCTGTCATAGAGCGGCAATGCCTCAAAAAACCAGTATGAACAATGGGTCGAGTTCCAAGGATCATCATTAAGATAGTTTAGCCGTTTTGTCCCAATCTTTCCAATGGCCTCAAGAGCGTCTCTCTCGATGGGAGCCAACCCCGTACTGAGCAACCAGCGGGGAAGAAATTTTCCGCATGCTTTAACGACTTCTCTACTGAATTCTCGTAGATGAGTGGGTCGATGCCCCCGTAAGTGCCAATTGAACTTGGTAAGCCAAGGGGGCGCCGCAAAAGCCCGACTTGTATCGCAAAGGTGCACACCAAACCCAAGCTGGACAGCCGCATTCTGAAAGCTCTGCCCAATATTCGTCTCACCTCGACTTCCCACAACGATAAGTTGTACGGAGCTTGTGTCCGGTTTATTGGAACTTTTTGGCGATGGCATAAAATTACGTCTCTAAGACGTCGAATAGTTTAATGGGAATGATCCTCCAGGATCGTCGGCGGGGAGTCAAGGATAAGCTTGTCTGTTTAATCTCCACTTACTGGTTGTCGCTAATAACACGGGAGAGAATTGCCTTTCGTAATTCTATTCCTCGAGAATCTGTCGTCAATCCCGCTTGTGAAATATTCAAAAGGCTTGTTGGAGGCAGCGATCAAATTCCCTTCCGTGTTCGAATTTCTTTCTCTCGAAAATATGGAGCCAGGTAATTAACTTGGCGGACATCCGCGTAGTCCTTTAAGTGGAGCTTCATGTACACATCACTATCCCGAACAGCTCCCAAAAGGAGTCTCGCCTCTTCCAAGACACGTGTTAGTCCCAACTTCAAAATGCCTCGATTCAAAAAGGATGATCTCGATAGATGGTAGATATCCTGAAGCGACAATCTCCCTACTTTGGTACTATGAAGTCTGTACCGTAGCGCCCAAGATTTGACGCATCTTTCTCTCGTTGCCCAATAGGGTTGCGTACGCAAATCGCAACCACCAGGAACGCTCTCATCGTGAAAAATAAATAGGCTCTCATCCATCCAGATACACATCCCACGTTTTCTCATTCTGAAAGACAATTCCTGATCCTCCGCTGTTCTAGCATATCGAAAAACGAATTCATCATAACCACCGGATTGGATAAAGTAATCCCTTCGAAAAAAAACGGCTCCGCTGTGGATCTGTTTAATCTGACAAAGACTCGTTCCAGGAATCCTCCTCTTCAGCCTGATCCGCTTAAGCTGAGATAGAGCAAGTTGCTTTCCTGGGTAAAAATAAGCCACCGGGCACAAACAGCTTATGGTGGGATAGCATTTGAAGACCTCAACCGCTCTCTTGCAAAAATCTTGATCTGGCTGGAGGTCATCGTCTATAAAGAGGATATACTCTCCGCGAGAAAGAACGAAACCAAGGTTCCGGGCCTTGGAGACATTGGGTTCCTCTGAGTAGAGATGATGAACATCCTTTAACAGTTCTGTCGGAAGAACCCTTCGTAAAAATCCAATCTCGTTCTGATCGACGACGACTACCTCGGTGTTCGAATAAAACTGTACTTTAAGATATTGCATGAGCTTGAGCAAACTCGTGTTTCTTCGATAAGTTGGGACAATGATCGACAATAACTTTTGAATTACCTTTTTCTCCTCTCTAATGTCTCTACAAGCAATTTCTCCATTTGTTGTTCAGAGCGAATAATGTCGTCTAATGAAGATATCGGAATACCCGTAACCAGCTTACCAGGTGGCTGGCCTAAAAGGGGACGCTCTATCCTCTTCTGGGCATGCGGAATGAAGGATAGCTCCTGAGATACTCTTTTCACCCTATAAAGTCCCTTCGCCAATGGAAAAAAATCTGGAAGATGGGGAAAGAGGTATGCTTCAAACATATCTCTATATGCCATCCATCCAGACCAAAAATGCGGATTGTGATGCTGCTGAAGAGTATTCCTTTCATCCTCTGAAGACAGAGGGACGACTTTTGCTTGGACTCCATATCTCCGACGATAATAGTCGAACAGCTCTTCCAGTGTCCATTGTGGCGTCTGCACTAGGGTATAGACGCCGGGTTTTAAATCGTTTCTAGCACACTTCATTACAATTTCCACTAGAAAAGATGGAAAAGCCGTATTCGTAAGGTCGGTAGGTTTGCCCTTGACGTATAGAATGTCCCCTGATAGAGCCGAGATGAATCCTTGCGTGACCGACTGCAACAATCCGTGAACTTGACCTAGGCGGAAAATGAATGCGTGGATCCCGAACTTCCTTCCAAGACTCTCTACGGACCGCTCCAATTTCCGCTTGGTATGACTATAAAAAGTTCTGGGGAAAACGAAGACCTTTGGAGAACTTACGTGGTTTGGCATCCCGAATGCCATGATACTGCTCATGTAAACATACTTGCTGCCTTTCCTCATAGAACTGAGCACTGCCAAAATGTTATCTCTGGCAATCCTCCATACATCTGGCGGCTGCGCGGCCGGGTAGGTGAAATCCAACGCTATGTCGCAGTCAGCAAATGCTTCCTTCAATAATTTTGTATTTCTGTAATCGACTATGAGATATGGAACTGACATTGCATCCAGGAGAGCAGTTGAGTACTCAGATCTGACGAAACAAATTAAATTCGTTTCTTTCTTCAAGGAAAGATAAAGGGCAACTTCTGCACCCACCTGACTGTCGCCGCCTAACAAAGCGACTTTAGTCACGGCGAATCCTTCGATAAATATCCTCCACCCATGTCGTCGTAAGGTAGCTGCTTTTTGCAGAAGTCACGTTAGCTTTTCTGCTCTGCAAACCCGCTAGAAAAGAGCGCCAAAAGAGATAGAAGGACTGAGCGACTGTGAAAGCCCCTGGAGATTCCAGGTCTCTGATTTGGCGAGGATCGAATATTTGACCTCCTTCAGCCGAACTCTTAACAAACATGGGCGAATCAGGATCTATTCCTACCTTCACGATCGCTTCATCAAAAAAATAGGTGAATCCTTGTTGCAAGTTCCTCAGTCTCGTCATGTTACACTCTACCAAGATCGGATAGTTACCCTCTCCTGTCTTAAGGACGGAAGAAACTGTTGCTTCATACTCTATATCGTGAAATACGACTGCCCTGACTTTCTGTACTTCTATACTAGTCGCAGAAGTGACAAATAAGATTTGATCTAGACCATGAATGCCGACTTCGATGACGACTCCGCCACCACTTAATCGAGGATTTGTGAGGTACCTATTTGGGTCCCCTAAGGCAAGTGAGTATCTTCCAAGATGGTACTCGACACGCCTCAGTTCTCCGAACATTCGCGTTTCGTTAATTTTCTTCATAATAAAAGTATTCTGATAAAAGCGCCTCTGAAAGCCGGCTGCTATTTTATAACTTTCAAAAAGTGAGCAGATTTGCTCATGCTCTGTCCTTGTCTTTGCAAATGGTTTCTCGACATAAGCCGCTATTCCTGTCTGAGCACATGTTCTCAAATAACCCTCCCTGCATCCCCATGGAATGGCAATTAAGCAAGCGTCGACTTCCCTTAGAGCCCGCGTTACCTGGACACTTGGAATAGCTTGCACTCTATACATTTTAGAGAGCAACGAGGACCGATTTCCGTCGACATCGAAAATCCAGCTCACTTTTACCCCGCGCAGATTTTTAAGCATGGGGAGATGTATGTCTTCTACGACCTTTCCTCCACCAATGACTCCAATTGCAACCATGCAATTACTCTTTTCGATTTTTCCTCTCCACTAGGACACAGAAAGTTTTTCGTAAAGCTTCATCATCTCTTCTGCTACAGTAGCCATTGTGCGCGGTGGACGGATAGCGGTACTTAGACGAACGAGTAGGCCCCTGTCTTCGCAGAGCTTTTGGAGCTCCCGACGCCACGCCTCAACAGAGGCAGGCTCAACGAGTAAGCCGTTGACCCCATGCTCTACCAATTCGGCGATTCCACCTAGTCGAGAACCGAGTACAGGTATACCTGCTGCAAAGGCCTCTAAGATAACCATTGGACCCGTCTCTAACCACTGCGAAGGAACGGCCAATAGGTCGTAGCCGCGCAAACATTCCACGACTTTATCGGCGGATACTGCCGTATGGAAAACGATACGAGGATCATTCCCAACGAGCTTTTGTAGACCTTGAAGGTACACTGCACTGTCCTCGCCCTGGACGACACCATAGATGTCCAGACTTACGGAAAGATGGGGTGACATTCGTATGGCCTGGATGAGAACATGGGGTCCTTTCGTGGGATCCAGTCGACCAAGGAAAATCATTCGTAGAGGAGAGTAAAGATCGTGGACTGAAGATTGCGAATCCCCCTTTTGGATACGAACCTCCCTGTCCACCTCCTGGGCCAAACCTTGGCGGGAAAGAGTGATTTTTTCGGGCGGAACATCATTGCGCACAAGAAGATCTTGTACCCACTTACATAGGGCTACAATATGGTCGGCCTCGGTCATAAGCGCGCGGACAGCTTTATGCCGCGCAGCTACGAGCTCACGCATCCGCAGAGCAGTCCATACCCCACCGGATAGATGAATCATACCTAGGGCATTTCCAATCGCTACAGGTGCACGACCGACCACATCGGCCAAACCTCGAGGCAGACCAAGCCCATGCAAGGTGCACCGTGAGCAGAGATCCAAATTGAGTGTGCCATCACAGGCCTCCTTTCCCCAGCGTATTAAAGTACCTCGTTGGCAACTCACTGTGGGTGTATGGTAAGTAAAAACAACGGGAATTCCTCTTCGTTTCGTCTCCTGGACAAGGCGCAGAGAAACCCCATAGGTAAAGGCATGAAGGTGCACTACATGGGGGCGCTCTTCTTCCAAAATGTGGCTGAAGGCGAAAGCGGCCTGTGGATCTCCCTCTGCGTATAAATCGCTTAGGTCCGCAATCGTTTTCGAAACCGAAAAGCGCCTCACCGGCAAGCCCTCATGTCCATAGGATGCATCCTGCTGGGCCGGCGCACACACGATGGTTTGGACGCCACGTTTCTGTAATCGCCTAGCCAAGGACTCCACGTACACTTCCGTCCCGCCCACGGGATCGGGATAAAAACAAAAGGGGATATGGATCACTTTCATTTAACCGGCCCAAGCCGCAGGACTCCTTTAAGGACATATTTAGAGCGCTCGTATGCCCTGCGCCCCATGAAGGTTCCTATCAACCGGCGTAACGTAGCTGGTCCAATGAGGTACTGGGGTCTATATCGAATGGCCTGAAGATAGCAGCGCCGGGCATCGGAATCCATCTGGAAACCAAAATATTTGTTCGCTAAAGTCAGGTATTGAGCTGCATATATCCTTTTTCGAAACCGTTGCTTTTGCTCTTCCATTTCCTGTGTCCTTTCAGACGTCTCAAAAATCCGATGGAGCAGCCAAAAAATAGAGGGCTCTTCGGTTTTATCCCGAACAACCTTGCTGTGATGATTAAGGGGATGCACGCGATAGTCCGCCAGAACACGATCGATGTAGTAGAAATCGTATTCCCGCGCCATCATAAGAGTGAAAAACCAGTCGTGGAAGGCTAGGCCCTCTGGTACCGGTAGCGCCTTCTGCCACGCCTCTCGACGGACAATCACTGTAGGGGAGCAGATGAAGTTTTTCTCTAAGAGCATCACCAACTCGTTGCCCTTGAAATCTTGGCCTCCATGTATCGAATCGCACCGCTCAGCCGTTATCCGGCCCTGTTCATCGATCATCGCCGCATCGCCATAGACGAGACCTACCTCTGGGAAGGCTTGAAACTTTTCGAGCGTCGCCTGGAGAAAATAAGGCCGATAGCGATCATCCGGATCGATCCGAGCGATAAAGGAACCTTGAGTCCGAGAAAGACCTTCATTGATCGCAGCGACATGCCCTTGATTCTTCGGATGAACAATGACTCGTAAGCGTGGATCTCGAAAGAGGCGCAACACCTCATGGGTGTTGTCGGTTGATCCATCGTCAATCAGAACAATCTCGAAGGAGTAGGTGCCTTGCTGATCGAAGATGCTGTGTAGGCACTCAAAGAGATATCGCCCGTAGTTGTAGCAGGGTACGACAAAACTCACCATTGGGCCGGCGGGGACACCCACGGTTCCCTCCGTCACACAGAATGCCGCTTGATGACCCGAGCCGGAACTCCCACCGCTGTCACGTGGGAGGGGATGTCATCGACCACTACGGCCCCGGCTCCGATGACTGTCCAATTGCCAATGGAAACTTTCTCAATGACCGTGGCACCAGCTCCAATGTAACAGCCCTTTCCGATTCGGACGTTTCCACAAATGGTCGCCCCAGGATTGATGTTCACAAAATCACCCACGATGCAGTCGTGGGAGACGCTGGCGTTCACGTTCAAGATGCAGTGCCTGCCGATTTGGACCCGGCTGGTGACGATCACCCCCGGCGCCAGGCACGTTCCCTCCTCAATCTGGACCTCCTGACTGAGGTGGGCCCAGGGATGTCGCAGGGTCCATGGCCGGAGATTCTTGGCTCTCAGGCACTCAATCTTCTGGACGAACTCCCGGCGCCTCTTGTTGTCGCCAGTCGCGGTGATGTAGTGGAAGGTTTCCTTCGTATGTGCCCTCAAGAACGCCCCGAGGTCCCGAAAGTCTCCAAGGATCTTTGACCCGTGGAACCGACCCGGCGGCTTATTTTCATCCACGAAACCGACCACTCGGATTTTCTCTCCCCTGGCGATCAGATCCTGAACGTAGGAAGCCAGCTCGCTTCCATGGCCTCCTGCGCCAATCAAAATGACTCCGCCTCCGCCTTGGGCAGACATGGGTCCCCCCTACCCTCTGGCAGGAGGGTGCATCTGCGCCAGGATTTCCATGAGACCGACCACTTCCCGGGGATTCCTGGAGCCGATCTGGGTCAGCTCCCTAAGCCACTTGGCGTTTCGGTAATAGATTGACTCCGGGTCGGTGATCAACCCGCTCACGATCGCCTCGATCATCTCCTGCGCCCCCATCTCCACCCCCACCCGGGTCTGGAATCCCTCCTGCTGCATCCGTTTCATTGAGACCCGATAATCCCGATGATCGGGATCCTCCACCTTAAGCTTCGCCACCTGCAGATTCGGATTGAGCCGCCTGAATATTCCGGCCAGGTCCGCCACGCGAAGATTCTCATGGGCGATGTTGTAACAAGGATACTGAGGCCCTCGTTTCTCGGCGAAGTAGACAAACGCTCGGGCGCAGTCCCCGACATGGAGGAAGGGCCGCCACTGCTGGCCTTCCCCAAAGATCTTGATCTTGTTGTACAGGGTGCTGTAGAGACTGAAGATGTTCACCACCAGATCGAACCGCATCCGCGGCGAATATCCAAAGAGGGTTCCATTCCTCAAGATGACGGGAGCCCACGTGGAATCGGCCATCGCCAGGAGCGCCTTCTCCGCCTCCGCCTTGGAGACGGCGTACGTGGTCAGGGGATTGAGCCGCTCCTGCTCGTCGATCTCTCCCTGGGCTTCTCCATAGACAGAGCAGGAGGAAGAGAAAAGAAACCTTGCCTTCTTTTTCCTGGCTTCCTCGGCCAGGATGTGGGTCGCCTGGAAGTTGATCTCCCGGGTCAACGCCGGATTTAATTCCGCCGATGGATCGTTGGAGACGGCGGCTAGGTGAATGATGCACTCGCATCCTTCCAACAGCTCCTGCCGGAACAGGGAGTCCAGCCCGACCCGACGGATGTCTTCTCGGATCAGCTCAATGGGAGGGTGAAGGGTCCTTAAATGGCCCACCCCAAAGTAGCCGATGTCCAGCACCCGAACCCGATGTCCTCTGGCCAGAAGCTTCGGCAGGAGAACCGATCCCAAATACCCTGCGCCACCGGTCACCAGAATATTCATCCCAAACTCCTTTCCGCCTCCTGAAGGGCAACGGCCACCTCTTCCATCTCCGGCTCCGATATCCGGGTGAAGAAGGGCAACGTGATCACCCGCCGACTGAGATCTTCCGTCAACGGAAGGGGCCGGGTGGCGAATCTCCGGAAGAATTTCTGCTCGTGGATCGGCGGATAAAAATAGGCCCGGGTCTCGATCCCTCGATCCGCCAGGAATTGGATGATCGCATCCCGTCGGCCCTTCATCTCCGGGGGAACTACGATGGTAAAGTCTTTGAACGTATGCGTCACGTTGGAAGGGACCGGGATGGTCCGGAATGGGGTCTTCTCTTCGATCTGCCGTTTATAGAAAGCGGCCTTCTTCGCCCGAGCGGAAAGGATCTCCGGCAATCGCTCGAGATTCTTCAGGCCGACGATCGCATGAAATTCGCTCATCTTTCCATTCATGCCTGGCCAGTGGGCATTGTAATTCTCCTCTATGCCGTAGTTACGCATCTTGCGGATTCGATGGATCAGCTTGGGATCGCTGCTGGATACGAGTCCTCCCTCCACACACACCAATGCCTTCGTTACTGAAAGAGAAAAGACCTCGGCTTCCCAAAATGTACCTATCCGTTTGCCACCCAGGCTTGAACCGAAGGCATGGGCAGCATCGTAAAACAGGTGAATAAGATGACCGCGTTTCTTCCGGGCGTGTTCTACTACACTCTGAATTTCACCCACACGACAAGGCAGGCCATAAGTATGCACAGGCAGAACCGCTGTAACATCTCCGTGCTTCGCCAGCAGAACTTCAAGATCCGATGGCGACATCGTTAGGTCACCCTCGATCTCCGCGAACAGGGGAATACCGCCAGCATAGAGAATTGCCTGGGCCGTTGCCACGAAACTGAAACTGGGTAGTATTACCTTCTGGCTTTTCTGTAACCCGAAAGACTGTAGGGTGAATATCAACCCCTGCGTGCCTGAAGAAACGGTGGCTACATGTGTACCGAGGTATTTACCGGCTTCTTCTTCAAACTGTGCGACGTATTTTCCAAAGTTTGTAATCCTGCCGTTCTCGAGAGCCTCCCGAAAGGGACCCTCGACGTCCCGAAAAGCCGGCAAATCTGGTTTAATCAGAGGGATCTTTTTCACCGGCCTGCCTCCCGGAGAAACTGTTCGTCTTCGCTGATTAGGGCTCTATACCACCCACATTACCCGGAGGTACCTGGGCTTCTATAGTCGCTTGTAATGCTCCCCATTTTTCAAGCTGGAGCTAACTGAGTCTGGTGGCTATTTTTAAACGATGATTCACATTGAATTCTAACACAGACTTAAAATTCCTTTCGAAATAAAAGTTAAGAATTCTCCGTCTACGATGATGGACAAAAAAAATACCGCCTCCTTGGTAGAATCGGACTTGGCAATGGGGGATGCGCTCCCCGAGTCCAAATCCACCCAGGAAAGCGAGGTGGCATGGGTATTGTAGCAGCCAAAGGAAACTGGCCGAACTCCTGACCCCGGTTCTTCTCGTATCCAGAACATCGTGTTTTCCATCAGGATCTTGACCAGTTTCAAAAGCTACGGCTTCATATCAGCCCAAAGATCTTCTGTCACTTCGCTCCACCAGCCGGTAAAGTATCTTTCGAAGTTCAGTTGTTTCACAGGCGTATTCCTCCTTTTGCTTTGTGTAGTAACCCATGGAGATGATATGCCCTTTTGCTCTTCAAGGGTAAGTGCAACTTACACAATCCAGGGTACATCACCGATTTTCGGTAGTGTCTCAGTTTCAAAATCAAGCCCCTTGATTCCTCCCTGATTATAAGCCAAAATGAAGGTATGGCGAAACAGAGGAAGATAACCAATCCCCGTGATTGGTCTCAGCGTGCGCTCTCCATAGTCCAGCAGGCTACAGGCCAGATCCCAAAACAGTCCCCACCTCCGAAAGACCCTACAGCAATTCGCAGAGGACGCCTCGGTGGACTCAGAGGCGGCGTTTCTCGCAAGAAAGCCCTTTCTCCGGCAAAGCGTAAGGCAATTGCTCGACGGGCGGCCCGCGCCCGTTGGAATACCAGACACACCAGATAATTCCTAAATCCTCCCACATTAGAAATAATCCTTGTAATTGAAGAATATAGGAATATACTGCCTGTATGAACATTCTCGGAGGATACGATGCCTAAACGTCCTAGTGGAGCAGTCCCTCTACAACTGCGATTCGGTGATGCAGTGAAGGTCGCCCAGCAGATTCAGAATAAGGGTGGCGGTTCCTTGACCCTCCCCATGCTGGCGGAAGCAATGGGTTACAGTCTTTCATCTAGCGGGTTCCGAATGAAGCTCAGTGCTATGAAACAGCACGGCTTGATCGAAGATGAAGGGAAAGAAAAGATCAAGTTGAGCGATCTCGGATTATCGGTTGTGGCTCCGCCGCCAGAAGATGAGGGCCGTTCTCTCAAAGACGCTTTCTTGCGCGTCTCGATCTATAAGTCAATTCATGAGCGGTACGCCAACAAGTTGTTACCCTTAAAAGGGGAATTGGCCAATCTACTAATCCACGAACGCAAACTGGATCAGAAAACTGCTCAGGTTTGGGCCGAGAATTTTATTGATGGAGCAGAGGGGGCTTCTCTCACACGGCCACGGGGAGAGCGGCTGTTGCTGTTGGAGAACCCTCACATGAAAGGCAAAGAGGATCGGCCCACTGAACCACCACCGGTTGACAATCCACACAGGGATGAACCACCCGCGCCTCCAGTCAATCCAAATGCCAGAATGTTTTCAATCCCGTTTCCGAGCGGGACAGTTCAAATCACGATTCCTCACGATTTGAAACCTAAAGAGTTTGAGGCCCTTATCGGAATGCTTGAGGCGTATCAGGGCAAGGAGAATCCCCTGACACCGAAGGAGAAGAAAGGAGAGTGATGCATGAGGAGGGTTAACCGGCTGTAAGGCCGCCTCTTGACGAGAAAGGGGGAAGCAGGCTCTTAGCTTGGACGGCTGGCTGCTTCCCCCGCCGCACTTGAATGTGCGGTCTTTCAACTGCTGCCCCCATCTTACCCTCAAAAAGTCATGTCTGGATTTTTTTCTCCATTTAACTTGACAAATGCTTGAGAACATGGCATAATAAAATCATGAACAGATTAGATCGCAAGCGACAAGTTCAAATCTTAAACGCCCTCGTTGAGGGAGCTTCCCTGCGCTCCGCCTCTCGACAAGCGGACGTTTCTATCAACACAGTTACCAAGCTTCTGGTTGACGTGGGCGTGGCTTGCCGAAAATATCAGGATGAAACATTCAAAAATCTTACCTGCAAGCGACTCCAATGCGACGAAATTTGGAGCTTTGTCTATGCGAAAGATAAAAATGTCCCTAAGAAACTCCGAAGAAAATTTGGTTTTGGCGATGTTTGGACGTGGACAGCGCTTGACGCTGACAGCAAGCTTATCCCTTGTTGGTACATCGGAACGCGGGACACTAGCTCGGCATATCACTTCATGCGCGATTTAGCGGGACGGTTGGCGAATCGTGTCCAATTGACCACCGATGGACACAGAGCTTATCTTGAAGCTGTAGAAGGAGCGTTTGGAGGTGATATTGACTACGCCATGCTTCAAAAGATTTACGGTACAGAGAAACCAGAAGGAGAAGTCCGATACAGCCCTGCTCAATGTATGGGAGCGAAACGGGCTGTTATCACAGGCAAACCGGATTTTGACCATGTTTCTACGAGCTACTCCGAGCGACAGAATCTTTCTATGCGGATGGGGATGCGGCGGTTTACCCGATTAACTAACGGCTTCAGCAAGAAAATCCAGAATCATGCTCATGCGATTGCGCTTTATTTCATGCACTATAACTTCGTTCGGATTCATAAGACGCTACGGGTAACGCCAGCAATGGCGGCAGGGGTAACAAGTAAACTCTGGACGCTTGAAGATATTCTGGATTTGGTAAGATAAAACAGGTATTATTATTTATGTAGAGCGAACCTTACTAATGAACCTTAAATTTGACGAGAAAAAAACCACTCAAGCCGCAGCTCGCCTTCTTAAATTGGGAGGCGGAGACATGAGTTATTTGAAGCTCCTAAAACTGCTTTACTTTATTGATCGCGAGGCGTTATCCAGATGGGGCCGTCCCCTCACATTTGATAAGTATTTTTCCATGCCGCACGGACAAGTTTTAAGTAATACGCTTGATCTTATTGACGAAGGTATGCCGCCTGGGCAGGAGAACCAGTCCTATTGGTTGCAGCATATTTCTGTTCCAGCGAGTTTCGATGTAAAGCTCAAGAAAGAAACCCCTGTTGATGAGTTATCTGATGCAGAAATTGCTTTAGTTGACGAAATTTTTAAGCAATACGGGCGTCTAAGCAAATGGGAACTGCGCGAATTGCATCACAAATTACCAGAATACGTTGACCCAAATGGAAGCTGTGTTCGGACGGAATACGAGGACATTTTACGAGCGGTCGGAAAAACAGACGCTCAGATTCATGCGATCCTGAACGAACTAGAATACCTCGAATCTACAGGTTCCCTCTTTAACAAATAATCTTCAATGCTCTGCGCCGGCGATACATTTCTCTTGCCAAAGTTTATTGGTGGTTTAGATCACTTATGGGTAATTCTGCTTAATCCAGAACAGCCGTCTGGAGAAACAGTGATGGTTAATTTGACCACTAAGAAATTTTCGCATCAGGATATGACGACTGTTCTAAATATCGGGGAGCATCCGTTTATCAAGCATGAATCCATCGTCAACTATGGTGATGCTAATCTCGTTAAAGCTAATTTGATCGAACAGTCATTCAACATGGGAGTAGGCACTGAGGTGTACCCCGTGGTTTGGACAGTTTTAAGGCATTGTTAAGGTGGTAGATGTTGACGTTACGTCGTCCCGCGGTTTTTATTTTATACTTTCTTCCATTTCCCATCACGCCGCCTTGAAGTAGATCCCGGCC
>OBEQ010592454.1_pt1 | contig 25063 bp, 26 predicted proteins | sample 1670901 | NCBI WGS metagenome assembly OBEQ01 (sample SAMEA104232315, study PRJEB22302) | groundwater metagenome | biome: forest; feature: aquifer; material: groundwater | place: USA | collected 2011-08-07 | depth 5.4 m | reverse complement strand
TGTTCTATTGTCATAAGGACTCCCTCTTTCAACATATAAATTATTATTGAGTTGAGGAAAAATTACACTGGTTTTTTCAGCTTGAGGCGATAAAGATGTAAAAACAATGAATTTATTGTGAATAAGGGCTAATAAAACCAGATACGTTGTTAATGAAGAAATTGCTATGATAAAAAATGTATAAACCAGATGTTTTGTAAGGTCGTCTTTTAGTAGAATCAAATCCTTCAGAGCAGAAATTTTTAAATTAACCACAACTATATTATTGTAGACAACAAAGAATAAAGTCAATAGATGAGTTGGAGAGATGGAAACTATGCGGGAATTTGTAGGTCATCCCCAAAATCTAGACGCTCTGATGCACTTTGCCATATTGATTTCATTTCTTTAATGCTGTTAAATATGTAATATATGGACGCGATCAGTAAGAAACTTGGCGCTATTCAAAAAAGTATAATTGCGATCAAGGGAACCATGGCCACCAAGGAAGACTTGAATGGCATGGCGAAGAAAGATGATTTGAAAACCATGGTCACCAAGGAAGACTTGAATGGCATGGCTACCAAAGAAGACATGAAGACCATGGCCACTAAGGAAGACATTAAGCTCATGGCCTCAAAGGACGATTTGAAAAGGATGGCGACTAAGAAAGATTTAGAGGGCATGGCCACAAAAGAAGACTTGAAAGGGATGGCGACAAAAGATGACATCAAGAACATGGCGACAAAAGATGACATCAAGAACATGGCGACAAAAGATGACATCAAGAACATGGCGACGAAAGATGATTTGAAAAGCCTCGAAGTAAGACTCACAGAGAAAATCGAAGAAGCCCAGATGGAAATTATTGAAACTGTTGACAAACATAAAGCCGATAAGGAAAGCGTAAAAGCTTTGGAAAAAAGAGTTGATCGCCTCGAAGATAATGCCGGCCTTCCACCGCACTTAGACCAATAAAAAAATCAATCTGGTTAAGATTGGGAATGATTAGATGAAATCAATTCCTCTGTCTTAGAAATGCGGGGATGTCCCAGACTTCTTCTTCCTTGTCTTCTTCTTCAATAATCTCTACAGTTTTGCTTCTGTCTTTTTCATCAAGAACCTGTTTAACAGTAGTTGCCGGATGAGGTGTAACAAATTCTTTTAGTGTTTGACGCGTCTGATCAAATCCTGTTGCGATAACGGTTATTTTTATCTGGTCATGCATTGTTTCATCAATTGTTGCTCCAAAAATAATATTTGCATCAGGATCCGCGGTTGCTGAAATAATTTTTGCCGCTTCATCGACTTCGGACATTGTCAGATCCAATCCTCCCGTAATATTGAAAAGTACTCCTCTTGCTCCGTCCATTGATATTTCCAAAAGCGGAGACGCAATTGCGCCTCTTGCCGCGGCCTGAGCCCTATTTTCTCCAACTCCTGTTCCAATACCAAGAAGCGCAGAGCCGGCCTGCGCCATGATTGTTTTGACATCGGCAAAGTCAACATTAATAAGTCCCGGCATTGTTATAAGATCCGATATCCCGTGAACTCCCTGGGTCAAAACCGAATCGGCAACTTTAAATGCCTCAAGAAGAGATAGTTTTTTATCAACCACATCCAAAATTCTCTGGTTTGGAATAACAATTAGAGTGTCTACTTTATCTTTGAGATTTTCTATTCCTTCTTCCGCCGTAACCATTCGCCTTGTTCCTTCAAAAGAAAATGGTTTGGTTACAACTGCAACTGTCAGAACTCCCAATTCTTTTGCGGCCTTTGCAAGTATCGGTGTTGCTCCCGTCCCTGTTCCTCCGCCCATACCTGATGCCAAGAAAAGCATGTCTGTCCCGTCAATCATTTCTTTTATTTTTTCGTATGACTCTTCAGCTGCCTGTCTACCAATTTCAGGACTTCCACCCGATCCTAGTCCCTTTGTGAGATTTTCTCCAATTTGAAGTTTTGTAGTTCCCTTACATAAAAGAAGGACCTGCGCATCCGTATTGACGCAGATAAAGTCCACTCCCTGGACCTCGCTTTGGGCAACCATTGAATTAATGGCGTTATTTCCTCCACCCCCAACACCCATTACTCTTATTTTGGCAAAATTTGTTGTTTGAGGTTTAATAAGCATATTTAAATTAAATGCATCCTAACATAACAAAAATCATTTTGCAATACTTTAGGGCATAAAGGATTTCGCAAATGAAAAAATTCTAGAAAATAATTTATTAAAGTGGATATTAAACTTAGGAACAGAAATTCCAAAGGGTAAAGATGCGGCAGTTTCAAATCCTTCGCCGCAGATTGCAAGGCCTACAACTGTTGCAAATGAAGCGTCTTGAATTTCATCAATTAAGCCTTTTATATTAGTGGGAATTCCGATTCTAACCGGCATTGCCAAAGTTCTTTTGGCCGATTCCGTAACTCCAATTGTCCCTGCTCCTCCTCCCGTAATTACAATTCCTGCCGGAGTTAGGGATCCATATCCGCTTTTTTTAAGTTCTTGTCCTATCATGCCGAATATTTCATTTAAGCGGGGTTTTATTATTCCATCTACCAAAGTTTTTCTGGAAACTTTACGCAATTCCTCTTGCAAATTAAGATGGGAAAGATCCATCTCATCCAAATCTTTTAATTCTCGGTCTTGCCCAAATTCATCCTCTCTTTTTATTTTTATTTTTGAGCTTTCGGATAAAAGCATTTTTATTTTTTCAGCAGATTCCAAAGAAATTCGAAGGCCTATCGCCAAATCATTTGTAATGTGCCTTGCTCCTATTGGCAAAACAGCCGAATAAGAAACCGCACCCTCTATATAAATAGAAATATCTGTTGTTCCGGCGCCAATATCAACCAAGATAACTCCCAGTTCTTTTTCTGTGTCTGTCAGGACAGCAAGGCTACTTGCGTATCCGCTAAAAACAATACCGTCAACGTCTATCCCAACTTGAGAAAATGCCTTCTCTAAATTTCTAAGGGATGTTGCATTAGAGGATATAATATGCGTATCTACTTCAAGTCTTATTCCCGTCATTCCAACGGGATCCTTTATTCCTTCCTGGCCGTCAACGATATAGTTTCTGGGAAGAACATGAATTATTTCCCGACTTGATGGCAAAGATACTGCTTTTGCCGCATCAATTACTCTTGTAACATCGTTTTGGGTAATCTCTCCTTGCGGCGCCGCTACTGCAACTACACCTCGTGAATTTAAAGACTCGATATGGCTACCATTAATAGATGCAATAATGTGGGAGACAGAATAACCGGCCATCCGCTCTGCCCCGTCAAGAGAATTATTAATAGCCTCAACCGCTTCTTCTATGTCAACTATCTGCCCCTTCTTTACTCCTTTTGCACTAACCTCGGATACCCCCAATACGCTAACCTCATCATCAACCCTTGCAATAAGAGAAACGATTTTCGAGGTGCCGATGTCAACTCCAACCACTATTTTTCCCTCACTCATAGAAAGATTCAAAAAGAAACAACAGGTTTGTCAAACCTAAAATCTAGGCTTTTAAACCTTTTCCCTTCTATTGTAAGCTGTTTAAGTATTGCTTGTAAAGAGGATATTTGGTCATTCAAATTCTTCTTGTAAGAAAAAATAATTTGACCGTTATCCTTAAGACTAACCACGCTAAAACTTTTTTCTTGGGATATTGAGCCGTATTGGATATGCGAATTGTACAATAGATTTTCCAAATCCGAAGTTGGGAATGGATTAATTCCAGACAGCGGGTTAATGAATAGTTGTCTTTTGTTCCAGAAAATTGGTGAAAGAAATACAATAAGTAAGCCTAAAAAAACAAGACAGAAAGCAAAATACAGAAATATTTTTTTAATAAAAATTCTACTTTTTCTTTTTTGCAGCATTTGTAACAACCTCAATTATTTTTTGTGAAGCGTCTTGGACAAGAAGATTATTGGAATTAAATCTCAATCTATAAGTATTAATATTGTTAAACATCTTTGTAACAACCTGTAAAAATCTCAATGAATTTAATTCATTTTGCGAATAAACTTCGGCAAGACCTTTGCTTTTAAGAAATATTGCATTTTTCATTTGTTCATTACTTTGAGAAAAAGGAAGAGGTATTAATAGCGCCGGTTTTTGGAAAAACATAAGTTCCGTTATCGTATTTATTCCCGATCTTCCTATAATTAAATCCGAATTTTGAAAAACCGGTCCTATTTTATCTATATCAATAAATTTTTTAATCGCATATCTTTTTTGTAAATTTTCGGGGAAAGTATCCCTTAGGCTTAACAGACTTTCAAAATCACCATACTCTTTTGCATCTCCTACCTGGTGAATAATATTAAACTTCTCAAGCAATTGTCTTAATACTCCCTCAACCAAACTATTAATAGAGTGAGACCCTGTGCTCCCGCCCGTAACATAAATTGTCGGCAGCGTGCTTTTTGAACGGTTAAATCTCAAGCTCTCCAATATTTCCTTTCTCAATGGATTACCGGTTAGAATAGTCTTATCTATCGGAAAAAAAGCAAATGATGATTCCCATGATATGCAAATCTTGCTTACAAATCTTGAAAGGAATTTGTTGGCAGAGCCTGCCTCCAACGTCTGCTCATGAATAACGCTTGGAATCTTCAAGAAAAACGCCGCCAAAATAACAGGCAAAGAAACATATCCCCCAAACCCCAATACAACATCCGGTTTAAACTTTCTAAGTATTGATAAGGCTTGAAAAAATCCATAAGGAATTTTAAAAAGAGAGGGAATTGTATATCTTGTAAATTTTCTCTGCAGTCTCCCTGTTGTAATTCCTATAAAAGGAATTTTTCTTTCTGTAACTATTTTATATTCGGCAGATAATGACTTGTCGCCCTCCAGCGCAAATTTTCTCCCGATAAAAAGAATCTGGGTATCCTTTGGCAATTTATCAATTACCGCCAAACTTGGTGATAAATGTCCCCCAATTATTACAATCTTCATGCGTCAATCCTTTGTTTGGAAATATTTAATAAAATTCCAATTGAGCAAAGATCAACTATAAGGGCAGATCCTCCATATGAAATAAAAGGCAGAGGAATTCCGGTTAATGGAAGAAGCGCCGTTTGGGAACCCAAATTAATAATAGCTTGTGTAGCCAAAAAAGTTGTTATCCCTCCTGCCAAGAGTTTACCAAATTTGTCTCTCGCGTGTCGGGCAATATAAAAACCCCGCCATACAACAAACATAAAAACAAGAATAATTAATGAAGCTCCTATAAAACCAAACTCTTCCCCAATGATCGCAAAAATCGAATCTGAAGCTGTCTCCGGAAGATATGCATATTTCTGTAAAGAATTTCCAAGACCGACCCCTGTTAATCCGCCTGACCCCAAAGCGATTAATATTTGTTTTACGTGATAGGATGAAGTGTCAACTGATTGGTTAAGACTAAGAAACTCCTCAAGTCTTTTAGCCCGGTAGGGAGATATTTTTATAATTAAAATGCTTATTATTCCAAGAACGGGCAAAAGAGAGACAAAATACAATATGTTGCTTCCTGACAAAAAATAAATTGCTAATGCTTCTGAAAGTATAACTGCGGCAGTACCCATATCCGGCTCAAGAATTATAAGAAGTATGAGAAGAGCAAGTAAAAGCAAAAATGCTAATAACCTGCCTTTTTCTTTGCTGGAAAACCATGCGGAAAGATAAATGGCAAGACCTAATTTTACAAATTCGGCTGGCTGAAGCAGGAAAAATTTCAAATCGATCCAACGGTTTGCGCCAAGCAAATGTACGCCAATCCCGGGAATAAACACCAATATTAGTAAAAATATCGCAAAAGAAAGAATGGGGAGAGAGAGATTATAAAGTTTGTGGTAATTAAAGTTTGCAAAGCATAAAAGAGAGATAATTCCCAGAATAACCCAGAAAAATTGGTCCTTGATATAATGATATTTATCTGCAAAATCTCTGAAAGCTACATAAGACGAGCCGTCATAAATCATAAAAAGTCCAAAAAGTGTTAAAAAAACAGTGGGAATTAGAAGCGTTATGTCTATCTTTTTCATATTGTCCGAAGAAACTTAATATTATTTAATGAAAGCCAGGTAAAGTCCTAAAATAGCAAAGAAGAACCCAAGAAGCCATCCGCGCATAACTATTTTTGGTTCATCCCAACCCCTTCTCAAAAGATATAAATGAAGAGGCGCCGCCAGGAAGATTTTTTTGCCAAAAAATCTTTTCGCAAAAAGTTGAGTTAGTGAAGACGCTACCTCCAAGACAAAAACTCCTCCTATAAAAACAAGGGCAATGGTCTTGCCCGTTAACAAACCTATTACGGCCAGTGCCGCTCCTAAAGACATAGATCCTACATCTCCAAGCCAGATCCTTGCTTTGTAAATATTGAAATACAAAAACGATGCGACTGACCCCATAAGAATTGCGATAAAAATTCCCAGTGACTGGTCAAGCTGGTTTGCGGAGATTGCCAAAAAAGCAACAAGACAGATAAGAAGAAGCCCCGATGCCAAACCATCCAACCCGTCGGTAATGTTGAAAGCATTGGTAAAAGCTACGATTACAAAAGCGGCAAACGGGATATAAAGAAAACCCAAACTTGCAAGACCAAATCCTCTTATGAAAATAAAATGGTAGCCTAATTGGAAGTAAAGAATTGAGGCAATAAGAATTGCCAATATCCACTGGATTATAAATTTATGCCTGAACTTTAGTCCGAAAAATGAAGAACTTGTCCCGTTAATAAGTTTCTTTGCATCATCGTATAAACCCAATAATCCAAAGCTTATAAAAGAAAAAAGGATCGCAATAAGCTCCCATATTTTAAAGTCCACTCCCAGTATCCCGTATGACCAAAGAGTCAGGACCGAAACGACCACTATTATGAGTATTCCTCCTCCAAACGGAGTTCCGGCTTTCCAGTTATTGTATTTATCGAAAATTGGCGAGGGCTTGTTGAACATATCAACAGTTGATTGCTTCTGACGGCGAAACTTCATTTTTTTGTACAAAAAATCTATGAAGGGAATTATAAGGGCAGATGTGATAAATAGCGACAAAAGAGTCAAGCCCAAAAGCTGTGCCATAAGGATTTAATTATACTCCATCCTTTTCTTTATTGCACCCAAACGTTTAAGGGCGCGTTGGCACTCAAAAATATATGTGCAAACGCAAGCAGCCTCCCGGGTTAAATTTCCCATTATTTAATTGTTACGCTTTTGGAAAGGGTGGAGGAATTTTGGAGAAATCTTCAGGACCTTGTCTTAAAAAAGAATTTTCTAATTCTTCCGCTTCAATTACTTTAAAAAACGGCACTGCGACCAGTAACGCTCCTAAAATAAAATCGGTTCTTTCTTTAAATCTGCCAAGCTGACTAGTCATATCTGACAGCCAATCTGTAAAAGCTGGTGAATCTTTTTGTAACCTGTCGTAAAACCATATAAGGTCAATCTCCCGTTTGCCTTCTGTAAGATCAACATGATCAAAAATGTCGTGACGGACTACCTCTAGAGTTGATGGGGTTATGCGATATTTGATTGCTGACTCGGGAAGTGATTGGCTAATCATATCGTAAGACATTGCTACGGCTAAAAAATAAATAAATTCATCTTCTATATCAATAGATCGTCTAATTTCTCTTAAAAACAATGCAAGGGAAGGTTGTTCAACCATCATTTTTGACATAACGCTTTGCACATATTCTGCTATATTGTTTTCTTCCCCATTTAATTTCCGTTCCGTACGTTCAACGATTCCTTCCGTTATCCCTAGTTTGGAGCCGTTTTCCTTCATGTGCGGATTATACCAAAAACTAAAGAGGAAATCAGCGGGTGGCGAGTTGAATAAAAGACCTACTATCAATATCAAACCAGAAAGACGGTCCTTTTGTATTACCTGTGGAAGTAGTTACATGAAGAAGAGTCGGGTCATCCCAACCCGTAACATCTTTGAAGACATATTGCACTTTCTTTTGTATAAAAAGTGTGGCTACGTCTAAATAATTCTGTCCGTCGGAGAATGAATCGCCATTTGCTTTAAATACTAAAAACGTAAAAGAATTCGAATCATCTTCTCTTAGAAATACATATTTATCATCGGGAGAAAAACTATTAAGAGGAAGGGTCATTGATCCATTTTCAACTGTCTTTGAAAAAAGAAGTTTCTGGTTTTCTCCGGAAAGGGCCGAAACATAAAATGAATATAATTTGGAACCGTCAGATTGATTGGATATTTTCATGACTATTTTCATTTTCCCATCCGGAGAGTGAACCTCCCTATCCGGATTTACTGTGGGAGTGGCAACCGGTTTGATTAAAATTGAAGGATTTTGGGGTATGAAATTTGTTTTTTTATAACCGGAAACCAACCAAACTACCGCAATAACTAAAATAACGAAAAGAACAAATAACTTCAAGGGAGAATTTCCGGCAGATTTACTCATCTATACTTAGAATAGTAAGATCCAGACAAGAAGTCAAGAATAATTATTTTACAGTTACGCTTTTGGCAAGGTTGCGGGGTTTGTCAGGATCAAGCTTTAGATTTACCGCCATGTAGTATGCCAAAAGCTGAGCAACAACGACTTGAGCGATGTAGGAGCCATCCTTTACATCTTTTACTTCAATGAAATGGTCAAATGCTTCGGAGTTTTTATGGGAGATTCCGATAATTACTCCGCCCCTTGACTTTATTTCTATCGCATTTGAGATTATTGATTCATAGGTCTCATCCTGAGGCGCAAATACGATGCACGGCGTACCTTTTTCAATCAAAGCAATTGTCCCATGCTTTAATTCTCCACCCGCTAATCCTTCGGTCGGAACATAACTTACTTCTTTGATCTTCAGAGCTGCCTCCAAAGCCGAAGAATAAGACACTCCCCGACCGATAACATAAATATTTTTAATTTTACTTAAGATCGAAGCGATATTTTTTATTTGGTTAATGTTTTTATTTTCAAAAAGTCTTTCTATTTCATCTGCCCCATCAAGTAAAATTTTCTTAACATCGCTCAATCTGCCAATTCCGGCAAAAACCAGCATTAAAATAACACAAAGTTTTGCGGTATAAGCTTTGGTTGATGCAACTGCTTTCTCCGGGCCTGCATTTAGCAACACCTTGAAATCTGCCATCCTGTAAATAGATGAACCAAGAGTATTGGTAATTGCGACAATTTTGCAGCCTTTGTTTTTTGCCCTATTAAGAGGTTCTATTACATCAATTGTTTCGCCGCTTTGGGACAACGCAATAATAAGGCTTTCATGTGTCAGAAAATCCTCAAGATAATTAAACTCCGATGCGACCGCCGTATTTATGTGCTTGTGTGCGGTTTTTGAAAAAAGATATACTCCTGCAAGACCCGCGTGAAAAGCAGTGCCGGCTCCAATAAAAAATGTCCCCTTTGCTTTTTTGATAATGCTACTTAATTCTTTTACCTGGTCTTGATAATTCTGGGCAATATTTCTTATCACGTTTGGCTGCTCATAGATTTCCTTAATTAGAAAATGATCAAATTTCCCCTTATTTGATTCTTCAAACTTCCATGTAACTTCCTCTGGTACTATTTTTAATTTATTGCCTTCCGGTAGATGAAGTAGCTGAATGTCTTTTTTACCCATGATTACCATCTCCCAATCCTTAACAAAGATAATTTTTCGAGTGTATTTGATAATGCTTATAATATCCGATGCCACAAAAAATTCTCCCTCACCAAGACCAACTACCAATGGTGAACCATTTTTGACGGCAATTATTTCCGAAGATTTTGCGTAGGAAACAACAATTGCATTAAGACCTTTAAGCCTATTAAATGTATCTCTGACCGAGGAAGCAAAACCTTCTTTTTGTAAATAATCTTCAATCAAGTGAGGAATTACTTCCGTGTCGGTTTGGGATAAAAATTTGTGACCTTTTTTGATAAGATCGTCTTTAAGTTCCTGGAAATTTTCAACAATTCCATTATGAACAACTGCAACAGATCTTGTGCAATCAAGATGGGGATGCGCGTTTTGGACAGTTACTCCTCCATGAGTCGCCCATCTTGTATGCCCTATCCCCAAGGAAGATGAAGCTTTAAAAATCTCTGAATTTTCATTTACATTTTCTATTTTGCCCGTATGTTTTTCGACAATGAATTTCTTTTGTGCTTTGACTGCAATTCCCCAGCTGTCATAACCCCTATACTCAAGAAGTTTTAAACCTTCAAGGGTAAGGGTTGCAACGTTATCCTTATTTCCAACATATCCGAAAATTCCACACATAATTTTATATTTTAGATTTTACTATTGAAACTATATTTTTCAAATCATAAACAATTGAGTCCGGCTTAAATCCTTGAATTTCTTTTTGATTTTGGGCATACCTTCCTCTTTTCACCCAAACAGTAAAGACGGACGGAAAATGTTTCTTGACATCGTGTAAAATTGTCGCCTTATCGTCAATCAAAAAAAGTTTTGCGTCTTTATATTTTCCCAAAATCTTTTCTATTTCCTTAGTTTTGTCCAAAACGATATGTGTATGTTTTTCCTCAAAATATTTCTGAATATCTGTATTTATTAATTTATTTTTTTGAAACCAAAAATCGCCTTCTGAAAAAATCCCAAGATTTATAAATTTTGATAAATTCTTTAACACTTGACCAACTTCTTTATATAATGAAAATTCTTTTAAAAGAGTTTCTTTATATAAATCTATATTAAAAAGCGTATAATCAATGTCGAATAAAACTATTGGTTTTTTATTCATTTTTTCTTACTTATAATCTCCTGAAATTTCGTATAATATGTGACGCCATCTGAAATATTGCTCATAATGGTCGTGCCTGCTCCCACGGTAACATTTCTTCCTATAATAACACCCGGCATAGTTGACACTCTTATCCCGATATTAGAATTGTCTCCAATCATTGCCCCTAAACTTGTAAGACCGGTGTCGATTTTTTCTTCTTTAACAATAACTTTAACGCTTGTTCTATCAAGCCTGACATTTGCATTGTAAAATCCGGCTGCAATTTTGCAGTTCTTACCAATAATTGAATCTCCTATAAATCCCGAATGAGTCGTAGAATCTTCCATCAAAATACTGTTTTTAATTTCCATATTTGCTCCTACAATACAATTCGCTTCTATGTCTACTCCCGAGCGTATAATTACATTATTGCCAATGAATACGTTATCCCCGATATAGCATGGGCCCTTAATTACCGCCTTCTCCATTACGCAAACATTGTCCCCAATAATTACCGCCCCTATAATCTCTGCGCTTTTAGCGATGTTTGTATGCTTACCAATAGCTTTAGTTTCCTCTATGATCTTCCGAGAATATTTGTTAAATAAGTATTTTCGCATATCAAAAAGGTGCCAAGGATACTTAAGGGATGGGGTCTGCCTATCCCAAAGCATTACCTCAACATGATATTTTTTCATATATACAGATAGCGCTTCTTCAAAATCGTATTGATGTTTTTTTGTTTCGGAATAAATATCGAAAAAGGCCTGTGTTAAAACATATACTCCTAACGCTTTTATGTTGGATTGCTCTTCGCCTTTTCTGGGTTTCTCTACAATCTCAACAACTCTATTCTTTTCCAATTTTAAAATACCAAATAAATATGGCGTATCTGTTTTTGCCCCCACAAGAATTGTTTTTGACCTTGAAGCATTTATTTTAGGACTTAACTTTCTAAATATTTCTCCACAATCCACTCTTTCTGCGAGAATTAATAAAAATTGCCCTACCAATAATTCTTTTGCCTGAATTAAAGCATTGCCCATACCTTTGGGCTCATTTTGCAATACATATTTAATATGCTTACTATACTCAGGATAATTATTAAGCTGCCTCTCTATGTCCCTATTTGGTCCTTGGATAATAATGATGTCGTTAATGCCCTCATCAATCAAACCCTTGACGGTATAGAAAATTATAGGCTTTCCCATTATCTTTAAAAGAGATTTATGAGTATTATTAAATGGCCAAAATCTTGTAGATTCTCCTGCTGCTAAAATTACTACTTGCATATTCTATTCCTCCTTTACCCTTTTAATATTTGCCCCCAAACTCCTCAGTCTTTCTTCAAGCATTTCATATCCTCTATCCAAATGATTGACTCCAAAAATAACACTTTCGCCACTCGCGCATATTGCTCCCAAAACAAGAGTGGCTCCCGCTCTTAAATCCGATATTTCAACAACTCCGTTATGCAATTTTGTAGGCCCGAATATTCTGGCAGCATGACGATAATCCGGATTGTTGTCCGAAAGATTAAAGTTATAAACTTTTTCCGGATTTTTTATTTCGGGGTTGAAAAGATTTATACGTGCGCCCATTTTTTTGAGTCCTTCTACATATCCAAACCTATTTTCGTATACTGTTTCGTGTATCGTAGATGTCCCGTTTGCCTGTGTCATCAGGATCGCCCATGGTCCCTGCCAGTCGGTCATAAATCCCGGATAAGAACTGGTCGTAACATCCGTACTCATAATTTGTTTATCATAATAAAACCTTATCCCGTCGGATCCTTCCTCAACCCCTGCTCCGATTTCTTTTAGTTTTTTTATAAATTCAGCTAGCTCCACTTTATTTGCATTTTTTATAAGAATGTCCCCTTTTGTTATAATTGCGCCAACAGCCAGCGTAACTATTTCATTTCGATCTGGTCCTATTGTAAAAGTTGTCCCTTTGAGCTTATCGACGCCTGTTATAATAATTGAATTACTTTCTCCCCTTTTAACTTTTGCTCCCATTTGGTTAAGAAGATTTATCAATTCGTCAATTTCAGGCTCCTGGGCTACGTTCCCCAGTATTGTTTTTCCTTTTGCCAAAACCGATGCGAGGATTAAGGTTTCAGTACCCGTATGAGTTGGTTTATCAAAAGAGTATTCCACGTCACCTCTTTTTGAAGAGTTCTTTAAATAAAAATACCCGTCTTTGCTATTATATCTTGCGCTTACCCCCATTGCCCGAAGCCCTTTAATCGTTCTGTCTATTGGTCTTGCTCCGATTCTGCATCCACCCGGATTGGGGATTATGGCTACGCCCTTTCTTGATAGAAGAGGAGCCATAAACATTGCCGAAGTCCTTATTTTAGCCGCTTCCTCCAGAGATATTTTTTCTTTTTTGATTTTCTTAACCTGAACTGTAATTGTATGATCGCTTATTTTAACTTCTCCGCCTAATTCCTTGATAATCTCTACCATTACCATAAAATCCGATATTAATGGAATGTTTTTTATCACAACTTTTTTGTCTGTTAAGCACGCGGCAACCAAAGCTTTCAGGGCGACATTTTTTGCGCCCGATACCGAAACGCTTCCGCTTAACCTTTTCCCCCCTCTTATTACAAATTTACTCATATATTAACTTTTCGCTAATCTTGTATATGTCCCCAGCCCCCATAGTTATGATAATTACATCCCTCCCATAGCTTTTCTTATCAATATATTCTATCACATCTTTAAACTCAGGCAAAAAAAGAACGTCTTTATGAGAGCGACTAATCTCTTCTTTTAGAATTTCTGCTGAGATAGTTGGATCTATCCTTTCACGAAGCGAACTATATATATTTGTTACTATAACAGTATATGCATCGTTAAATGAGTAACCAAATTCTTCGAACAAAGATTTTGTTCTTGAGTAGGTATGCGGCTGAAAAATACAAATTATTTTCGAATTTTTAAAGTTTTCCTTGAAAGCTGTTAGAGTTTTTTTTATTTCAGTGGGATGATGCGCATAATCATCAAAAATGAGTGCGCCGGATCTCAACCGACCTACATATTCTGACCTTCTTTTTGTTCCCCTAAATTCTAAGAGGCTTTTTTTAATCTGCGCAATACTTAACCCAAGTTCTAATGATGTAATTACGGAAGCTGTGGCGTTCAATGCGTTATGCTGCCCAAAAACATTAAGATTAAATTCTCCTAATTTTTCTCCGTTGCGGTCGAGGGAGAAGGAGAACTTTCCATTTGAAAATTTTACATTGCTAATTACAAAGTCATTATTTTTCGAAAATCCATAAGTGATTCTTTTGCCCTTATGCTGAAGAAGGAGTTTTTTTGTTTCACTGCTATCCCCGCAAATAATTAAAACCCCTTCTTTGGGAAGAGTATTTGCAAATTTGGTAAAAGCCTTAACTACATCATCCAAATCTTTGTATACATCAGGGTGATCAAAGTCTATGTTCGTAATTACCGCAATTTTCGGATGCTGCCACAAAAACTTAGGTCTCCTGTCATAATTTGGCTCTGTTGCGTATTCATCCGCCTCCGCAATAAAAAATTCTCCTTTTCCGTAATGTCCCGGCCCCCTTAGCGAGACAACGTCTCCAGTACCTACAAGGTAAGATGGATCCAAACTATTTTCCTTGAAGATTGTCGCAATCATCGCGGTTGTGGTCGTTTTTCCATGGGTCCCCGTAACAGAAATTCCTGTTAATTTTCTTCCAAAAATTGTGCCTTCCATGAAAATTCCAACCGCCTGACCCTGGGTTAATATATCTATATTCAATCTTTTTGCCTCTTTCACTTCGACATTGTCAAAACCACCGTGGGCTCCTGTCGTAATAACAAGATCAGCGCCTATTACATTTTTTTTGGCAAATCCCGTAATTGGAATTATGTTTGCTCGCGATAACGGCTTATCCGTAATAAAAGAGGACGCAATGTCCGATCCCGAAACATCAATTCCTGCTTCTTTGGCAATAATCGCAAGAGGAGTCATTCCAACTCCTTTGATACCTACAAAATGAATTTTTTTATATTGAGCCGTAGGCCTGCTCTGATCCGCCAGCTGGCGAAGAATGGGTTTAAGAATCATAATCTTTGAACAACCGTTACAAATTCGCCAAAACTTTTTCCGTCTCCCCTATAAGAAAAAAAATTATCTATATTACACTTCGTGCAAAGCTTTGATAATTGAATATTTTTTATGTTTATTTTCTCTTTCAAAAGAATTTTTTTAGCAATATCTTTTAAATCTAAAAAATATTTTCCTTTTCTTAATTTGAAACTATTTAATTTATTCAGCTTTTTGTCAAACATCTTTATCCTCTTCTGAGGAACATCGTAACAGCAGGGCCCAATTGACGGTCCAATACAAACTTTAATATTTTTTAAGTCTCCGTTCAAATCCTTAATTTTTTTTACCATTTGTTGAATAATCCCTTTAATAAGCCCTTTATATCCTGCGTGCGCTACTCCTATTATGCCCTTATTCTCATCATGAAAAATTATTGGCAAACAATCTGCAGTAACAATACCAAGAGCTATATTTTTTTTGTTGGTAATAAGACCGTCTGCATTATTTATTATTTTCTTTTTAGCGCTATCAATTATACTTACTTTTTCGCTATGGATTTGTTTAGCAAGGACAATTTTTTTTGTATCAATATTCATGGCACCTAAAAATCTATTAAGATTTTTCTTGGTCTTGATGTCTCCAAAATATCGCGTGGATATTCCCGCAACGATATCTTTGGAATTAAATAAATTAAATTTATAAATATTTTTATTCATTCCTGTCTTAACGCTTTACTAACTGCCTCATATTCATCCCACGGCTCCTCACCATGCCCATAATTCATTGATTTCTCATGGCTTTTGCCTGTTAAAAGAACCAAGTCTCCTTTTTTTGCAACGTTAATGGCAAAGCTTATCGCTTCTGTCCTTGAATCTATTTTAAAATAAACGTTTTTATCCTGAAGATCTACATAGCTTTTGTAATCCCTAAACTCAAAATCTTTAGATATTCCTTTTTCAATATCTTTATTAATATTTTGAATAGATTCTCCCCTCGGGTCCTCTTGAGTTAAGATGATAACATCTGCAATTGAAGATGAAATTTTACCCATAAGAGGCCGTTTTGTCCTGTCTCTTTTGCCGGCTGACCCAAACACATGAATAATTCTGCCCTTTGTTTCTTTTCTTAAAGAACTTAGTATTTTTTCAAATGCATTCGGAGTATGGGCAAAATCAATCATAACAACAAAATCTTTTTTATAAACTACGTCCTCTCTACCAAGCGGCGCAGAAAAGCTTTCGATCGCTTTTCTTATTTCTTCTTCGCTAATACCAAGTTGTTTACAAACGGCAATTGCCGCTAAAATATTATATTTATTAAATTCTCCGATTAACTTTGTTTTAAAAGGAAAAATTTCCAGATTAACATCGGCATCCTTTCCGATTCCGTATGTCCTTAATTCCAAATTCTTAATTCTTAATTCTGAATTAATTGATTTATATGACTCATCATCTCTATTTATGACTGCCACTTTTGCCATTTCTAACAATTTAGCCTTAGTTTTTAGATAATTATCGTATGTCTTGTGGTAATCTAAGTGTTCATGGGTAACATTTGTCAAAACTCCTATATCAAATTTAATTCCAAACACCCTATGCTGATCAAGGGCATGGGATGTTGTCTCCAGAACCATAAAAGACTTGTTTTTTGAGGGGAGCCCGGCTGCTTTTTTCAAGAATTTTTGGATACCAAACGAGGATGGGGTTGTAACATGAAACCCGACATCGTACTTTTTACCGTTAATTATTGCGCCAACAGAGCTTATCATTGATGCATCTTTACCGGATGACTTGAGGATATGGTAAATAAGGCTGGTTGTGGTCGTTTTCCCATCTGTCCCTGTCACGCCAATAACAATAATGTTTCGCGAAGGAAACCCAAACCAAATATTTGCAAGAAGGGCTATAAATAAATGGTATATGTTTTTAAGCTTCTGCCACATACATGTATTATACGCTTTTCTATTCCTACTCTCTATGTTTGAAGACGCGAGTTTGTACATTTTTATAATTGTTGATATAATTCGTTCAGATGGTTTTTGAGGGTAAAACCGGTGAAATAAGTCCCAATGAGATAGAAAGAGTAAGGAGTGTGCTTCAGAGGGAAGAGGGTGTAGTTTTCGTGCCAAAACGCCAACTTGATGTTTTCGTTCCTGATACCAATATTGTGTGTAAAATTTTAGGCGAGCGAAATACTGAATCGGCAATGAAATATCTTTTATGGATATCCAATTACTTAACCGACGCAATACCTATTGCAGACAAATTTGGAGCCGGTAGTCAATTCAAAGAAAGAAGAAAGTGGTTAACCAATATGACACAGAAATTTGGACCCTCTTTTAGAAAAGCATATCCAGCAAATAACCAGTTTAGAGTAAACGCAATGATTAAACCCTTAAGCTCCATACAATTCCTACAAATGCTTGCAAAAAGTAACCAAAATAACGAGATCGGGCTCAATCTGCAACGAATCTCAGAACAACTAGACTTGAGAGTTAAAGGAAAAAACGAGGAAGGGCAAAAAGTCAGCAAGAGTTACAATGAGATGGAAACACTTGAAGAAAAACTTGAGGTGGTGCATTTTCTGGAAGATAAGTTTATTGAAGTCTTAAGAATGTTTTCTTCCCAAAAAATCTAACTTTATTCTTCCGGGGGAATGCCGTAGTAACTTAGTAGATCCTTTGCAATTGAGAAAAATACAGGAGCCGCTGTTTCCGCCCCATAGATCGAGGATGTTGGCCTGTCTATAATAACAAGCATTACAAATTTTGGATCATTTGCCGGCGCAAAACCAATAAAGGATGCGATCGTTTGATTTGGGTCATAATGTCCCTTAACAGGGATCGAAGCCGTACCTGTTTTTCCGGCAACTCTGTAACCCTTGAGTCTGGCCCACGATGCCTCTCCATTGTTTACCGCATTGACCAGAATTTCGGTCATAACCTTAGCGGTTTTTGATGATATGGGAATTCCCATAACTTTAGGTGGAATTGAGACAATTTCCCCATCGGGAGACTGCACTCCGGCAACAACGTGTGGCTGCATTAGCTTACCTCCATTTGCAATCCCGGAGAAAGCGTTTAAAAGCTCAATTGGGGTCACAGATATGCCTTGTCCGAATCCTGTAGTTGCCAAATCAACCGAGTACCATAAGTTGCGCTTTTTTAATTCGGGAACCACTTCGCCCTGAAGATCTATATTTGTTGATTGCCCTATACCAAACTTAGTTAAATAAGAAATCATTCTGTCTAATCCCAATTTTTGCGCTACAAATACCATTCCTGTATTGTCCGAGTGTTTTATTACATCAATCATATTTGTATCTTTATAATACTTATCATTCCATGTATGAAGATCATATCCGCCTACGGATACGGGCTTATCACAAATTGGGCATTTGGTGTCAGGTGTAACAAGTCCTGCATCCAAAGCAGATGACATAATAAGAGGCTTAATTGTTGAACCGGGTTCATAGGTATTTGAAATGAAAGGATTTTTGTATAAATCATCTGCATAATCTTGAAAAGAATCGGGTGAAAAAGATGGAAAGGAAGACATTGCCAAAATATTTCCGGTTGCGGGATCCATAATTCCGACCATTCCACCTGATGCCCCATAGTCTTCTATCCCTTCTTTGAGTTTTCGCTGGGCTAAAAACTGTATCGACCTGTCAATGCTAAGTATTAAACTGCTGCCATTGACCTCTCCTTCCGATTCGTTTGCTTTTGACAAGATTGGTTTCCCTAATGCATCATGAATCTCAACCACAGACCCACCCTTACCCCTAAGGAGCCTATCATAATAACCCTCTAAACCAAAATATCCTTTGTCCTGCCCGGAATCATCTTTACCCACAAATCCTACCAGTTGGGCAGCTAAAGACGCTTCGGGATAAAAACGGCTAAAATGCTGCTCAAAACCAATACCGGGTAAATTTATATCACGCATATTTTCTTTTGTTTTCGTATCTATATCCGATTTCAAGGGAACCCAAAAACGATCAAGCGATAATTGGGCGCTAATAGACGCTTTTTTAACGCCAAGGACCAAGGCCAGCAGAGTCGAAGCTTTTTCCTTATCTCCTATTTGCTTAGGATTTGCAAAAACTAAATAAGAAATCTTATTACCAGCTATAGGAAAGGAATCTGAGGTTTTAATTTCTCCTCTTATTGGCAACAAAGACACTTTTCCGGAATATTGAGATTGAGCCAAGGCGGATAGCTCCTGACCTTTAACTATCTGCCAATAAAAAAGGCGGCTTAGAATAAGAGCAAAAATAAAGCTAAGAATGAAAAAAGTGAAGCGATAGCGCCAACTCATTGTTTGAGAGCCAAAGGCAAAGTTTTTGTTAAAACCAATTGTGATTTATCTTCAACAAATCCTAATTCTGAAGCTTTAGAAACAATAGTTGTAAGAGCCGAAGCTTTAAAAAGCCTCTCTCCCAATATTGCATTTGCCATTTTAAAGGATCTTATTTGATCTTCAATCTTTCCCAATGCTATACCGGATGTAGACAATCTGTTAGATACGATAGTTTGAACCACAGACAGAATTATTATTGCCGATATAAAAAATATTATAATCGGGGTAGATCTTGCTTGCCCTGAGCCTACTGAATGTGTCGAACCTGTTGAATGAGTCATATTAATTTTTTACAAATATTCTAAGTTTTGCGCTTCTACTTCTCCTATTGCGTTCAATTTCCTCAAGGCTAGACAATATTGGTTTTCGGGTTAATATTTCTCCTATTCCTTTTGATGCAAAATCCAAAAACATATTTTTTACAATCCTATCTTCCAATGAATGAAAAGATATAACCATCATCCTTCCATTTTTATCAAGAAGCTCTAATGCCTTAGGCAAAGCCTCTTTCAGCGAATTTAATTCGTCGTTTACTGCAATTCTTAGCGCCTGAAATATTTTTGTAGCGCTATGAATTTTGGAAGGATTTTTGTACGGAATTCCTTCCAACGCCTGAACCAAATCTTTTGTTGTTTCTATCGGTTTCATCTTACGGGCGCTGACAATAGCTTTAGATATGAACCTAGCATTACTTTCTTCACCCAATTTATTAAATAATTCATAGAGCTCTCCTTTCGTTAAAATTTTTATCATGTCCTTTGCCGTTATTCTTAAATCTTGATCCATTCGCATATCAAGCGGGCCTTCTTTTTGAAAACTAAAACCCCGAACTGGCGTATCCAGTTGATGGCTTGATACACCAAGGTCAAAAATTATGCCTGCTACTCCGCCAGCTGGCGGACCAAAATTTTTTGAATGTGCAATTTTATCTATATCTCTAAAATTCCCTCTTGCTAATGTTAATCTTTCCCAATTTTTAACTTTCTCTTGAACATAATCTATCGCTTCTTGATCAACATCTATCGCCAAAACTTCTCCTCCCAACTTTAAAATCTGTTCCGTATGTCCGCCGCCGCCAAGTGTAGCGTCGATGTATTTCTTATTCTTTCCTACATTAAGATTCTCAATTACTTCGCTTAAAAGTACGGGTGTATGAAAATTATTCATTATTCTTATTTTCGCCCCTTATAAGCTTTTGAGAAACTTTATCTATATTTTTTTCAAGGTTGCGCATGTAGGTCTCCCACAAATCTTTATCCCAAAGCTCTACATAGCGGGACAATCCTACGAATACAACTTCGTCTTTAATCTTTGCAAAGCTTCGTAAGTAGTTAGGTAAAATAAACCTTCCCTTGCTATCAAGCTCAACGAAATTTGCCCCTCCCAGGAGGAATCTTTGGGTTTCTCTTGACTCTTTCTGAATGAATGGTTTTCCTTGCGTCCCTTCAAGAAGAGCTTTCCATCCTTCTTCTGATACGATAATGAGCGAATTTTCATATCCTAAGGTTATAATTAATTTGTTTCCTATAATTTCTCTTAGTTTTTTTGGAAAGGCGACTCTGCTTTTTGCCCCAACTTTTCCTTCGTACTGACCTAAGAGCATTCCTGCCACATCTTTCATAGTTTTCTGCATCCTGCCCACCTTTTCCCACTTTAGACCACTTATTATCATTTTGGGACATTTATTAGTGGTTGTCAAGAGGCTAAATGAACAAAATAGCGTATCTATGAGTTAAGAACACTAAATGAAGTTATAAATCGAGGGTTTTTTCCGACTGATAAATTTTGCCGTTTGTTTTTGTAATTTTTAAAGTAAGTTTTATGCCTGAAACATCCTGATCATAATGGCATACATCCGAGCAAGTTCCCAGAGTTATCTCCTGTGTTGCCGGTTTTCCCGGAGTTTTAACATCCAACTGACCAATCGCGCCTCTTGGAATTCCGCCTTTTGATGTATAGGCTAACTGATACTCAATTAGGGATATGTCCTGGGTATTGGTAATTTTCATAATTACCTTTTTGTTTCCGGCTCCGGCTGTAAGACTAAGTCCCAATTCCTCAGGAGTCAAAGTTAAAACCTGCGGCATAGATTCTTCCGTAACTGCGGGTTGCACTACGGGCTTTGGAGAAGATTTCCTTGAGGACAAAACATATATCGCTATACCCACTAAAAGAAGTGCTCCTAAACTTAAAATTAATAATATCTTTTTATCTTTCATCTTAGTTTTGGTGGCCTTTATTTAGGCGGTTCTAATTCAAGATTTCTCTGATTAATTGTTGTACCATACTGCTTTTTTAAATCATCTATGGACTCCTCGTCGCTTCCTATTCCCAACCCTCTACACATATTGGAAATCTCATTTTTCATTTGCGCCCTAAGTTCCGCAGACATTTCACTCTCAGTCCTGAGCACATGAGAACGCATTATAACTGCCTGAGCATCCATTCCTTTTGGACTCAGAGCAATTGTACTGCCATTAATAAATATATCTGCGGGTCCAAATTGTACTTTCTCCGGTTGGACAGCTCTTGGCGCTTCTACCATAAACTAAGATAATTTCTTTTTAAAATATTCTACAAGTTTTTCTATTTTAATTCTTTCCTGTTTCATCGTGTCTCTATCTCTAACTGTCACTGTTTTATCTTCCAAGGTTTGAAAATCTATTGTTATGCAGTATGGTGTGCCGATTTCATCCTGGGAATAATAACGCTTACCAATGTTGCCTCTATCATCAAATGCAACCATACCGTCCAATTCATTTCTAAGATTATCATAAACATCTTTCGCCGCTTTTACAATAGGCAATTTGTTCGCAAGCAAAGGAAAAACCGCAACTTTATATGGAGCAAGTTTCGGATGAAGTTTCAAAACCACTCTTTTTTCTTCCTGCTTGTATGCATCAAGCAGTAAAAAAAGCATAGATCTATCAACCCCGGCTGAGGTTTCTATATCCCAAGGAATATATTCTTCGCCTGTTTCTTCGTTTTTATAGGTCATTTTATTTCCTGAGTATTTTTGATGACGCGACAAATCCCAATCTCCTCTGTTATGAATACCCATAAATTCCGACCAACCAAAAGGAGCATTATATTCTATATCTGTTGCTGCTATCGCGTAATGGGCTATCTCATCTTTGTTGTGATCTCTAAACCTTAAATTATCTTTATTAATTCCTAGTGAAACATAAAAATCCATTCTATTTTTCTTCCAGTACTCAAACCACTTATCTCCCTGCCTTTTTTCAGGTTTTATGTAGAATTGCACTTCCATTTGCTCAAATTCCCGTGATCGAAATGTAAAATTGCCCGGAGTTATCTCATTTCTGAAAGCTTTTCCTATCTGAGCAACGCCAAAAGGAATTTTAATTCTTGTTGAGTCAACAATATTTCTAAAATTAACGTGCGCTCCGTTGGTAATTTCGCCTCTTAGAAAAATTTCCGATTGTTTCCCCTCAATAATACCTAAATATGCTTTTACCAAAAGATTGAATCTTTTTGGATCTGTCCAATCAGCCTTTATATCTTTATGGGTCTTTATATGCTCCTCTATCTCTTCTTTCTTATCTGCTCTAAGACGCTTATGACAAACTTTGCATTCAATCAAAGGATCTACAAATGCCTCTACGTGTCCCGATGCTTCCCATGCTCTAGGATTCATCATGATGGCGGCATCCACACCAACAATATCCTTCCGCAACTGTACCATTTCTTTCCACCATATATCTTTTAAATTCTTTTTTAGAAGTGTTCCAAGCGGTCCATAATCCCACGTCCCCGCTAACCCTCCGTAAATTTCGCTCCCGGGAAAAATAAATCCTCTACGTTTACAAAGAGCGACTAATTTCTCAAGCAAATTATCCATAAATACAAATAATCTCTTTTATTATAACATACGATATTGTAGATTTTACATATTGGTAAACTTATGTTATGTTTATAAAACCATAATGATTAATAAGGATAGACCAACAAAAATCAAAGTACTGGAATTATTAAATGTGGCAAGTCTTTTTGTCGCATTTGTAATAATAGGAATAACACACATTGTGCCGCCCCCACTTCTTGAGGCATTAAGAATGCCGCTATATTTACGTGCGGTAGGCATTATGTTGGGAATTGGTTGGCCATTATCGCTTAATATCTATCATTTAGTTTTATCGCTAGTTGGATTAGTAATAATATTAAATATTATCTCTCTTCGATTCTTTTATAGCCTTTATTTGAGAAGAATAACAAAGATCTCATCCGTCCTAGGTCTTTTTCTTCTTCTTTTCTCGGGTTTGTTTTTTTCTTTCTCCCTGACCCTATGGAACAAAATAAGTTTATCTAATATTGAAACTTCTATTGTCTATGCAGCAATATCATTTGTTATGTTTGTACTTGATCTTAAAACTCTTAGGGCTATTCGAAGATAATTTAAAAAGCAATTTCATTTTGAAATAGATGAAGAGTTCTTCTTGTTTTTAATTTTCTCTCAAGAATATTTTCTATAATCCTCTCCGAAAAACCCCGGTCTAAAAGTTTTGCTTCCGACCAAAAACCTAATCCTTCAAGAAGCTTCTTTTCGAAAAAGAATAATAGATTTTTTATGCCCCGTCCTTCTGATAACTCAAAAAGGGTTTCTTTTAGAAGCTTAAAAATGTGCTCATTTTCCTGATTTTCTGGACAAAGCCCATCTATCAACTCGCATATATAATAAGCAAATCCTACCCTCTCTAGCGTATTTTTAATTGGAGCAAAATCCTCTATGGTATGCGCCTCTGTAAGAATAGGAAGCAAAGATCTGCTACTTTTATAAAGACTTATACTTGTAAAATTTAACAGTTCAATATGGGGAGATCTGCGGCTTGTAATTTTTCTAACTCCCGGCGCTTTAGCTTGGATCTTGCCATGATTTTTGCTAAATATAGTTAAAATTCTATCTGCCTCACCAAAGTTTTTCCTTTTTATAATAATCCCCTCTGTGCGATAACTCCTTATCATAATCTTCTCCTTATTGCTTTAATTTTATCTCTTTATCTGTTAGCAATCCAAATTTATCTATTTGTTTCCCGTTAACTGAAATAGTATATTCATTACTCTGAGTTCCGGGCTGCTTTTGTATTAAGAGCGGCAAAATTGATCCGTTTGCTACCTTAAACGGCAAACTGTAGGAAACCGTGAAGGTCGCAACGCCCTTTGGTCTTACGGTCAGAAATCCTTCAAATACGGTTTTGTCCAGATCTTCATATGAAGTAACTTTAACTTCTGATCCCTTTGAATCCGTAAGCTTACTTCCCTTTGGAACATAAATTCTCACCCAATCCCGCAGTACTGCGTTCAAGCACAAATTTCCTCTTTCAAGGTTGCAGTCGGAAGGAGGAAAAGGATTTTTATAATTTAGAGTCACTTTCTTGGTTATTGACCCATCGCTTGCAATTTCTATATTCTGAGTTACAGCTTCCTGGACAAAAAGATTTGACTTTGCGCCGCCAAAATTGGCTTGATTGATATGCAGATAATCTCCGTCGAAAGATTTTATTTTACCGGCAGCATTTAGCGCTTCGACTCCCAATTGAGCATCTTTATCGTATAAATAGAACAATATATGTTTTTGATTTGCTTGAGCGAGCATATCCTGGAATAATGGCCCCCAGTAAATTTTGGGGGAAGATTTCAGAGCTTTCTGCATTATTGAGTATAGAAGAACTCCAAGGATATCTTTTCTTTGGGCCTGCACAGCGGCTAAAGATGTAACTCTTAAATCAAGACTTAATGGCGTACTAACAAGATTTTCAAGCTCATAGATAACCTGAGGGCAATCGCATCTTGAATCATTCTTGCTCGTAAATTTTATACCACCTGCTATAACCTCATCGTCCAGTATTTTAATTGTAGAGACCAATACGCTTGTATCCAGAGCGATTATGCCATCAACATCAACTTTACCCGATGCCTTTTCGTACAAAGAATT